>Ga0214542_1002934_pt1 | contig 35139 bp, 21 predicted proteins | sample CNSS1metaG_FD_160096 | JGI IMG/M metagenome (GOLD analysis project Ga0214542, IMG submission 160096) | Root nodule microbial communities from cowpea collected in UCLA plant growth center, Los Angeles, California, USA - CNSS1 | ecosystem: Host-associated > Plants > Roots > Nodule | place: USA...
AAATATTCAAATGTTAGACATAATTTTTTTTTAATTGACATACATCATTTTAACATAATTACATAAAGATTATGATAAGATAAAAAATATATTGGAGATGCGAATGAGTTTCATGACAAACCAAATATTTAGAAGAAATAAAAAGAATATATAGGGTTACTTAATTAATTGTGAATATTTTAATAATTTAAACGAGGATAGAAATATGGCGGGGACGGATATTATGGCGGGGATATATTCATCCCCATCCCCATCCCCATACCCAATTGAAAAAATCGGAGATTCCCCATACCCATACCCATACCCAGTCAATGCGGAGATTCCCCGTCAAAACGGGGACGGGTTCGGGCAATACCCACGGGGACAGGTTTATTTGCCATCTCTAGTTATGCTTGCCTCATAAGAAAAAAATCTATAAACAAATTAAAATTGATTACCCATATTCGATTAATCTATTCTAATTAATAAATCTCTTCTCACAAAACTTCATATACTTGATAAAAAATTTATTCATCTTGATAATAACTTGAAAATTTACAATAATTAATAAACGTGTGATCTTGAAATCTCTACTCACAAAAATTCATATACTTGATAAAAATTTTATTCATATTGATAATAACTTGAATATTTACAATAATTAATAAATGTGTGATCTTGATTAGGTAGGCTTAGGGATGACAACGGGTCGGGTCAGGCATGGATAATACTTACTCGCAACCCGACTCGCAAAAAATATATTCACCCGCTACCCACCAGTTTATCTGTCGGGTACTCATTTAAAAAGTATCTACAAATTTTTTTTAAAACCCGTAGATACTTGCATACTCATGAATATTTAAAAATGATATATATCTTATAATTTTTTAAAATAAAATTATAAAAATAATATAAATTAAATTAAGTTAAATATAAATTAAATTTTAATTTTAATTAAATTTAACCTAATAAAATATAATTTGAATTAAATTTAACTTAATAAAATACAAATTAAATTTATTTTTATTTTTTTTACGGATAACGGGCACTCGTGGGCACGGGTAGTTTGATACTACATCTGACCCGTTTATAAGCAGGTATTAAAATACTCGCTACCCATGAATAATAAATATTTGCAAATACTAACTATCCGTTACAAAATTTTATCCATAGGTCTACAGACGCAAATTTTTTACATCCCTAAATGGGTTGCATACCACTCGATACTAACTCTAACGTGTCTAGGGATGTTAACGGGACGGGTAGTAGCTCTCCCGTATCTTACCCGCTCGATAAATATTCGCTCTGTATCCATATCCATATCGTCGGGTATCCATTATGCAGGTACCCGCATAATTTTTTAATGTCCACGGATATCCACGGGTACCGGATATTTACAAAAAAATAAAATAAATATTTAACAATATATTTTAATCGTAAATTCAAATAAAACACAATACATAACATTCAAAAATTTTAAACAAAGTCCAAATAACTCATTTAAATTGTATTGAATGACAGTTTACAAAGAGAACAATTTTTAAAAAAATAATTGATAAAAAAATAACTCATTCAAAATCAATATGTTAATATTTTAATCATGTTTTTTTTTTTTTTAATTTAAATTAGAGTATAGCTAGTACGGGTATCCACATGTATGGATACTATGATACCCGTACCCGCTCCGTTGTTAACATGCGGATATTAAAAATACCCGTATCCGTTATCCGTGAATATCAATTTCTTATCCGTTACGGATTTTATTCGTAGATACCCGCAGATATGAATTTTGTTGACATCCCCACACGTATCTTGACCAAAGACATGAACATAATATAATAATGTAAGAAAATAATTTCTAAAATTTCAGTTTCTATAAAAAAAATATTGTTCTAAACATATTTCATTATAAAATGTTTCAAGATGTCTTCTAAAAGTAAATTATTCACCGAAAATTACTCAAAGATATTTATATTAATTTGTGATAATTTTAAAACTATTCTTGAATAATCTTTTTTAAGAATGCACTAACACTGAAAAGTTACTCAGGGGCGGCGCCTGACAACAGTCATGATCTTCAGTTCCCGGTAATGCTCTTTTTTGTGTGTTTGTTTTCTATGATCCTTTTATTCCTTTTGTTTTTTCTTCGAACTTTGGGTCTCTGCAAGGAATACAGTTAGAAAGTTCAAGGAATCACTATGAATAGATTTGTTGGATTTAACTATGTAATGTGTTTCTTATTCATGCGATTCTGCCCCAATGTACCCAATCATAAGGAGCCAAAAGAAATAAAAGGTCAAATTTTGTATCAACCATTTGACTAATGAATCGGTAGATTTGGAGCAAAGATAAGAACGAAGAAAAAGTGCGAAATGATGAAAGGAAACAGACAAAACATCTGCAACACATTATGGGCACCCTCCCAAGAGCAATATCTCGCAAACCTTTTCTCATTCATGTTCCTTCGATGCAACTCAAGTGGAAAGTTTATTCTCTGTTCATCCACTTGCACACTACAATGCTGCTACTCCAATTATCGATATCCAAATATCTAAAATATAGATCATGTTCTTCCCCTTACTTAAATTTGAAAAAACCTCACCTCACAAAAAGTGAAAAAGTTGAGATATGAATGATTAAAAAATGTTCCCAATTCGTAGCGTGTGATATGTGTAACCTTGTTTCCCACCTAAAATTGATCTTTGGATATTGTGTTTTCCCCCTCTCTCTGTTTCTCCTTGTGTAGGTCTACTTGTTCATATCATTGAAGGGGAGAAAGACACGGAAAATAGTGCTTAGCTTTGCTTTTTTTTTTGTTTGTTCTATATCCCGAGTAATGCAATTATATATGTCACCGTCCAGATATTAGAGATATCAACTATTTTGGGTGGCTTTAGGTTTGCAATGAGATAAGATTTGAGCCACGAGCTATGTCCCAGATCCGAACCTCACTTGTAAGGGAAGCTACTTTCCCAACCAACAAGCACTTTTATAAATATCACAAGTTAAAATTGGACAATATTTTATTCAAATTCTTGATCTGTAATTTCTGTTGGACTGGACTCCACTTTCTTTTCATGTTTCTGATTTTTAAACCAACCACCTTTGAAAATGTGTGTGATATACTCAACCTAGTTCTGGTTCTGTCCATTTTGTAAGTTAACAGCTCAAGAGTAAAACAAAAACCATCGAACAACTCATGCAGGAATGATTCAATAGCTTGCAATGATTTGACATTGGTAGTAAAATTTGATAAACTCCAATCCAAGTCATCCACTTGTTATGGATATCGGTACCAAGCAGAAAAGTAGAACATCTTCTCAATGTTTGGGACATTTCAGCAAAAAGGGTATTACCAATTGCCATGAGTTGCCATAAGCATTAGTAATTTCTGTGATGAAAAGTTGTTTCTTTATTCTGTTTGGCATCTGAACCAGATATAACAAGAAGTTTTGGACCACCTAATCATTTTACTGGCTAAGATAAGTTATGCTTGCCAGATAAACATTTGAAAATGTCTCCACCAAAATAAAGAAAGTCAATCCCATGCAATATCTAACACTGCACATTTGGTTTAATTATTAATGTCTAAAGAGTAGGACCAACCATACCCAAGGAATAGGGTCACCAATACCAAGGAATGGGATCACCAATGCCCATTCAAATGTTGTTGGACCCATACCCTAACCTCAGTGAAAAATAAGGTATAAGTAATAGAATTCTGAGGTTGCAATTGTAAGCCAATTATTAAAAACATTGCAATGGTAAATATGGTAAATTCAGTTTCGTAAAGAATAAGAAAGTAACAGCATTATAATGTGGTTTTTAAAACCGACATACGGCAGGTGATGAATTCTCTCAGTTGTTAATTTGACAAATTGACAGATATAACTTTTTTGAAGTCACCAACTTGCATTAAATCTCACCAGCCAAGTTGCTTCATTTCCTAAGAAGAAGAAGAAGAAGGTAAAAAGATAATGGAAAATCCAACAGCTAATAGCAACTTCTATCTGAAACAACATGGCATTGGACAACAAGCCATGATGTTCCCTTACATATATATAAACATTGTTCCATCCCTCCCATAACTTCTCAAGCCACCACTACTTTTTATTTTCCCTTTCCCTACAATGGCTTCAGTCTTTTCACCTCTCACCACTATCTTCTTCTTCTTCTTCCTGATAGTGCTCTGGGGTGGCGATGCACGCGAGCCTTTTGCGTGTGACCCAAAGAACGCCGCCACAAGGGGCTTACCCTTTTGCAAGGCGTCGGCGGCAATAGCGGAGAGGGTGAAGGACCTGATTGGAAGGTTGACGGTGGAAGAAAAAGTGAGCTTGCTGGTGAACAATGCGGCGGCAGTTCCACGGCTTGGAATCAAAGGCTATGAGTGGTGGTCGGAGGCACTGCATGGGGTCTCAAATGTCGGCCCCGGAACCAGGTTTGGCGGCCAGTTCCCCGCCGCCACCAGCTTCCCTCAAGTCATCACCACCGCTGCTTCTTTCAATGCTTCTTTGTGGGAAGCTATTGGACAGGTAAGCTTTTCTTTCATGGCTTCTGTTTTCTTAGAAGAATGGAATAGTTACCACTGATTTATTCTTGTTTAAAATATTTGTTAGCTCAGGAAATAAGCTAACAAATATATCTTTCATCGCGTTTGATTGAACTGGAAAAATATTGAAGGGAAAAAATATCGAAGGCAGAGAAAAAAATTAATGGAGATCGCATTTATCTTTCTCGTCACTTTAGTCAAAAAGTTGGAAAAGTGGAGTCAGTGAGACTTCTATTCTTTTGGAAAGAAAGTGCAACTTTTGTTTTATACTTACATCCATTAATTCGTCGCTCTTTTCCGGTAATACAAGTTGAATTCGGTAAGTAAAAACATTTAGATTAATATTTAAGACGTTCTAATCATAAAAATTATTTTTGAATTATTTGAAATGAGTTTCCTCAATTTTTTATATTAAATTGTACAATCAGATTTTGAAACAAACTTTTTTCAATCCATTAAATATTTTTTTAGAAACATTTGATATAAATAGGACTTTATCATTTTTAATTTTAACAAATATTTTCCCGAAGGTACTGTAATTAGAAAAATTAATGACTATTTTGTAAATAATCAATGTATTTGTCGAAACAATAACTTTTCTTTGATATTTAATATTCAAGTGATGTTTTACCTTTTTTTATTTAAAAATTGTAATGTTGTAAATACATTTTAAAATATTAAATTATGTGTATATATCATCAAAATTGATCCGTGTTGCTCAAAACCAATACCTTAGAAACTTATGGTCGAACTTCATACTGCGTGGTGGATGTGAAAACATCTTGTTCAAAGTTTTCGAATAATATGTTTTTCTGTTATAATTGTTATAAGAATTTTGTATTGCTTTTATTAATTTCTCAAAATCGTTGATTGGCCTTACTTTTATTTGTTATCTTTACTATATAAAAATCTTAAAAAATCATGTATTTTTGACCCATTGTTTTATTTTGTTTTTATTTCTCTCCTTAAACAAATATAACGTGAATGAAAAAAAGGGAAAAAGATTTAACAGTAAGTAATATAGTATTATTGATGATTATGTGCACTATGCATGCGAACATTTGTTCGACATTGATTTAATTCTCTATCTTGAATTTTATGCTGAAGAAGAATCTTACGCAAACCAATAAAATGATTAAAATATTTTTGTAATTGAATAATTAATAAAAATTGTAACTTAGGTGGCCTCCGACGAAGCAAGAGCAATGTACAACGGAGGAACGGGTGGGCTTACATACTGGAGCCCAAACGTCAACATTTTCAGAGACCCACGGTGGGGCCGCGGACAGGAGACTCCCGGTGAGGATCCATTACTAGCCGGTAAGTATGCGGCCAGTTACGTGAGGGGATTACAGGGGAACGACGGTAACCGGTTGAAGGTGGCTGCTTCTTGCAAACACTTCACGGCTTATGACCTTGATAATTGGAACGGTGTGGATCGCTTTCACTTCAACGCAGAGGTTAGCAAGCAGGATATGAAGGACACGTTCAACGTCCCATTCAGGATGTGCGTTAAGGAAGGAAACGTGGCCAGTGTCATGTGTTCTTACAATCAGGTTAACGGCGTTCCTACCTGTGCCGATCCCGTTCTCCTAAAGACTACCGTTCGAGGCCTCTGGGGTCTTAATGGGTAAGCTTACACTGCAAACACTTTCATTCTCTCTAACACAACAATAAATCTCACTCTTTGCTTTCCCCTACGCTTCAGCTACATTGTATCGGACTGTGACTCCGTTGGGGTCTTTTACAATACCCAACATTACACGTCTACGCCAGAAGAAGCTGCTGCCGATGCCATTAAAGCAGGTTTGGATTTGGATTGTGGGCCTTTTCTAGCCCAACACACCAACAACGCTGTCAAAAAAGGCCTCTTAACTGAAGCCCATGTGAATGGGGCCTTGGCGAACACGTTAACGGTCCAAATGAGGTTAGGGATGTATGACGGTGAGCCATCGGGCCATCCGTATGGCAATCTTGGCCCAAGAGATGTGTGCACCCCAAGTCACCAACACCTTGCCCTTCAAGCCGCCACACAAGGGATTGTTCTACTTAAAAACAAAGGCCCTTCTTTGCCTCTCTCCACAAGGCGTTACCGCACCCTCGCTGTTATTGGGCCCAATTCTAATGCCACTGTCACAATGATCGGAAACTATGCAGGTACTTTTCATTCCCCAAATATCTTGTTAACTAAAAATCAATTTAACATAACCATCTCTTCACTTTCTTATTAGGTATTGCTTGTGGATACACCAGCCCTTTGCAGGGAATAGGAAAATATACCAAGACTATTCACGAGCCGGGTTGTGCAAATGTGGCTTGCAGAGACAACAAGCAATTCGGGAGAGCTATAAATGCAGCCCAACAATCGGATGCAACTGTGCTGGTGATGGGCCTGGATCAGTCCATTGAGGCTGAAACTGTGGACAGGGCTGGCCTGCTTCTTCCTGGTCACCAACAAGACCTTGTGTCCAAAGTAGCATCTGCCTCCAAGGGCCCAACGATTTTGGTCATAATGTCTGGTGGGCCTGTGGATATAACTTTCGCAAAGAATGACCCTAGAATCCAGGGAATTTTGTGGGCCGGTTATCCGGGCCAAGCCGGTGGTGCTGCGATTGCAGATATCTTGTTTGGAACATCTAACCCTGGTTTGTCTTCTTTTAACTCTTGTGAAAAAGCCCATAAACTGTATGAAAATAGATAGGTAATGAAATACGTATATTTAAATTTCAGGAGGCAAGCTACCTATGACATGGTACCCAGAAGGGTACGTTGAAAAGTTGGCAATGACAAATATGGCAATGCGATCAAGCAAAAGGAAAGGGTACCCAGGAAGAACCTACAGATTTTACAGTGGCCCAGTGGTGTATCCATTCGGTTACGGTTTGTCTTACACGCATTTTGTTCACACATTGGCAAGTGCACCCAAAGTGGTATCAATTCCCGTGGATGGGCACCGTCACAGGAATAGCTCCTCCAACATTGCGAACAAGGCAATTAAAGTGACACATGCACGATGTGGCAAGCTTTCTGTTAGCCTTCACGTGGACGTTAAAAATGTTGGATCCAGAGATGGCACGCACACGTTGCTAGTGTTCTCCGCACCACCTGCTGGAAAGGGCCACTGGGCTCCACTTAAGCAACTTGTGGGCTTCCACAAAGTTCACCTTCCCCCCAAGGCCCAACAACGGGTGCGGATCAACATTCACGTTTGCAAGCTCCTCAGCGTCGTTGACACCTCCGGGACTCGGAGAATTCCAATGGGCTCTCACACTCTTCACATTGCAGATATTAAACACTCTCTCGCACTTCACCCACAAACACTTGGAATTATCAAGACTTGATTTTTTTTTTCCATCATACTCATGCAGAATATACACACTAAATAATCTCAAGTGTACGATAGATTGTATCATAGTATGAATTCCTACATACATGATGTTTTTTGGTTCAAATGAACCATCAACTCAAACCTCAAATTGTTGATATGACATGGCTTTCAAGACCGGACATACTACATTGATTCATCAATCACAGCCAATAAAGTAACAGGGCTTGGTTGGGAAATATATTTTTCTGTCTCTCTTCCATCACTACTTTCTTTACCATTCATTTTACATCTATACTTTTACCAAATGTAATTCTATGATTGGTAATGAGCACTGGCTAGCTTTTTCACCATGATTTGCACAAACTACTTTGGCCTTTCCATTTCTACTTCATTTTTACGATCTATCATGTTTAACCATCTGAATTAGATTTTCCTCACATCAGGGATATGGATACTTAATGTATTTTAAAAAGATAATAATACAAAGTCATGAAATATTTTAACGGCACTCAATTATCGTTGTATTCAAATTTTGAATGGTATCAACAACCCATCCAATTGGTTAATTGTAAAATATAAAAATTGGGGAAATTACATATATAAATTGTTTAATAGGTCACTGGTTTTCCAAATAAGGAAAGAAGAACCAGAACGCAACTTGGCTTGGTACAAAAAATGAGCCTCCCATACATTAAAAAGCGATGATGCTCCCATCTTATATCAAAAACAAAAAGTGAGTCTCCCATCATTTAGATTTTAAAGACCGAGAAAAACTATTAAGGCAATCATGTGACATGTAAACCAATAATGATCCAAATTGATGACAGAAGCTGGCATGTGTAGGCCAAAAAGAGCTGAGTGGAAAAAAATACAATAAAAAAATGGCGTAATGCTTTGATATTGGAAATGGCCTTGATGTTGACGTATAGCTTATAACAGGCCAATCCAACACAGTAAAGCATTTAATTCAAGTTCCCATGTTATGGAGTCACAGATTCCACGCTTCCGTTTGTATTATTCAGCCGGAATGAAGGACTTTCACTGTTCAAAAACAGCTTCTAAATATCATAGCCATGCAGTGCAATAAAAAAGGAAAAAAATAAATAAAAATATCATCACTATCTGTCTCAATAAAAAGTTCTGCAATAAGCAACACCAGTTTTTCATTTTTCATCTTGTGAAACTTTTTCTATGTTTACCAAACATTGTTTGTTCCGGAAACACAATGTTACCCAAAAATATATATATATATACACGTTCTAAAACGATGCTTGACTTTGAATTCAAGTTTCTACTTTAAAAATTATGCTTAAAGCTCCATCAAAACAATTGGTGAGCATAAGAAGGGATTGGCCTGAAGAGAATATAGATAAAAAAAAATAAAAAAAAGTATGAACAGGGAATACAAGAGCTTTCTTTTTCCACCCTCCAACTAGTCATTATTCAAAGGACAAACTTTCGCAAAGGCTGACTTATAACATTCTACGAGGAGCTGAAAATCAAGAGAAAAAAAAATAAAAACCATGGGGCATTGCATATTTTGGTGTCTACTTTTTCGCTTCTATTTCTTAAAATGTTTCCAATTATTGGGGAGACCTCCATCACATATGTTAAGTACCAATCTCTGGAAGAGGAAAAGACCAATAACATGTCTTAGGTACTTACTTTTGATGTTGAATTCAGTGGTCCTGGTTAAAAAGCGTTTTATCTTTGGGGCACCTAATTAAAAGCTGTGACACATAAGATTGCGAAGGATGACTAATACAGAGCCCACAAGGCTCGTTAAATTTATGTTACCAGAAAATGTTTAACTTATTGGGAAGTGTTTGTTTCCTGAATAACCCATGATGAGGACCAACCCTTAGAATTGTCAAACGTCAACACCTCCAAAAATTAGTTTAATTGCCCCACTTGCCTCCTGCTTCTTTCTTCCCATCCAATCTTCAATGTTGACTTTTCATCATCTCACACTTTCAAAACAATCTCATACCATTCACACCATAAATAAATTCCGAAATTCCCTCCATTTGTACGTTCATACTCGCATATTTGATTCTGCAAACACATTTTAAGTTGAATAGTTTGATTTTTATCCGTTGATTCTTATCACCGGAACGTGTGCTGCAGAAAATTCTTGACTTTGGGAATCTGATCCCATTATACACGCATTATTGCTCCTTGTGGTGTTGTTTTGGATTTGCTGTGATTTCCTAATAATATTGTGGGAGTGGTTAGCCATAATTTTCAGTGCGGTTTGATATTAGGTTTATCCTTAAAAAACTTTGTTACATCTGTGTCTTGTTGATTGATGACCCGAGTGAAACCTTAATTCCCATGTTTCAAAAACCTGGTATGACGTGATAGAAGAAGAATCGTTCTCTATATGCCTGCCACCTGTCAAACTTTATTCACGGATTTAAATTTGATAGTTTTATATTTATATTACTCCGATTCATCATGGTTTAACAGCGAGATGGAGTTTAATATAATGTTTAGCTGACAGATTCAGAGAATTAATAGACATATAATATGCTTGTATTTAAAAAAGAGTAAATGATTAGTGAGAGAGATAAATAAAGGAATTAAAAAGAAAGAAAAAAAAATGAGCAGAAGCATATGATGTGTGTCTGAAAATTTGAATTTGAATTTGGTGAGGATGATGCATTATTGGAAAAACTTTTGAGGTAAGCATAAGAGTGATATGAAATCACACCCCTATTAAGCTGGCGTTGTTGGCCATAAATCCATTGAAATTGAAGCTACACATGCATACCAATATGTATATGTTAGTGTATTATTACTGTTGGCTCGCAAAGCGAAAGCTACACTACACATGGGTCACCATCTCCACGTGAAATTTCATCAACAAGACACGTGCATCCCACAGAGGTTCCCTCAGTTTTTGCAGAGAAGCCCTTGGAAAGATAACCACTATGGATAACCATCAGAGGAATACGAGGCAAACAAATAAATGCTCAAACTTGAACAATATATATCCACAAAAAAAAAAAAAAAAATTTTGATTATAGAATATTGAAGCCTTTACGCGTTGAAAAATAGATTATAGCATTGATGAGAGGTTAATGCATATTTTTTGAGTGAAAAGAAGTAGCTTTTGAAGTGATAAAAATAGTTTTTAGAGGCTTTGTGGAAGTGAAACAGAGGAAAAACCTTATCCAAGAATGGTAGTTTGAGAGAATCTTTTGTGATGTGCGTCACACTTTGCCTCCCTATGTACAAACATGTCTTTGAGAACGGAAAGCGTTTCCCATGAATTCTTTATCTTTAATCTCCAACTTATTTCTTTAATCAATATATTTAAATTCGCAATTACGAAGATTGCCATCTCAGGATGCAATTCCTTCAATCATTATATTTATATGTAAAGGATCTTATTATTGCGTAAGGATAAGCAATAAAGGGCCACCCTGGAAAAAACTGGGAATCCTAAGTTTCCGTCATTTTTATTCTTAAAAAAATGGTATATCACTTTAACAAACTATGTTATAAACCCACGTTCTGAACATAAATTCACACACAATATTTTCTACTTAATCATTCATTTCATTCATTTTAAGTTTAAGTATTAAACACTTTAAATAAAAACTTCCCTACTTGTAGAATTTCCATACAGCTCAATTCGCGAACATTAGTATCTCATGAAAAATAAACATGATTTTGAAAAATAGAAATATTAGATTCTTGAATATTCATTGGATTTCAGCTATTGGGCCGTTTTTCTGGTGTAACTAAGCAATAATTAAGTAGTTCAGCGTATAATTTATGGTCTAATTCAAAAGAATGTTCCGTGGCCATTATTAGAATTACACATAATTACACATAAATACACATAAATCAAATCTGTCCTCCTTGAAACAACAACAACGAGTGTTTCTTAAAATTATAATGAAGTGTAGTTAGCTATATAATTCAACCGCATTATTTATACCTATCATTCAAATGAGTGCTTCCCATTAGCATAAATATACAATTACAGCCATTTTTTTCTTAATTTTTATGGAGAATAAATATGAAAGTATTAACCATCAGTTATATATAATTTCATGTTTTTTAGCAAGGTAGGTGATATATTATATTTAATTTCGATCTAATACAATTATAGGAATAAGAATAAAAGTGGCTGTGAATAAGTAAAAGGCTTATACGAATCTAAATTTTCATTTTATTAATGGGATGAAAATTCACTTCGTATGAATAGAAATAGTATTTATTTGGAATATCTAACCTTCTTTTTATGAATAGAAATAGTATTTATTTTGAAAGTTAAAAGTAATTGTTTGAATAATATACAATCGCTTAAGATTTGTTCATTACTTAACCTTCTAATCTTTCGGTCATTAACATTGTGTTCAGAAGGTGAGAAAGACAATCGCGATTCATTTACGACAACATGTTTGGAAGGCAAGAACTTAACAGAAATAGGCATAGCTTTTATATAATGAAAAAAATAAATAGACCCCACAAAGTGTAAGAAAAATAGCGAAAAAGTAAAAGAAATGCATGCACACTATTCGTTCTTGTACTAGCCTTTTTCTTCTCCATGATCTATTGTCTACCTATTCACATTTTGGTATCTTGCAATCGAATAATGAAAGAGTAATGTAAGAAACATTTTCTCCAAGCTTCTTTTTTTAGTGGGGGCATATTTTTCCACATTAAGTCAACAACACTTACAAGCATATGATGTGCATAGTGGAAAAGAGAGAAACGAAACTAATTTGTAGGTATCGAGACATATGATGCAGTTGCAGCGCAAGAACCATGGACCTTACCTATTCAGTTGTGGATAGAAACAATAATTGGCAATAATAGGAGGAGAATGAAAACGAAACAAGGGTAGATCCAAAAGTAAAGGAAAGGAAACACACCAATAATGGCTGCACCAATCAAACAGTACCCAAGAACAAACATAGACCCTGCCATGCGTACAACATCAGGCCATCTTGTAAAACTTGTCATTCCACACTTAAGACACAACATGTGTCATACCTCAACCAAAACTAATCTTAAATCGGTACTTTACATCGGTAGTTTTACTATTGATTCTCCGAATGAATTCTAGGACCTATTGTCATTGTCGGACAAAACAAACAAAAGTACTCCAACTAACAAACTCATTCAAAAAAATTACAGACACCCTCACTCTACCTCGTCTAAGGGAAAAGGATCTAACAGGAAGTTGAAGAAAATGAAAAGAAAAATTAAATTTTTAAGAGTGGGTGAAGCACAAGTATGACATAAAATAAGTGGACCTCCAATCCCATGCCATTGATAATCTCTACCAATAAAACAGAAGATGTCATCCTCATCACATTATGGACCCCAATTCCTACCTGGATCTCCTTAGCTGTTGTAGCACAGCAGAGTAACAACTATGTATATGTATTATAGACCCAGTTTATGTCCTTGCCAAGGCCACCCCATTAATGGTCCCAAAACAACCAATACCAATGCTGCTTCTCTAATTTCATCTTTTCTTTATTTTAACTCACATCAAATAATTATATAAAATCAACTTATTAAATAATATTTAAATTTATTTATATATTATAAATTAATCTTATTTTTCACGCACAACTTCGAACATCCATTTCTATGACAATATTCTTAAAAAGTATCGATTGCACCTGTTCTCACCAATCACAGGGACTGCGTGCACTTTTCCTTTTGGACATCTACGTTACTGTGTATGTACGTGTGTGACAGTTCAAAGGTTTAGCACAAAATATTTGAGTCAAACCCAAAACTCAATTATTATGTTAATTAATGTTTTCCTAATCCGCTAATAAAAATGCACACTTCATCTTTCTTGATTTCGTTTTAAATAATCCTTTCAGGGTCGTCTTTTGCTGGACAGAAAGCTTGATTATTTGTCAATGAAAGATGTGGTACTCAAATTATTTTCATGATTTAAATTTGTTTTCCACGTCATCATAGTACAAAATGTGGCATGTGATACGAAAATAAGAGATGGCGACCTTTTCAAATTTCATCAGTCTTATGCTTAAAATACTATAAAGAAATTAAATCAAACTATATTATTGAAGTTGAAATGTGGCACACCTCACTTCTGTAGCTGTTGGCTGTTAACATTAACATTGTTGAGATTTGAGGAAGCGTAACTAGGTTCATTTTTTTTTTCTTATTTAACCAGAAAGAAATTTCCAAAGTAACAATTCTTACCCCATATTTTTCTTTTGCAACTACAGAAACTGTAGGAGTATGAATTTCAGTTGGGAATCCGAATTCACAATGAAAATTTTAAATATAGTCAGTTAAATAAATGATTTGATAGATTTATTGTATTTAAATTAGTTGATAAAGAATGATAACTTTATTAAATAGTTCTTTAGTAAACTTATTTTACTAAATCAAAGTTTAAATATTGAATAAGTTATAATATAATAAATAGTATTCAATTTTTAAAATAATTAACTAATATCTCCTTGATAAAAATTAAGAAACACTTAATAAATATAAATTAAATACCACGAAAATTTAGATGATTTTTTATACGGATACTCTTTTACAATTCTTGTATACTTTATGATTTATTTTTAGATTATTTGTTTTTTCCGTTTGGTATCAAGTATTAGTCAGTTAAGTTTTTCATTGTTGTTGACAATTAGAATAATTTGCTGGAGAGAAACACTATCATCACAGGAAGAAAAGAAAAACAACACATTTTTTTAATGTATTGGACTGCTGATGGGCTTATATGGAAGACTAAAATAATAATTGATCACGCAATCATATAAAATATGCCAAAATGCAACAATAATAACGTCTGAAAAATAAAAGCAGCAATCATATTACATTAATAATACAAAAAGTAAAAAAGAAAAATAGAAAAATGAAAAAGCAATAATAAGAGTGGACAGAAATGAGAGAATGAAATAGAAAAACAAAAAGGTGGAGTCCAAGAACTGAGGCTTATCCAGACACATGGAATGGAGAAGGGTTGTGGGGCCACAATGGTGGAATGCCACGTGGAGACAGGCTGGCATTAGAGAGTGACGTGGCAAACGGGAAGTGTAAAATTTTATAACGGGTTTGGAAAGGAAGGGAACGGAGTGCAGAAGTTAGGGAAGCCTTTAAGGCAAACCCATCTGGCTAGTTATCCCCATTCACGTGCATTCATTAATAATATCATATGGGTGAAATAAAAAGCAAACCCTCTTCAAAGAAAAAGCATGATTCCCGTGGCTTACGATACAAGCCACTCTTTTCCATCAATTTTTTTTTCCCTCACAAGCAATGCTATCTACCATATTTCTTGCATATCAATTGTGCTTTCAGAAAAACAAAACACATATATTACAGGAAGATGATTTTTTTTATGATAATTTTTTTTATAATATTAAGTATCATTTTTCTAATGATTTTTTATTTTTTTAATTTTTTATTTTTAATATTTCAAAATTATTTAAAAAGATGTCATTTTATATTAAAAAAAATTATCAAAATTTAGTAGTCTAAATATCATTATCGTATTATCTTTCAAATTTTAACATCTTTTATCTGCATTAGAACTACTTTTCTGAATCATTTAAATTCTGCCACCATTCTAAGCAAATCTATTCTTAAAAATGTCATATATAAGACAGTTAACATATGGAAAGTCTAGGTTGTCACTTCAGTTACACCTTTAGTTCTTCTTGATTCTTGTGTTGGATTGAATACTAAGTTAAGTTTTACTGGGTAAATAAATATTTCTCATAAAATTGATCACCGTTTAACACAGGTCATTCTTCTCATTAATTTTGGCTTAAGCATGATCATGCTAAACTTGATGTCCCAGCTTTAAATTTTATTAAAATTAGAAAAGCATAATTTAAACTTAGTGTGTTTAGGTTTGATCTGATCATGATCCTCTCACCAGAAAACAATACACCAGTGTATTTAATGCGACATTGTCGTGTTTTGTTTCCTAAGAAACAAATTTGTTTAATTGTACCCAGTATACTGTGTTTCTCATAAAGTGCTCAAAGCTCTTTCAAGCATCTTCTTTTCTTGATTATTTTCACACTTTTTTTGGTAGAAGATTCCATGTTACACACATAAAAAAAAGTTCTATTAACATAACTATAATAAAAAACGAGTTAATACAACCTTTAATAATACAAAATATGATTTATCAATAGTCAATACATTAAAATAAACTATAAAATTTAATAATAGGTTATATTCGCCTTAAAATCGTTTAACACCAGCTAGAGTTACCTAATAAATATATAAATTATCCCGTAGGCTTAGGAATGTAACGTACCTTAAGACATGGTAAAAATTATGCACTGGTTTTTATTTTTACTGATATTATAAATAATGAGATTTAGTTGTTTGATTACGTAGAAAGTAAAGTATTAACTGTTAAACATAAAAATAGCATAAAATAATTGATACACACAAAATATAAAAGTAAATTACTTTGTATTTAATATCACTTTCAAACCAGTTAAAATTAAACTACAAGATAACCGTAAGAGTTTAATAATCATATATTATTGTCAGGGTAAAAGTTTATACATTACTACTAATAAAAATATATTTAATATAATTTTAATTTAGTATTGTAAAAAATATAAACCGCCAAAACGAGATAATTAAATAACACTGTAAAATATTATTATTTTATTTTATTTATTTAATTCAAATTGTCATACAACCGAAGACACGTCTGACCCGAATAAATATTAACTATTATGTGTTGACCCGAATTTTACAAAAAACTTGGCTCATAATTAAAGTAAAACTTTTATTGAAATGAAAAATGCAAATCCATCTTAAAATATCTACCATTTATGAAAACATGACACAACCTCTTTCTCGGTGATTACGGCAAATTGAAAAGTTGCACAATCACCATAATCACCAATGCGAAAAGAAAATTAAAGTAGTCCATGTCAAAGTGAATTGCTAACAGGTTATTATTTATTTATTGACCATGTTTCTTATCTAAAACTCCATCATCACACTCTGCTTTACCATGAAAAATTGCTAACTAATGCTCATTTCACAAATCAAAATCAAAAATCACATGGCAAGATACTATTTTGTCTACTTTTCTCTTGAATTATCAACCCATGTTGAGTTATTCGAGTTAATGACCAGGGTTAGACAAAAGAGGTAGGAAAAAAAAACAGTTTATCAAAGAACCGGACTTTTGAGGTGATAAGAAATTAATGAAAACCAAACTTCTATGGGAAATGTTGTAAATTGTTTCCCTCTGCTTACATTTTCTGGGAGAATTTATTTGACTTAATGCTTCACGGTGATTATCCCAATATCCTTAACCCACACTCATCAAAGAGTTAAAAATACTTTTTTATTAAATATTTATTTTTTCAATTTTAAGCACTGTCCTGAAAATACCGGTTAAAAAGATAATATTTTATTAAGAAAAATAAAATGCAAGTCATAAAGCTGGAACGAGGTCCCAATATTGGTAATGTGAGAGAATCTAAATCTGTGTGTGCTGCCAGCTATGATGTTAAAGGATGAAAGCTCTTACACAAAGGTCAAAGTTGTCAATATCTCTTTCAAGGCATTTTTTTTTGCAAGGTGTTAGCGCTCTACTTACGCTTTTATATATTTATATAGAGTGAAACATTATTTTAATCAATGAAAATGTATAGTTATCGTATATATTTAATTAGTATTTGAAACTATTATGTATTTACACCTGTAAGGCTGTGACGTTAGTATATAAAGTTAAATAAAATTTGGAAAGCCAGATAAAAGAGAAGGAAATACAGTTGTTTATTTGTTGATAGTTTGAAATTCACACCGGAAATAATAGTTTTGTTTAATTGATAGATCTATACATTTATTAAAGGGAAAAAAGTATTTATTATATAATAAATAATGTAATAAGAAAAATAAATGAATAAGAGAGAAATAAGGTAAAAGATGTGAAGAACGTTGAAAGAATCTAGAATCCCTAGTTTGTGCGTCACTAGTCCATTGCCCCAGTTTTCTATCTCAAACTCTCTTCTTCCCCTTTATATATTTCTCTTCCTTTTATTATAGGTGCGGTGAGAGAGAGAGAGAGCGATAACACTCCTACCTTAACAGGTGGGAGAAGAAAGAAAAGGGACCAAAGGAGAGGGTGTTTGATATTTTGACGGTCCAGGGTTGAATCTTCTGCCACAGCACCATCAATGGCCGTGACCACTCCCTATCTCAATGCCACAGAAAAAAAGCACTGGTGGCTCACCAACCGTAAGGTAAGAATCTTCCACCGCCATTTTAATTAACAAATCTCTTTTTCCCTCCGTCGATCCTTAACAAGCGCCTGTTACTGTAGGTTGTTGAGAAATACATCAGAGACGCTCGCACTCTGATGGCCACGCAGGAACAGAGCGAGATCGCTTCGGCGCTCAACCTTCTCGACGCGGCTCTGGCGATCTATCCGCGGCTCGACGAAGCGCTGGAGCTGCGAGCGAGGTCTCTGCTCTGTCTGCGGAGGTTCAAAGAGGTAGCGGATATGCTTCAGGACTACATCCCGAGCCTGAAAATGGCGAACGATGAGTCGGTTTCTTCGGATAGTTCTTCGCAACAACTCTCTAGGGAGGGCGCGAAGCTCCTCTCCTCTGATACCTCGGGTTCGGATCAGAGCTTCAAGTGCTTCTCTGTCTCTGACTTGAAGAAGAAGGTTATGGCAGGGCTGTGTAAAAGTTGCGACAAGGAAGGGTATTGGAGGTATTTCCCTTTTTTTAATTTTTTTTAAATATATTAGATTAAATACTACGTCATTTGCCATTATTATAGTATTTAGTATGCCCGTCTTGCATTGGTTTTCCAGTCTGTCACTGCGCCTGGATTTTAATTTTTTTCATTAAGAATTAATTGTTTGACAGCATTTAATCATAAAATATAAAATTAAAATGGAGTTTTTATTTTTATTGGAGTTGAGTTTTGTATGAGATGGGAGTTGTGAGTAGATGTCATACGGGGATGGGGTCTGAGTAAATGCCCCTGCCAGCTGGCCTGCCATAATGAAATGTTTCCTAACTCCTACTTTTAAAAACCCAATTCAATTGAATGCACCGTAACAATGGGGAAACCCCAAAATACTAATATAATATTATTAAAATCTTTGCGTTTAAGTCCTGTTACATTTCACCTCCGGGAGTTTCTCTTTCTAAAGTAAAGTAACTCACTGCAACTTCAATTCTTTGAAATGTTAATTAGTGTTTTCATTTCTTTTTATTCATTTTGTTATTTTCATTACCTGTTTTTTGGTCTTTGTTCCTCTGTAAAATAATTAAAACTAAGTTGTTTTGGAACCCAACGGCACCTTTCTTTTACAATTTTTCACAATAAAACGATGAAAAACTATTTTAAAAATATTTTACTGTTAGACAGTTTTTGTGAAAAAGTCTCACTCCTTGATTTACAAATATTACGAATGTGTTAGAAAAAACTGTAATTAGTCCTCTATAATGTGAAATAAAATAAATAAATGATGTGAAAAGGTTGAAGGACCTGTCTTGATAATTTTTTACTGTACTCAATTGTTTGTATTTCGTCTAGATTTTGTCTTACCTTCTTAAGAATATATTTTCTATTATGATTTTGTATATATGTAATTGATGTATTCAGTAAATATAAAATAGTTGAGAAAATTGGAATTAGAAATTCATTTGACATTTTTCCATTCTATTTTCTGTAACAGATACTTGGTTCTGGGGAAGGCATGCTGCCACCTAGGCCTAATGGAAGACGCAATGGTTCTTCTCCAGACGGGTAAACGCCTAGCCTCCGCCGCATTCCGCCGCGAGAGCGTGTGCTGGTCCGACGATAGCTTCTCCCTCTCGAACCCCCTCTTCTCCGGCGACTCAAGCCCACCCCGGGTCCCACTCCCGGAGTCTGAAGCAGTGACTCAACTCCTCGCCCACATAAAGCTCCTCCTCCGGCGCCGTGCTGCCGCGCTGGCTGCCCTGGAAGCCGGCCTCCACTCCGAGGCCATCCGCCACTTCTCCAAAATCGTGGACGGGCGCCGCGGTGCCCCGCAGGCCTTCCTCGCCGAGTGCTATATGCACAGGGCCTCTGCTCACCGGTCCGCCGGCCGAATCGCCGATTCAATTGCCGATTGCAACAGAACCCTCGCCTTGGACCCCACCTGCATCCAAGCTCTGGAAACCCGAGCCTCTCTTCTGGAATCCATTCGTTGCTTCCCAGATTCGCTCCATGACCTCGAACACCTCAAACTCCTGTACAACACCATCTTGCGCGACCGCAAACTCGCCGGTCCTGCCTGGAAGCGCCAAAACGTGCGCGCCAGAGAAATTCCTGGGAAACTCTGTGCCCTCACCACGAAGATGCAGGAACTGAAACAGAGGGTAGCTTCGGGAGACACCTCCAACGTGGACTACCACGGTCTCATCGGCTTGCGACGCGGCTGTGGTCGTTCGGAGTTGCAGAGAGCGCATTTGCTTCTGTCTCTGAAACACAAGCCCGACAAGGCAATGTGCTTCATCGAGCGGTGCGAGCTGGCGGACGAGCGGGACCTCGATTCCGTCAAGGAGAGGGCGAGAATGTCGTCGCTCTTGCTCTACCGGCTGCTCCAGAAGGGTTACACCAACGTGATGGGTGCCATAATGGACGAGGAGGCTGCTGAGAAGCAAAGGAAGAAAAAGGTTCTGGAAGCCCTGGAAGCTCAGGCCAAACTTGAGAAATTGGAAAACAAAAAGTGCACCGTTTCGTCTCCCTCCACCGCCAATCCCGCGGTTTTTCAGGGAGTCTTTTGCCGCGATCTTGCGGTGGTTGGAAACTTGCTCTCGCAAACGGGATTCAACCGCTCCATTCCGGTCAAGTACGAGGCGTTGAGCTGCTGATTAGAAGAAAAAAAAAAATCCAAGAATCTCTGCTTCGTCGCTTCTTGTACAGATGGATAAGTTGGAAAATTTTGTCACATTTTTTTCTGTTTTATTCTATATTATTACTTTTATGTTTCATTTATTAGTTGTACAAAGTACTATTAATTTGGAAGTCTACTGCTGCCGCAAAACTAAATTATTTAAAACTTCCTACCTAGTAAAATTTGTTTTGCATTATTGCAATGAGTAAGTATTTTAAACAATTTACTTTAAACTTTTCAATAATGGGAATATTGAATCCTTCAAAAACGAATTTACTAATATTTTTTCAATGTTTACCGTAAGTTTCATTTTAAAATATTTTTACTGGATGCAATTTAAATCGTAATGTATGTCAACATGCATAGAATGTGTGTTGACTTAACATTCACTTTTGGAACAAATTTACAGCGCTCTTTTAGAGGACTAAGCATGGAGAAGTAGGTAAGTTTAAAGAGGAGAAATGTAAAGTTAAATTAATGGTGGGGTCCACGAAGAGAATCGCGATTCGTCTCGAACTACTCAAATACAAAGGACTCTTGGAATTTCTTTTCCCATTATTGAGTACGAAAGTACATGGGAATCTTTATTATTTTTTTTCAGATCACAGTACTAAATAAATAAATAATTACAATTTTTAAATAAATCATCAAAAAAGCTAATTTTCACTTTTGTCATTTCCCTTCTAACAAAATAACTTCCTCAATTTTATTTTACCTTTTATCTGTTTTTCTTTTGTTATTTCCTTATTTCTTTTTCTTTCCAAAATATTTATTTCCTAAAGGTTTGTGTGTCACCTAGAAATATAGGTGGCAAAAAGATGATATATTGAGGGATTCCGTATTTAGTGGATATAGGTATGAGTATATGGATATAAGTATGAGTATAAGAAATTCTCGATTTTTTGAATCGAGTATGGGAATGAATATCAGAATGTATATATTCCTATCATAATATTCGTTGCCGTTTAAATTATTAAAATACTCACAATTAATTAAGTAATCTTATATATATTTTTTAATTATTTGGTTTGTCATGAAACTCATTCGCATCTTCAATATATTTTTCATTTTATCATAACTTTATGTAATTATGTTAAAATGATGTATGTTAATTAAAAAAAAAAATGTCTTACATTTGAATATTTCTATTATTTTTTAATATTCTTATTTCTTGAATATTTTCATTTCTCAAGAGAGTGTTTAATACTCTCAATTTAAGTTTTTAATATCATAAATCTTTCATTCAATAGATAATATAAAAAAAATATTTTACTTATTATTATTAATTTTTGTTTCGTTTGAAGAACTATTTTGTTTAGTTAAAATAATTGTGCTACCATCGAGTCGAGTATATATATATTGATATTTGAAAAGTTTTCTTAGATCTCTAAGGTATTTTTTGATCTTATCATACCCTTAATTATACATTTGTTTTTCTTTGTGTGATCTCTTTCAATAGTCTCTCAAATTGTTTAGAAGACAAACATTTGTTAATTGTTTAATATATTTATTTGTTGTTTATTTTCATCATGTAAAATACTATTTCGATATATTTTATCTACTTATTTTTATTTCTAACTCATTATCGATCATATTGTAATTTTTCACTATAATTTTATAAATAACTTTATTTACTACAATATAAAAATTTAATGTAATTATCATGAATAATTTTTTTATCACCATCCAACAAATATTGGAGTTCAAAAGATACAAGATCTATGTTAACATTTTATTATTATGTTTATTATTTATTTTTGCGTTATTTTGATCAAGTGGTGTGTATTATAACTTTTATTAGTGTATAAAAAAGAGATTCATTAGAATTTAAAAGATTGAATTAATAAACATTTAAAATACATTTTAATTAAATATTTGTTTTCTTTTTATATATTTTTTAAAAGTATTTTTAAATTTGATCAACTAGGTTTCATTAATTTTTGAAAATTTGATAAATATTTTAGTTCTCATAAAATTTTATTTGATATTCTAATCTAAAAGAAGAGTCACGACTCTCTCAAAGTTTTCTTATTTTATTTTTATATATATTTTAAAATTATATTTATACATTATTATATTATTTATATTAAGTTTAAAAAAGTTTTCTTAAACCAAGTGTAGTTCCTCCCCTCCTCTTTTTTTTTTCTTTCGTTACTCTCTTTCTCTCTCATACATCTGTATCTTTTCCACATCTCCCTTTTGATTCCATTTTCACCTTAATGTCTCATCATTTTCAAAATAAAATTACATCATAGTGAATTTAAGAAGTTAAGGAACATTTTGAACATATTAATTTTTACTTTTCAGTAAGTTCATTTTCTATAACTTTCCTCTTGCATTTGGCTTTTTGACTTTATTGACAGATATTTATTTATGTTAGAGATCATAAAATCATAATCTAATAGTTGATTGAAGTCTTCTTAGATAAAACTATTTTAGATTTTAAAGTTGTGCAAATAACATTATAAAAATCTATTTTAACTTTAAGATAAGAGAAACTAATTATTTAGAAGTTGTTAACTTATTTGAAATATTAAGTTTTGATTTTAAAATTTAATTTAAAGTTTTGAAATATTCTATAATCACATGAAACAAAACACATTTATCTATTGTGTTCCATCTGATGATGATAAATTTATCTTTTTCTAAATAGATTAGAGTTGATAAATTTATATTCAAAAAATTACTATAAAATTTTTTTTAAGAGGAAATGAAATTTGTTTTTAATTAGAAAAAATAATTCATATATAAAATAATTTGTGAATATATATATATATATATATATATATATATATATATATATATATATATATATATATATATATATATATATATGGAGAAAACTTATAAAGTATTTTTCATTCGTAGATTCCTAATTGTATATGGCGTGGTCAATTAACAGAAAAATTAATTTAGTCTTTGAGTGTGTAAAAAACATGTTACCTATGTTTTAATTTTAAGTTGTGAGAGTATTTTGTCATTAAATTTAACAATGAATTTGATACCAAATTAGAAAACCATTTTGTTATTAAATTATGGTATCTTATTATTATTATAAATAGTGAGGGATAAATTTACCTTTTAAACATTTTGCAAAGAAGACATATTTTTCAATTTTCCTGTGCATTATAACCAGGATACTGTCTTCTTTCACATTCAAGAAATTACGGATTAGGAAAAAAAGTAATATAATATAAATAAGATTGATTGTTTAAAGAAAAGGCTTCCTTAGGAGGAATGAAACTTATTTTATTATTTATATATTTTTGTTATTTTTATTTTATTTCCAATTTCTTACGTGTATCATGTTTCCCTCCAGAACCAGAAACAATATGCGCGTACCCGTTGGTGAATCTGATTCCAACCTCGGAAAGTGTCTTCAAAATATACACTTACTCTGCTTCACAGTACTCTTTTTGAGTACTTTTATTTTATATCGTCCCTTATATTAATTGTTTTTACGGTTTTATAATCAATGATAGTTAGTACTATAAAATAAACTTATTGCTTCTCCTGTGAAAATTGAAAAACAGCTAGCACATTAATTAATTAGAAAAAAAAACAATTGTACAAATTGTTAATAACTAGTGTCCTTTGTGAATATAAGTTTGTTGAAAGAACAATGTTAAAAGTATCTCATTAAAATATTAAACAAATTTATAATATTTAAATAAACGTAAAATCTTAATTTATAAACATTTTGTAAGATCAAGATAAAAGTTGATTACTTGGGTCAAAACTTAAAAAGTAGTATTTGACTATATATCTAAAGTAGTTTTTGATAATAAATGCTCTGATCACATCAGCATTCTAGCATTGGTTGATTGAACATGATGCGTACAGAGAAGAAGGTTACGTGGAATTAGGGCACGAGCTGAAGCTGAAAATAGTGGAGGCAACTGTGGAAGCGCATGATGAAGTGGTGCAGAAGGGAAAAAGTGGTCAGTTTCTGTAATCAGTTTTGCATTCATATACAACCAAAGATGAAAAAGGTCTAATCAGCACTCAATACAAGAAAACAAAGGATTAGAGAGGAAACGTCAATTCAACTTTTACCATCACAACCCTTTTACCCATGTGTTCCGTACCAGTGAATTTTGCTTCAACAGCTTTTATTATATCAATGCAAAAACTTTATACCAGGGTTAACCTATACACAAATTGAAGAGGGTCGTTGGGATTCATCCTTGGAAGCCTAATAATGGTCTTTTGTTTGAGGCGTGCTCGCTGATACACGCAAAAGCTTGTGTATTTCTTCTTCTGTGTAAGAGATGCATTATTACACTGTCTTCTCTGAGCTTCCTTCCACCTTGGAGGAAGGATCCAACTGTTGCCAGAAAAAAGTTTCAATTTATTATTCACATTCCCATTTGCTGATTTTGAAGACACCCACTTCAAGTGTTTGAGAAAATGATTCACTCAGTTAATACCAACAAATGTGACAACTGACCAGGTCAAATTGTAGCCAAATCTGATGCTAAATGAAACTGCGTGTAAATATATCTTCTTTCTCAAACTGTCCAGTAAGATAGTTTTACGTTTAAGTAAAAGTGTGGTAGCAAAACTGTGTGCCATGATTGGAGTTGATTATGTTTTCAGATGTAACTAAGATTCTGTACCTTAATTAAGCAACTCTTGTTTATGAAAAACCATGGGTCAGCTTGTACACGTTACTCCAATGCAGAAAAATCCAACAAAATATAACCAGGTCTATGCCAGAGAAATCAGAACCAAAATTGCAGCCTCGTGCAGAGGAAGAAAATTTGTACAATCTTAATAAGTTAGTTGAAATAACCTCTTTACATTTTGAGGCATATACATCTTTTCTTCGTGAGTATAAAAATGGGTGGTGATAGCAGATGTAACGTCAAAAAATTTATTATTTTTAAGTTAAAATTTGTATTCCACTTACATATTGCGAAACTATTTTAAACTTTCGAAATGTACTACGTTGAAATTGTTTGACATGAGTTTAGCACCCCCACCTTATTGTTTCCCTCAAACTTAAAGCGAGGAAATGAACTGTCGGATTAAATTTTTGTGGAACAATCTGTTTGAGTCAAATTTATTTATTTTTCATAAAGTCTTTATAGAAAAGTTCATTCCAAACAGACTCTAACTTATTTTATAGATTTACTCCTAACCCACTCAAAAACAAATTAAACAAATGACTGAATGAAAATATTCCATTCCTTTTCTTATATACGGATATTTTAATCTGCGGTTGCTTTATTATTTTTTACGTGCCTTTAAATTTCTTTTTAATTTTGGTATTCTTTTGTGGATACGTGTTTTCAAACAGATTTAATAATCACAATAATTCGTATTGATAATAAGAATTAAAACGAATGAAAATAAGATTAATGTATAAGATAACAATTGAAGTCGATTTTTGATTAATACTTAATAATCCAAAAATAATTAAGTGTCTTAAGCATCCTAGTCTCCATCACATTGAATATTTATAATGATAAGTAGTTGTCTTGGTTGGAAATTACACAACTACTACTGAGCTGGTATTTGAATAAATGCTATAAACAAATTCCTTTTTATTTACCATTTTTGTTTGAATTAAGATGTAGAAAACATAAAAGAAAAAAATGTGTTTGATTTGGTATGGTTGATAAATAACACTGGTGGAAAAAAAAAAAAAAAAACTTCTCTTGCATATCTCTTTCACTCACGATCCATACAAAATAAAAATAGTACTATTTCTGCAAAAGCATAGATTATACAGTCCATAAGCTTTAGTAGGTAGTGATGAACTACTTCTCTGACTGCATTATATTGTGATAATTAATTCTACATGTTTTTTTATTTCAATTATACTTTAATATTCGCTTTGAAAGCATATATAATACTTGTGCCGAAAGAAAAGGTGCATCTCACGAGGTACTATTTCTTTAATTGTTATATATACTAGTATTCTCTGCTCAGAAGGCATCTACATGGGACATTATTGTGTTTAGTCTTTTCTTTTCCTTTCGAATTTCGAAAACCTATATTCTCACTAGCTCCAGAGCATATAATCATGTCTAAGTTCATGATTTCAATGTATCAAATATAACCTAATTCATTTCTTAGAGTTTTTTTTTTTTTTTTTTTTTTTTTTTTTTTTTTTTTTTTCATGTAGTGTGAAATTAAATGAATGAAATTTGAGGAATACTGATAATAAATTTATTCGAACAATTTTTCCATAAATATTTACAGGAGAACGAATTCAACTTTAAAACAAATTTAGTTTAAATTAAGCTGATATATGATAGATACTTTTATAAGTACAGAGTTTAATATTTATATACCGTCAAAATGTAAAAAACAATACTCCGTGTAAATTTTTTAATAAAATTATTAGAATTAGAGTCAGAGATAAAGTCAACTTATAATATAAATGAGTAGAACTTTTATTTTAGAAGTCGATATTGTAAAATGAATTAAATTTAAAATTCACTTTTAATATGGTATCTGAGTCAGGTTAGAACTTAATCTAACAAAATTTTGTAAACATTCTGTTCTAAGCATTATCAAATCACTAATGAACTATCTATTAATTTCTAGTTTCACACACAAAATAAATATATCTCAACCTGAATTTTATGAAAAATATAGAAACCATTTATTCATTAAATCTTCTTTTCTCAAAATAAAAAAGAAAAGTAAAGATAGATCTAATTTAAATTTCTTTAGATTAAATTAAATTGTATAATTGAAACTGTTTGGATAATTAAAAAAATAAAATAACGGTAGGTTTATTCTCCAAAGACTGTAAAATTGACCCTGATTTTTTAATATACTCTTTTATTACTAGATAAATTTTATGTGTGTTGCCTACAAAATAAGCTTTAATCTAACTCCCCTGTAAAAATCATGTTGAAGAGATGAATGATTGAGAAGATTTTAGAAGTTACAGAAATTCTGGAACACAAAATGGACCGAATTAAAAGGAATAAATGTGAATATGCAGAATTATATATTAATATGTGAAGAGGCGGAAACAGAAGAGGTTTGAATGAAGGTTATTTGTGAAGAGGTGATGTTTGAATGAAGGGAACACCGAGAAGAGGTTAAGTCATGTGCTGCTATCATGTGCCTTATTTTCTGTCCAGATAAGCATGGATTATATATGCATAAACACACTCTTTTCTACGTCTTTTTGCATAATGTGTTTTATGAAAATATCCCGTAAACTATTACCACATTATTTATTAAAATCTTACCACATTTTTTATTTCACAATAAAAAAATGTGAAAAAAAAAAAAGTTAATGAAAAGGTGAAAAGAACAATAGTGTGTTGTTTTTTGCGACATGGGGAATCGAATTTCATTGCCAGTTAGAAAGGGAAAAAAAGTGATGGGTTTTATTGAGATCTGAGTTTGCAGGGAACAATATTCCTTTACAACAACACATGCGAAGTTGTTTTCATGTCGCTATATGCAAAGGGACCTATCAATTGTGCTAACTTACTATTCAAAAGTAACGTAGCCACTGCAAGAAGCTATAATCCATTTACTCATATATTATTAATCTATGTTTATGTTCTATCATTAAGGACAGATACGGCACGAGGCATGGGTTTAAGTTTGATTAAGACGTTATTATCAGCATTAAAGACAAATAGAATTGATCGTGTTAGGTAATCTTCAGACACATGAGTTTTGTCTCAAGAACCTAGAAAAGTTGTTGTGGTTGCAAGAAAGATCAGATTTTTTGTACCATCAACATGAAAACAGTGATTCTTCAGAGGGAAAGGACAAGTGAGCAGAGAAAAAGCCTTTTGAAGTTGCTCACAAGAAAAAAAAAAAAAAGCCTTTAAAGATTTGTATGGAAAAAGGATGGGCTTTGTGATATCACGAACTCATTTCAGATTGAAAAGTTGAGTTAAACAAAGCCCAATACATTTTCTAGTTTTATTAAAGACTCAGTTACTATTAGGACCTGGTTTAAGAATTGTCTTTTGACAAAGATGTTCTTGTATTTGGAATAGGATACTACTATACATGCAAAAGTTAACAATTGCTTTATTTAATTCAAAACTAATGAAAATGAATAAAGTAATAGTGAAAAAAATCAGTTTTAATAGATTTTAAAAAATAATAATTTAAATTAAAATATTTTTAAGATCATAACCACACGTTTAAAGATTTTATGTACAAAAAAAGTCATATATATTAAATTAAAGTTTATATTATTTTATTATTTAAATTAAATAATATAATTTTGAATACTGTCTATTTGATCATTGTTGAACAAACACGTCACCAGCTGTTTTTCCCCTATTTCAATTCTCAATTCCATCTTTTAAATTCACTATTTCAATTATTTAAATTCACTATTTCAATTATCAAATCCATTTTTTAAATAGTTCACAACCCTACAATAAAAAGAATAAATTACAAGTGATATGAATTAATGAATAAATGATTTATAATATTTGACATTCAATAAGTTTTGTTAAATATGTGATCATAATTCTTGAAGACAAATAACAGATAAAAAATTCCTAAGTTAAATTATATAAACACATAGCATAAGTACAGTAATAATCTAAATTAATGTAACCAAAATGTCGAAATAAGCAAACACTATCATCTAATGATAATAACATAAGTTTTAGGCATAATGTGTTTTTTTAATGCATAAAATCATATTGGATAAGTATTTTTATTTATAAATTTGTGACTTAAAAATAATATGAATTTTGGTTTAAAAAAGTATATTGTAATTCTATAATGAGAAAATTAAGTGTAATTTTCAATAAAATAACGCAGAATTCCACATAGATACTAAGATTATATAGATTTTATGTAAATAATAAATGTTTGTAGTGTATGCCTGTAGCATACATAAGAAATAAAGTTAAGACATAAAATGCATTCATCTTATTACTTACTCTTCCTAATGATTAATAATTAATGGAGAAAAGTATAGCTCTCAAATATAATATAAAATGTGTTACTAATAGCATAGTGGAATACAAATGTCAAAAGTAGTTATGAAATAATTTTTTCTTCCTAATCTTAGACTTGAAACAAACTATAATATTTTATTGTTTTTTATTACAAGAAATACGAGTTGACATTCATGTATTAATTTTGATTTTGTTTAATACCTATCATTTACTACTATATCCATTATGAAAGACTTGTTATTTTTATAAGTGTAAATATATATATATATATATATATATATATATATATATATATATATATATATATATATATATATCTATATATATATATATATATATAATTTTAAAAATGTTTGTAGAGTTATCAAAATATAACTAAAATTTAAGTTATTTAATTTTATGGATGTTTTAAAATATAATTTAAAATATACCCATTAAGAATTTTTGTGAAATTAAACAATAAAATACATTTTAAATCTAAGTATTGAATTTAAAGGGTCTGCATAATCTTCAAGTCATATAATAGATTAATAATCTCAACTTTGGTAAAATTGTTATATCTTGTTTTTGATTAACATTTTATTTACCTCTTGAAAGTTCAACTCACACGCATAAGTTCAAGCAAATAGTTAACTAAATTAAAGATGTTTATACTTTAGAAAATCTTTTTATGAACCTTTTATAATAGGGAGCCAAACTCATAAAACTTCTTACTTTGGTGACACTTAGAAGGTTTCATTTAAATACGACTCTTACATTGATAGGATCTATAAAAATCCTTTGAGCTAATAGTATATGTTCCAAAAACTGTATTTTTCTTGCCAAAACTCACATATGGATAGTTTAACATATAGCTTCTTTTGCCCTAATATGTCCAAGTGTGTCCTCAAAAATTCATTGTGAGTCGATTATGAAAACAACAACAAACTTATTTAGAAAGGAGTTGAAGATTTGATGTATGTCTAGATCAAATTTGTCATGTTAGTAATAATAAAATTATGTTTATTACTATTTATTTCATTGTCATATTTATTGAATGCATATGGTAATGTACTACTTGATTAAAATTAAAGACTTGTTATTATACTTGAGATTATAATAATGAAAAACAAGTCTTATATATTTTTAATTTAAATTGTTCTTGATAATAGGATTATTGAGAATATGACATCATTAATCCAGATAGATCAACATGTGTGTAGTATACATATGTACTGGTCTTTATCAGATAAAGATTAAGAGATCTCATTATCTTCTAAATTACACATATAAATGGTACATATTGAGATATGACCATTGAACTGACTCAAAAGGAAGAATTCAAAATGGTTAATATTACCTTTGAATATTCAATGAGAAATTCTTTTGAAGAAATATATAATTTTCTTATACTTAAGATTATGAATGAAAGAAGAAATGAGTTTTTTAAGTCATTCATCACGTGTTTAACTGATTAGAATTTGACAGTTATATCATATTAATCTTTTGGTGGTTTTAGAAGTAAAAGATATTTCCTACTACTATCCGTTAAAGAGTGTTGCTAGACATCAATCTTGATTAATAAATGAATGGATTAATTTATTATCAGCTTAGTAATGAATCTACAGGGTCACACACTAATGAGTATTATGTTTTTGTTGGACAAGAAAATATTATTAATTAAATTAAAGAGTTTAATTTTATTGATTTAGTTTCTTGAAGTGGAATGTTATTATATATTTTTTGCTAGCACCAAAAATATAATTAATATAATATTTTAGAATCTGTATTTGATGAAGTGAGACATAATCAATTAAGGTCAAATTACACATTTGGTCCCTACTTTCATTCTGTTTTATAAATTTAGTCCTATTATTATTATTTTTTTCAAGCAGATCCAATTTTTCGTCAATTTTTTTTCAATTTGTTATTTTTTTGCTAACTTTGTTTAAATGATTCACAGTAGTGAACAATGACCTCCACGTGTCACTTCGTGATTTTTTATTTTTTTTTTATTTTTTTAATTATTGAAAAAATATCCATGTGTCAACCCAACAACGTGCCACATGTCAAAGGAAATGTTTTATATTCAATTTGGTCCCTATATTCGTTATTTTTATTTAATTTAGTCTCAACCTTTTTTTAAAAAAATGGAGCAATTTTGTTCCTCTCCAAATTGAGACCAAATCTAATTTTTATATAAATGTTATAATGTTTTTATTAAAATTCATTTTTTATTAAATATTTTTTTTTTAGGGTTACGATTAGTTTAAAACTAGAACAAAAATTTTAAGGATCCAGACTACTATCATTGATCTAAAATTTTAAACTAATTGTAACTATAAACAAAAAATATTTAATAAAAATTCAAATTTTAACAAAAAAAAATAATAAAAACATCATTATAACATTTATATAAAAATTAAATTTGATCTCAATTTGAAAAAGGACAAAAATACTCCATTTAAAAAAAATGGGACTAAATTGAACAAAAATAACAAATAAAAGAATCATATTGATTATAAAACATTGACTCATGACACGATGTTGGGTTAAAACATGGACATTTTTTCAAAAATTAAAAAGAAGAACAAAAAAAATCACAAAGTGACATATGACGGTGTTCATTATTGTTAATCATTCAAACGATTTGCAAAAAAAAAGACTAAATTAAACAAAATTGACAAAAATTAAAACTTGATTGAACAAAGAAATCATATTAGGACTAAATTCATAAAATAAAATGAAATTAAATTAATAACCAAGTAATTTTTTTTAAAATATGATTTACAAGAAAATCTAATTTGTTTTTGAAAAATTTACCAAACTTGAGAGAGAGATTTTTGTTTAATATAATTACCAACATTATATGGGGTGTACGATTTCTATGAGATAGGAAAATAAAATGTTAAAAAAGATCACATACCCGAGCTCCTTGTGTATATAGATGCACCTGGTCACTATTTTGAAAAATATTTGACAGTTTTCAAGTCTCTCTTTTACAGTTTATTAGGTTATCCTCTGAACACACATCGCTAATTTTCACCGGTCAAGTGTTGACACCAATCTTGATGTGGATACACATCTTTCGGAACCATCCTGTTAGCTAAGGCATTTTTCTTATCTATTTTTGTCTTCTTGATATCTAGTATGCATGTTTTATCTAAAATAGGATCAATTTTTTGGCTGTGCATATTATGAATGTGATTTATAACTTTCACCACGGATATTTGTTACTCTAAACGACATAATCACATATTCATAGTATTCATACCTAAATTTGAAATGTGTTTTCTACTCATCTTTAGCTTTCATCAAGATTTGTCTATCATAGAAAATATGGGTTAGATATATTTTTAGTCCATGAACTTTGACACGAAATTAGAATGTTTTTATCTAAAACTTTGATATATTTTAGTCCTCAAACTTTAAAAATGAATAGTTATAATTCTTTTAATCCAACGATGTTAAATAATTTTGACATGTCAAACGTGTTTTTCAATTGTCATTGAAGCGAGAACATGTTAAACAGTGTAAACAAATCAAATGTTAGCATGAAATGCATTTGATACATCAAAAAAATTTAATATAGTTTGGTTAAAAAAATTATATCCATTCATTTTTAAAGTTTGAAAATTTGTATCAAAGTTTCAAACATGAACAGATTCCAATTTCGGTTCAAGGTGAGTGACTAAAAACATAATTAACTCTAGCAAACATGATTATGCCATGTAGTTGGTTTATCAAATCATCAATTCTTAACATTATATAATTGTCTGATTGTGTGTTTATTCACTTTGATAAATTTTATATATTTTTATTTGTTACAAAAATTTATTTATTAATGAGTCAAAGATTTTATATTTTTTTAATTGAAACTTTAGTGTTTAATTTTTTAAGTGAATGATGGGAATATTATATTTTCTTGTCATTTTATTTGTCTTCAAGTATTAAGAAATTAAAGATTTTGTAATTAATATAAAATAAATATATTATTTACTTTTAATTAAAACGACAGTAAAACAATTAAATAAGACAAGCAAGTAACATTAACATTACTTGAATGAAACAAAAACTTAACTAAAAGATATAAAAATTTTAAATTTTCAGTAAATAGAAAATAATAATTTAAAATACCTATATTGATCAAATTTAATTAAATCAACGTGAAAAAAGCTTTTTCTTTAATTCATAAGAAATAACGTTTCCTTTTACAGATACATTTTTTACCTTTTACTTCTCAAACCGACGGTCATATGAAAAAAAAAGGTTATTTTCTTATTGTTTAGATATTTTATATTTGATTTTTTATTTGAACTATTATATTAGTTACAATGTTTATTTTATTACTTTTTAGGTTATGTTTTTGGAATGCTAGTATGGATGATAAGTTTATTTATTGTATTTTTCTTCAGCAGTATTTTAACCTCAATATTATTATATTATGTTAAGTAGATGTCCGACCTGACTCATTTAGGCTCATTCTATAAATGACATGCAAAAAGTGTGTTGTGTTTGTTGTCCCATTTCAAAAAATGTGCGCTAAATATTTTGATCCGTCCGCATTATTTTTGGTCTGCAGATTTATGGACCGGCTCACCTTTTTTTATTATTAAAATTTTGCTAAACTAAATGTATTTTTAGGGGTTTCTTCTTGTATCTTCAAACACTTCTCCTGTATCAACAAAAAATTTTAAATTCCACTTTTTCTCTCAGTTAAAAGTAACTACATTTTTAATGTCTATGACTAATTCACCCCCAACTTTTGTTCCTACAGATGTTGACATCCGCGGATAAAATCCGCAACGAGTAGAAAATGAATACTAAAAATGGATACCCGCTACTCGCGGGTACGGGTATTTTTGATACCCGCATGTTAACGGGGCAGGTATAGGTATCATAGTATCCGTACTCGTGGATACCCGTACCCGCTAAACTTACACCTTTTGACATTATTTTCTTTCCTTTCTTTGAAATTGGGCATATACATCAAAGCTTATATAGACAATGACGTTTATAGTATACTTGTTGTCAAATAATAGAATCAAAATAAGAATACTTGGCATGTGGCAATTAAGGTTTATTATTTGCTTATTTTGTTTAATTTTCAGGAACCAATCGAAGAAAGTGAGTTTGTTGATCAAAACACTAATTAAAGAATTTTTATTGTGTTCAACGTCATTTTATATTTACTTTTACAATTATTTGGGCTTGTATCAACTTGAGTTTATTTGAACTTTATTTAAAATTTATGACAATGATGTATTTTATTTTATTTTATTTGAATTTATGATTAAATATTTATTTTTTAAATAATTTTGCAAATCGGGTACCCGTGGATATGAAATAAATAGGCAGATACCCGTACAATGGATACCCGACAGATATGGGTACGGGTACAGACAGATATTTATCCAGCGGGTAGGGAGCTATTACCCGTACCCTACCCACCCCGTTGACATCCCTAGTCGACATCTGATTAACTATATTAAAAAGATTATATATATATATA
>Ga0214542_1002941_pt1 | contig 35114 bp, 21 predicted proteins | sample CNSS1metaG_FD_160096 | JGI IMG/M metagenome (GOLD analysis project Ga0214542, IMG submission 160096) | Root nodule microbial communities from cowpea collected in UCLA plant growth center, Los Angeles, California, USA - CNSS1 | ecosystem: Host-associated > Plants > Roots > Nodule | place: USA...
TGCTGGAATTTTTCTTCACAGAGACATCAATCAGGATGAGATCTTTGGCCACATCACTCGCTTTTGCCTCTTTGGCTGTGGGATACTACTTAAGTTCAGCAATCGTGTCAATAGTAAACAGTGTCACCGGTGCCATCTCACACAAACCATGGTTATCTGGTGCCAACCTTAACCACTATCACCTTGACAGGTTTTATTGGCTTCTGTGTGTGCTATGCGTGCTGAACTTCTTCCATTACCTGTTTTGGGCCTTCAGATACAAATATAGAGGGATAGGAACCGCAACGGAATGAAGAAAACGAAGGAGAGCATTTCAAATTGTTTATGTGTAAGGCCATGGATCAAAATCTTCTCAAACCAGTTATGTAGCTTTAATTAGCACTAGCAAGCAAACGAGTAGAAATCAAAAAGGAAGGAAGAGAAGGATTATTATGAATTTTTAATTTTAAACTAGTTTTAAACCATGCTTGTACAATTGGTGTTTGTTTTGTGTGTTTATTAAAAGATATGTTGAGGTTAAGACAAAAAATAATAAATATTTTTAAGTTTATAATTAAGTTTTGAATAGAATTTCAGTGAAAAATGATTTATAGGTTTAGAAAATTCAAAATGTACGTAAAGATATAAATAGTAAACTTTGGAAAAGTACAAAAGATAAAACATCCTAGAAATATATAATAGACTTTTTAAAAATATAAAGGACATACAAAAATATGTAGAGTAGACTTGCTAAAAATATAAATAAATGTATGAATAGATTGGTTTCAATATTAGGAATCCAAGTGTGAGTCTAAGTCTTACATTGATTAGAAATGAAAAAGTAGAATACTATATAAGAATAAAGACCCATCAATTTATTGCCTTAAAGTTTTTGGTTAAGAGTGTGTCAATGCCTTATGTGGTTGGGTTCAGGTCTCATTGGTGTTGTATCTTCCCAAAGAAACCCCTATGTAAACCTAACCAACACTAAACTCGTATGATATGTATTGGTGTGGTAAATTAATCCAATTGTTTGAATAATTTATGTAACCTTTAAATGAATGATGACCTCACCTTTTTTTTCAAGGTGTGACCATATCCCATTCAAGAAGATTCACTTTTTTTTAGTTTATTGGTACATATTAATTTTAAAAAACATATCTTAAATTTCATAAAATTTTTCCAACATTTCGCAATGGTCTTCAAGTTACACAAACTAAAATTGGTCATCAACCATGATCAAATAGGCACCCAAAAATTAATACAAAATACAATTGACAAATATTCATGAATTTTAAGATATGTATTGATAGATATTATTATGCCAAATAATTTGTTATTATTTTGAGTATATTCTGCAGCATTAGTTAGCCTAAATAATAGCCTGTCAATTATAACAACAGCCTAAATTATAACTTTAATTTGTATATATTCCTTGTCAATGAATATGAAAAGCACGGATAATTTCGTACATGGTATCAAATTAGGTTACCTTCCTCCAATCCTAATAAACCTAGTCGTCACTTCCCTTCTCCTTCTCAACATTTTTTTCCTTCTACTGTTGCCCATCAATGGCTGAAACTTCCAAATATCACTCCGCCCTAGCTGTCACCAATGTGAAACATCTTATTTCTATTAACTTGGACATGGAAACAAGCCAATATCACTCATCGACAACCTTATTTAAGGTTCAAGCTAAAATTCATTTTGTGCTTGAACATATCATCCCCCAAGGATGAAACAACCATAGCAGAGTACCAAAGAACCAAGGTCGTTGATCTCTCACTATGGACACGCCTTGATGTTGTTGTACTCTAGTGGATTTATGCCACTATTTCTCCTGATATTCTCACACAGACCCTTGTGGCTGATGACTCTGCCGAAAATGCTTGGCAGCATGTCGTTGACTTATTTCAAGATAACAAAAACTATAGGGCAGTATATCTTGAAACTCAGTTCACAAACACAAGTTTGGCGGATTTCTCAATGGCCTCTGCCTATTGCAATCGACTCAAATCTCTTGCTGACCAATTATCCAATGTTGGGGCTCTTGTTTCAGATCAACATTTAGTACTTCGCTTGCTTGTTGGCTTAATCGAAGCCTATACTGGTTTTGTCACGGTTATGCAGCAAGGATAACTTGCTCAATCTTGCTATCGCATGCTCACAATTGAAGTTGGAAGAAACCACGATTCAAGAGCAAGCAGCTCGTGCATCTAGTTCCACCGCCCTCGTAACTATGGATGACAACTCCCCCTTATAGTCACAACAATATACCAACCACAATACTCCTTCATAGGGACATCATAATACCAACTGAGGTAAGCGAAACAATCGAGGCCGAGGCAACAACAATCGCGGTGGTAGAGGCGGACGCAACGATGGCGGGGTGCAGATGCTAGACGAGGTGGTGCAGCACACAAGCAGTCGCAATACCAAGCCTACCCACCATATCCTCATCCCTTCCTTAATCATTGGGCTGAATGGGCCCATCCTCTTTGTCCTTATCCAACAACTTCGTGGAAACCTAGACCTCCTAGTCAAACTAGTATTCTTGGACCAAGATCACCACAACAAGCATACAATACATCAGTAGCACCACCTCATGTTGTAAACACACCTACAGACATTATGCATACCCTTACCCTCTCTCCACCGGATGAGAATTGGTACATGGACACTAGTGTTACCTCTCATATGACGACGGATCAAAGTACACTATCCTCTTATTTTTATTCAAGCAAATATCATAATGTTGTTGTTGGTAATGGTCATTTAATTCCTATCCGTGGTCATGGAAACACTACACTATCCCCACCAACCCTCCTTTACACTTAAACAATGGGTTGCATGCACCAAAACTCATTAAAAACCTTGTATCTGTTTGACAATTTACAACTGACAATTTGGTTTCTGTTGAGTTTGATCCTTTTGAATTTTCTATGAAGGATTTGCGAATGGGGAACCATCTAATGAGGTGTAACAACTCAGGGGATCTCTACCCCATCCTTCCCAAAAATCATGTCATATCTCCACCAACATTTCCTTCCACCTTTACTGCTTTGTCTTACAATTTGTGGCACAATCATTTAGGCCATCCAGAAGCTACTATTCTTAGTTTTCTTCGTCATCAAAATTTTATTAATAGTAATAAAAGCAGTAACAGTTTTTGCACATCTTGTCCTCTTGATAAACATGTGCAATTGTCGTTTCATGCCTCTTGTTCATTCACTAAATTACCATTTGACATTATTCACAGTGATATTTAGACTTCCCCTATATCTAGCTCTTCTGGTTATCGATACTATGTATTGTTTCTTCATGACTTTATCAAATTCTTATGGACTTTTCCCATTTCTAAAAAATCACAAGTTTTTTTCGTTTTTCAATCATTTAAAACTCTTATTAACACCCAATTTGAAAGAGACATCAAGAATTTCCAATGTGATAATGGAAGGGAATTTGATAATAGTCCATTTCAAAATTTATGTCACCAAAGTGGAATGCAATTTCGGTTTTCTTGCCCTCACACCTCTCCTCAAAATGGCAAAGCTGAACAGACAATTAAATCAATTAACAACATTGTTCGAACCTTATTAGCACACTTATCCATGCCACCTTCTTTTTGGCACCATACCCTTTCAATGGCCACGTATCTCCTAAACATTCTTCCAACCAAAGTTCTAGTATATCTTTCCCCGACACAAATCCTTTATCAGAAAAATCCCCTCTATTCCCATCTTTATGTCTTTGGTTGCCTTTGCTATCCACTATTTTCCTCCCCTACAATTCATAAGTTACAAGCCTGGTCCACCCCTTGTGCATTTCTAGGCTACCCATCAAACCATCGTGGTTACAAGTGTTTTGATCTTTGAAGTAAAAAGATAATTATTTCTCGACATGTAATTTTCGATGAGACACAATTTCCTTTCTCAAAAATACATGATCCATCTCCAACTATGTATGACCCTTTAAGTGACGACACCTCTCCACACTTCCTTCATCACTTATGCACACCTGTCCCACCAACTCCAATACTACAACTCACTCTTCCTGTTATGGCACCCATCACAGATCCAAGCCTAAGCTTTTGACCAATGTCTCCTTCAAACTCACCCATGACCCCTTCCTCTTCTCGGACATCCACCCATCAGCCCATCTTAAATAATCGCAGGTCTCACCATATGACCACTTGTAGTCAACACGACATCCTTAAACCAAACCCCAAATATACCCATAATTTGAGTGCTTTGACCTCCACCTCTATTTCACCTTTGCCTAAAAATATGGCAAGTGTTCTTCATGACCCAAATTGGAAATATGCCATGATTGATGAATATAATGCTCTAATTAAAAATAAGACATGGGAGTTGGTACCTCGTCCCCCTAATGTGAATATAATTCAGTCTATATGGATTTTTCGACACAAACACAACTCTGATGGTTCTTTTGAGTGGCATAAAGTCCATCTTGTAGGTGATGGCAGGTCACAAATGAAAGGAGTAGATTGTGACGAAACATTCAACCCCATAGTGAAGTCGACGACCATTCAAATTGTTTTGAGCATTGCTTTATCACAATCATGTCCTATTCATCAATTAGATGTAAAAAATGCTTTTTTACATGGCAGTCTCAATGAAACGGTTTATATGCATCAATCCATGGGTTTTATAGATTCCTCTTGTAATATCCCTAAGGAATATTACTTGATTAAATAATTAAATAACGAAAAAGAAATTAAGACGTCACCATATTATTATTCCCAACACGGGAAAAATTAAAATTTAATATTCAATACTACATAATCCAAAGGAAATTAAATCAAAGTCATTTAAAGTTCCAATGTTCCAAATAAAATAAGAAAACATAGTAGAATTCCTATATCTAATCTCAACTAGCCCTCACTCTGTTGTCTGGGCATCCTCAGCCTCGCCTGTACCATCATTTGCTCCCGTGTAACGAATCACACGATCATCGCCATACACAAACAAAAAGGGTGAGCTTAACCACCATCCATGAACCTACCCGTTCATGACACAACATCTCCTGATCCACGTTCGCATCAATGCATACAAACAATACTCACAAACTACACTAAACTCGCTTGGGCTAGAAGCCTTAGCTTAACCGAACAGGCCTGTCTCGCTTAAGTGAGCCTCTACTCACCTGGGCGAGATCGCCCTTCGCCTACACCAAAACGCTTGCCTAGGCGGCGAGTTAAGCCAAACTACAAAGCCCTGCACGACTTCCCGCTTAAGCGAGAAACTCTCGCTTGAGCGAGAGTCTCTGTCGCCCAAAAACTTAACCTCCGCCTAAGCGAGTGGCTCAAACAGAACCAGGGTCAAAACTATGCAACTCTCGTCTAGGCGAGCCTAGCTCGCCTGAGCGAGATTAGCAGATGGAATTCCTGTTTACGCACGCACAAAGCAGAAACAGTTACCAAACCATGTTCCCAACATCACCAAACAATCCAATATCAGTGACAATTTGCATAAACATGTTCCAACTCTAGTTGACCACTCAGAAAATTCAAGATTGATACAGACAATCATGCAAAACAAAAAACCCCTAATATATTCACACAATGGTATAAGATGCTTTCCAAAACATACCAAAATAACCCATCTTTAATTCAAATAAGGTTTAGCATGAAAATTCTTGGTACTCAGTAATGAAATCATGCAATTCATTCACAACCATAAAACACTCCGTTTGAGCGAGGTGCCCAAGCAGAACCACACAACCCTTACGGGTTCTCGCTTGGGCGAGATACACTCGTCTGAGCGAGATGCTCGCGTACAACCATTCTTGCATTTCTGGTTTTCTCGTTGAGCAAGAATACCAGACCTTTCCACTGTTATACACATGAAAAACCACAAACCATGCCCAATTCATATCCCCAAAACCCATACCTTACAATTTGGAAACAGGCACAAACTTACGGCATAAATACAAACCAACACAATTCCCATTTTATTGAGTTTAAACCATAACAATCCATAAATTCATAAAATGTAATAACCCATCTGATTCATACAATTTTGTAAGAATTTCGTTCAAACCCTATCAAAGCACTCCAACCCCTAATTCGCATCACATATAACACGAAAATTCATAGCCAAACATCTTCATACATGCATTACAAAGGGCATAAAATTAGTAATCATATAGACATGCAAAAGAGCTCCTCTAACCTGAAAATCCTTGCTTCAAATGGTTGTCTAACCTTGGCTTTGTGATGTCTAAGAACCCTCCTTTGCTCTCCCTTGGCTGCCCATTACCTCTAGGGTTTTCCTACCCTTTCACATTCAGACCACTATTATAAGGCACAACCAATTCAACCAAGTCATGTTTGTGTTAATTCCTCTAATTCTATAATTATGTTATCACCCAACACAATCATGCATATTATGAAAATTAATAATGAATCAAATAACACCTACATGACATACATAGGACTTGAACCCAAGTCCTTTCACACATTAAAGTACTCTCAACCACTTGAGCTAATACTTTTCTATGTCACCACAAATAACATTAAATGCCATAAGGCTCCTATTACCCGCATTTATTAAATAATTATTTATTTAATTATTTAATTTTCACGGGTCTTACACCTATCATTCTGAATATGTTTGTTTGTTAAAGCAATCACTCTATGGCCTAAAGCAAGCCCCTTGTGCCTGGTACTAACGGTTTGCAAACTATGTGACCATGCTCGGTTTCAATCATAGTAAATCTGATCATTCATTATTCATCTATCATAAGGAGTCTGATATTGCATATATTTTGTTGTATGTTGATGATATTATCATGATCGCATCCTCTCATTCTCTTCGAAAATCAGTTATGTCATCCTTGAGTACTTCGCTATGAAGGATCTTGATCCACTTAGTTATTTTTAGGGATTTGCAGTTAACCGTGATGCAGTCGGTGTGTTTCTTTCACTACAAAAGTATGTAGAATAAATTCTTTAAAGAGCAAGGATGACTAATTGTAAACCTTATCCCACACCGGTTGATACGAAGCCCAAACTTGGCGCATGTAATGACATTCCCTATGAGGATCCTACTAAATATAGACGTCTTGCAAGCACATTGCAATATTTTACTCTCACAAGGCCTAGCATTTCTGATGCAGTGCAACAAATTTGTCTTCATATGCATGATCCCAAGGAGAAGCACATGAATGCTCTCAAACGTATATTACGTTGCCTTAAAGGTACTGCTGATTTTGGTCTGCATTTGTATAAATCAACTATTACCACGCTCCTCTCTTACACATATGCAGATTGGGGTGACTGTCTCGATACTAGACGTTCTACCTCCAGATATTCTGTTTTCTTCAATGATAACTTGATTTCATGGTCGTCCAAATGACAACCTACATTATCTTGCTCTAGTGTCGAGGCTGAATATAGAGGAGTTATTAATGTTATTTCTGAATCTTGTTGGATTAGGAACCTCCTTATTGAGCTTCATTTCCCAATTCACAAAGCTACAATGGTATATTGTGATAATGTGGGTGTCATTTATCTATCAAGTAATCTTGTACAAGATCACCGCACAAAATACATTGAGATGGACATTCACTTTGTTCGTGAAAAAGTAGCCCGTGGCGAAGTCCGTGTCCTTCATGTTCTGTCCTGCTACCAAATTGTTGATATCTTCGCTAAATGCCTTCCAGGCATACTCTTTGATGATTTTCAGAGCAGTATAAGCGTATTTCCAGGCATACTTTTTAATCAATGTATAAACATATTCGTCTAATATGTATTCTTAGACTCATTTGATCAATATATGGAATGAATCATCTGATGTTTTTTGCAATACTCGTTTAATTAGTATATGAATAGACTTCTCTAATATGTATTGTTAGGCCCGTATAATGTTTTTCGTTATACTCATCTAATAAATGCACGAACAAAATCATCTAATGTGTATTATAATATTCATCTAATAAGTGAATGAAAAGACTTATCTAATGTGTATTAATAATTAGCCTAATTTGTGCATAGAAATACTTAACTAATTTATATTGCTAGAGTCGTCTAATTAATATATGGGTTAATTATGTTTTTCGTCCCTCAATTATTGGGAGATTTTGGTTTTGGTCCTCATTTTTTAACTCCGTTAGTTTTATTACAAAGCTGGCAAATAGAGTGCCACGTCAGGATCCCATTTTTAACTTTCACTTAAGCTACAGTAAACACATGTCACCAATTGACATGGAATTGGTTCTAATTAAAAGGGGGTCTGAGGTTAATATTTGAAACCCTAAATTTTGAATTGTGAGATAGGATCCCTAGTGAGGAGCTTGAGGAGATCATTTTGGTGTGGGGGAAACGTAGGTGACCACATTGGCTTTTGTTACAGTGTTCTGTAGTGATGAAGATTGGTAGTTCGAGAATTGATTGTAGGCAAAGGAAAAATGGTTCAAAAATTTCGCAAAGTTCAGCGTCGTGTTCTGAAATAGCATCGAAAGTGTGTGGGTGTGGGGAACGATTGTTGCTCCTAAAGGCAGGTACTGTGAAGAACAAGGGCAAGTTATTTTGGAGATGCAAAAATTGGGCTGTAAGTGACAAATTGCTTTTCTTTTACTCGAGCTTTTTTGGTGTCTGTTATAATGGTTTCAATTTTTTGCAGTCCAATTCACATTGTAATTATTTTCAATGGGTTAATTAAAAGGAATGTAGAGGTGAAGGTGAAGAATCTGAATTTGAAGCTAGCGTAGGGAAAAGAGTTGAAGAAGACGAAGTTTGTTTGGAAAAGGAGAAAGTGATACTGGACTTGATTAAGAAAAACGAGAAGTTGAAGAGGAAATTGCAAAAAGAGAAAAGATTTGGGAAATTGCTGCAACTTTTATTTGTACTATCATGGGCTTCTTCAATTGTATTTGTGGTTATGTTTTTGTTCAAGTTTAATTGTAATCAGTTTTCGTAGTAGTATTAGGGAAACTCCTTCAATTGGTAGGTGTAGCAATGATTGGTTATATATTTCTAGGGAATTATTTTGTAATCATGAAAATGGTATTACTAATTATATGAGTATTGCATGCCATTCAATTGCCCAATGCCTTATATTTGAAGTGTTCTTAGTGGTTGATTAAGCTTTCTGAGTTTGGTTGATTCTGCTTTGTAATTTTGACCTTGCCATAACCAATGGGATCTAGAATATTATTGAGGCTCGTTACTGGAGTGGAAAAATGATATCAGTGAAAATTGATGGTTGTTTCTGTAAACATTTTGTATTTAAAGGGTCTATACAAGCATATTCAAATTAGAATCAGTGGCTTATATTTGCCATATCCAGGGGTCTATAAACCAATATTGTTGCATAAGAATCAGTGATAGGAGATAAAAAATGGTATGCATTTTACACCAATTCAATCTTTTAATGCAGCAAATTAGGACTGAATTAAGTTTTATAATTTATCCAATATCATCATGTTTACTAGAGCACTCATCCATTTTTCTCAATTAAATACAATAATGCAAAAGTGGTCCTTGTTATTGCAATGAATAAAGTATTCAATAACAAACAAAGTGATCCACATCTTTAACTACAACACTGCAAAGTATAATAAAGCAACAAAATAGTAGGGCTCCAAAACAAAATAGTGGTCCACCATCCCTATGCTCAATGTGTTAAAAGTAATTGTCTATTACAGAATTCTGTAATAAAGCAACAAAAAAGTTTGGATCTTCATTCAATTTCACGTGCGTTGTGCAGACGTTGTATTACTACTTACTTGAAAACCTAATACTTGTGCCACCATGCTTCTTGTCTGTGTTGGTGCTCTTTCTCCTTGGATCCTGTTGGCTGCAACCGTGGCTATGGATCTCCTTCTACTAGTTGAGCTTTGGTTAGATGGGCCTGCACCGTTGGTAGCTCCATTGCCAGTTTGAGTCCTTTGGGTGTTTCCCTGTCAATTGGGTATGTATTCAACATTCAGATTTCTGTTTGTACAAAATCATTAATTGAAAGAAAGTATAGATGAATATTTACCTTCTCATGCCCTTTATACAACTTCTGATATTATGACCATATTGGTTACACCTACTGCACTTTCCCATGATCTTTTTCTTTGAGAGTTTGGAATGACTGACATGTTCATCAACTTCCCTTCTTCGTAGTTTTTTGGGTCTGTCAGGTGGGGTTTTGTAAATTAGGGGAAGTAGTTCAGGTTGATTACTTTTTTGCCAAAGTTGTTATCCATTGATTGGGGTAATTTCAAGGCCATAACAAGCTTGATAGGCATCTCTTTTGTAATATGCATGGACATAAGCCTCAGGATTTTCTATCTTATAGTTAATTACTGCCACAGCATGTCTACAAGGTATACTCGTCAAATCCCAAAAATAACATCTGCAACTATGCTTACTTAGATCAACCACAAACTTTTCCATTGTGAATCCTTGTGTCACTTTAGCATCCCCTGCCCACACATGAAGCCAATTCCACTTTTTTCCACTTCCCTATCAAGCCTTTTTTGGGTTCTAGGCATTACATTTCTCGGATATGCATTCAATTTCTCTCTAAGTGTTGCAAATCTACTCATTATGTATGATCTAATCTATTCCATCATGCTAATAACTGGTTTATCTCTAGCCAGTAAAATAGTGCTATTAAATGACTCATATAGGTTATTCATTAACACATCACATCTAGGGTAAATGTTGAATGCATGTTTACACCATGATTTGGTAGGAATGACAATTAACCAGTTATAAGCATCCATATTTAAACTTATCAGCTCACCCATTTTTTCCCCATCCTGCGTAAAAAGTAGCCTTTGCTACCCCCATCATAAGGTCTCTGATGACTACACCACCACCAAATTTCTTCTTAAAATTGTTGTATAGGTGCCTCAGACAGAAACAATGTTCAACACCATTCAAAATCTCATCAAATACAGTAATAAGTCCCTGCAAATAAATGTAATACTGAATTAGAATATTCAGTCAATTAATTTTAAATGGTTTAATTACTCAGATCATACCCATTTTGGTTCAAAAATTTCAAAATGGTACCCACTTTGAACTTTGTCTCAATTCAGTACCCAATTTTGATTATTGCATCAATGTAGTACCCTTCGTTAAGTCTTCGCAAACGCCGTTAACTACCTTGCCATGTGTTAGCCTCTGGTTTTTTTAAATTTTTAAATTTTTAATTTTTTTTTAAATTGCCACGTGTTAAATCCTTGATGTGACATGTGGCATTGTCCGTGACACATGGCAAGGTATCGCCACATGGCAAGGTACCTGCCAAATGTCATTGTCTTGATTTCAATTTAGTCTCCACATGTGTCTATTTGTTTCAATTTAGTACCCATATATGTTTATTTGTTTCAATTTAGTACTTGCTCTATTTGTTTGAATTTTGTTCAAATATTTTTTTTTAAAATGGAGATATTTGTTACTAAAAATTAGTTATAAAATTAAGTATTGAAATTTATATTAAAGTTAATGGTAAAAGTCATGAATAACATATTTATGTTTTGTTACAATGATATTTGTTATACTTATGAATAACAAAGTTTTGGTAAATTTGTTATTCATAACTTTTACTATTAACTTTAATATAAATTTCAATACTTAATTTTATAAGTCATTTTCAATAATAAATATAAATATAACATTTATATAAATAATAAATTTGGTCTCAAGGGAGACACAATATTTCTCTATTTTGTAAAAAAATATTCAGACAAAATTGAAACAAATAGAGTGGGTACTAAATTGAAATAAATAGAGCGGGTACTAAATTGAAACAAATAAACATATATGGGTACTAAATTGAAACAAATAGACATATATAAGGACTAAGTTGAAATGAAGACAATGACATTTGGCAAGTACCTTGCCACGTGGCGATACCTTGTCATGTGGCGATACCTTGCCACGTGGCGATACCTTGCCACGTGTCACTTACAATGTCACGTGTCACATAAAGGATTTGACACATGGAAATTTTTTTTAAAAAAAAAAATTAAAAAAATTAAAAAAATTAAAAAAAATTAAAAAAATTAAAAAAACCAGAGGCTGACACGTGACAAGGTAGTTAACGGCGTTTGCGAAGACTTAACGGAGGGTACTACATTGATGCACATTACGAATTTGGGTACTAAATTGAGACAAAGTTCAAAGTGGGTACCATTTTGAAATTTTCAAACCAAAATGGGTATGATCCGAGTAATTAAGCCATTTTAAATCCATTAAAAACAATATTATTTTTGTGCCTTACCTTTTGTTGGTCTGAAATGAACACTCAACGATGATTATCAATGTCACCAATATCCTATAATAGCAGTGTCAAAAACCATCTCCACGTCTCCTTGCATTCGTTTTCAACAACAACAAAGCCTAATTAGAAGTATTGGTCATTGGGATCCCTACTAACTACAACCAGTAATTGACCACCATAAGTTGTCTTCAAGTGGCAACCGTCAACACCAATGAAGGGTCTACACCTAGCCAGAAACCCCTGCTTACAACCATCTAAGCACATATAGAAACTTCCAAATCTTGGTGGCAAAATGGGTTGTGGTTGATTGGTTTTAACCTTGAAAGTTCTAGCTTTAACTCTCAACAATTCACCAACATAATCAAATAAATGGTTGTACTGACGTTGTCCATACTCCATCAAACAGTCCATTGCTATTTGTTTTGCTTTTCCAGCCTTCCAAGCAGTTATGCCAACATTGTATGTCTTCTTTATTTCATCAATAATTTGATTCACTATCATTAAACCCACATTCATGAATCTGTCTATTAAAACCTGAGCAATCCAGTCCTTATTAGCATTTTTGTTACCAAAAACCTGTCCACATTTATGACCACTGTAACATCCCGCCCGAATATTACGAGTTTTAAATAAAATATAATAAAATAGTATTAAAACCTCATTTAATATAACTGTGATTCCCCAAAATGTGGGAAATTTAAAACTTTCATTCATCATAGAATAAACTTTAAAACCATAATTATAAACTTCATTACAATCATCAAAGTCTAGTAATATAAAATATTATAATTTATTTAGAAACATAAAACATAAAACTCAGAAAATTCTTTTCTCCCATACTAGTCCCGCTTCAGCTCTATGCCTCACCAGATCCACTTGCAACATCATCTACTTCTGTGTACCGCGTACACGATCATCGCCAAACACAAACAGATAGGCTGAGCTAACAATTAAACAATCATATATATATATATATATATAACATATATATACATACAAACACACCAAAGGAATTTCATCCTTTGATTCCATATCACATGGCCAACACCATGTTACTCGTGTTCTACGTCTTCTGATGAGTACCTCAAGATGTCTTACTGCCACACCTACCAGCCACAACTGGTAGAGCACGTGCGGAAAACCATGCTACGGGCCACACTCTGTAACGCTAGGTGGATTTCCCAATACAAATAACATTCATAACATCCCAAGACTACCAAACTCGTTGCTCTCATACCAAGGAGGGCAATCTATCTGGACCCGCCGTACGTGCCATAACACGCTCACTCACATCGGCAACACTCGCTAACCTGAGCCACAACTCAAGAGTTCCTTATGTTCATTCGTCATCTCGAGCCACAACTCAAGGAATTCCACGTGCTTAACCCCTATCTCGAATCACAACTCAAGGGATACGTTCCGAGCCACAACTCAAGGAACCCAACAAGCCGACCTTTGAGGTATCACCAAAGCTTTGTAGATCACGCACATCCAAAGCAAACAAAGTTTGTGCCTTTACATCATCATCTGGCACTGCTTCAAAGCCGCCATGCGAAACTCGCTTCCAGACCGCCTGGCGGGGGACACGTGCCGCTAGGAACCAAGCGCCTGGCGGGGGACATTATGCTATTGTTTCTGCAAGTATCGCCTGGCGGGACAATCCTTACCACCAAGCGCCACACGCTTCAATACTCTACTAATTTTGTAGCTATCGCCTGGCGGTCAAACACCACCGCCAGGCGCTACACCAGTACTTGCACAATACTGGTTTTTAAGCACCCATAACAAAGTAAAATCAATCTTACTCTTATAACTATTCATATCCACAATCAAGAATATTGGCTTCCAAAATTCAACATGACTCCCATGCACAATCTCAATTTAGATGGCTTCATCATACGCGTACACAAGTATCACCATATATCATATATATAAATCCCCACATATATATATATATATATATATATATATATATATATTCTACATTTAAATCCATGCTAGCATTCAAATCCAACTTATGAATAACATATGCTCAAAGAAATATAAAGCGACAACACGCTGACAACTTAAGCACGTGATCCTATTCACCTATGCAAATTAATATAGCATTATCGCCTCTCTTATGCAACAAGTTAATTTATATTGACACACATGCATTCACCAATAAACCAATTCTCAACATGTGACTAACCCAAAGGAACATTCAAATTCATAGAGACTTACAACATAACCCAATCATGCTTCATTAGAAGTTACTTGTAATTGTCAAGAGCTTATTCATGCATTTTAAAAACTGCAAAAGCAGCAATAATGAGTAACATATATCTCTAGCTACTGACCTACAAATCAATTCTCCACCGTCAAAAGTGAAGAACTACATATTATAGACCACCTGTCAAAATTTCACCTACATTGGACAGTTAACGAACTAGGAAATGCAATTTTACGAAACCTGTGCAAACCAGAAAAACAGTGGCACCTAGAAATCAGGAACCTGGCGCCTGGCGGTATAAAACCAGCACACGGCGGTTCCTGTTGCGCGAAAAGTATGGAAAACAACGCTTTTTCATGAAAAGAACACCAGTACGCATCGTCTGGCATCATCTCTTCACCGCTAGGCTGTTCTTAATAGAAACTCAGAAATTGGGTTGTTTTAACATGAGTCGCCTAACGACTTTGAAGGCCCGCCAGGCAGTTTCTGGAAATTTTCCAGAAACGCGAACACATGGAGAATTTATCATGCAAAGGCATTATATTCACGCATTATACGATGAAAAACATCACATAATTAATATATCTTCAAAGCAAGAGCTTGATAATTCAATTTCTATTAACTTGCATCCCAAATCAAGAGATTATCAAGCACCCAAAATCTTAGTTCAAACATCATGTGTCGCTTGGCGGGCCTTCATTACCGCTAGGTGGTTTTTGGAAAATTCCAGAAACACGAAAAAAATATATAAAATTGGCAGAAATAAAACACAAATGCATCACATACATTACGCAATTATATAATTAAAGGTTAAAGCACGAAATGCAACCCTCGTAACCTGATTTCCTCGCTTCCAATTTGCAAAGAGTGTGATCCTTGATGATAGTAAAATCCCACTCCTTGGCACCTTCTTCTTTTTCCATGTTCAATGACTTCCAAATACCCTCTTAGCTCTCTCTTTTTAGTGCAGATTGATTAGAAGTATCCTCACACTTAACTCCCTATTATTCTCACCTCCCCATCCATGTCAAAAATAATTTTAGCAAAAAGGAACCTTATTTCGCATAAGCCAAGGTTTGAACAACAACCACACCATTGTCAAGTTAATGCACAACCATTCAACCAATTCATGATTCATGATAATTCTTATATATCTAGGAATTTATAATCACTCATCGCGATTAAGCATATCATTAAAATTAATAAACTATTAAAATAACATACAAAGGCATAAACTGGACTCGAACCCAAGTCCATTCATAATAACTAAGTACTCTCAACCATTTAAGCTAGTACTCTTCAACATCATAAACCCCAGCATTAAATGACATAAAGGTTCCCACTTCCCGCATTTATTAAATAATTATTTACTTAATTATTTAAATTTCTCGGGTCTTACAACCACCAACTAGTGTCTTCACCCTAAAGGTTTGCTTACCTCCAACCTTGCTCACCATAATTAAAAGCCCACATTTTCTCTTACAAACAGCCCTCACTCTCTTGTGGTCATTCTTAACAAATTTAACTTCTTTACCATTTAATACACTATGCTCCATTAGTGCATGTTTAAAATCTTTCAAAGAACCAAACTTCATTCCCAATTTAAATTTGAACTCCTTCTTCATATCTTCCTGTCTATACTTTGTAAACTTTGGTCCAACATTAACAAGACCGTCATCATTGTCCACATCAGAATCTAACTCATCACTAATGTATTCCTCATTTATCTCATGATAGATTAAACATTACAATTAATTGCAACTTATTTACAATGTGCTTAATAATACAAACGTTGTGCTTTCTTTACCACGTGTCAATCATAACTTAAACACTGTTAAAAATGGGATCCTGACGTGGCACTCTGTCTGCTAGCCTTGTAATAAAACTAATGGAGTTAAAAAAATGAGGACCAATTCCATGTGTTTCAGAACGTTAGGGACTTAAATAACTCATCTTTTGAATGAGGGACGAAAACCAAAATCGCCCAATACTTGAGGGGCAAAAAACATAATTAAACCTTAATATATTAATGACTTATTTAATACGTATTTCCATTTATAATGGAAAATTATGGATTACGTAGTTCTTAATGAAAAAACTATTTTGAAAATTATTTAATTGTATTTGGTGAACTCGACAAGGATTGACCTTAGTCCTACGTGTTTCAATTTATAATGAAAAATCAAGGATCACAAAGTTCTTAATGAAAAAACTATTTGAGAAAGTATTTAATTTGTATTTGATGAATCCGACAAAGATTGACTTTGGTCTTATGTTTTTCCATATATAATGGAAAAGTCGGGATCACATAGTTCTTAATAAAAAATCAATTTCAGAGATTATTTAATTTCTATTTGGTGGACTCAACAAGGATTTGACCTTAGCCTACGAACTTCCATTTATAACGAAAAATCAAGGATCACGTATTTCTAAATGAAAAAACTATTTGAGAAATTATGTAATTTGTATTTGGTGATCCCGACAAGGATTCACATTGGTCCTACGTATTTAAATTTATAATGGAAAATCAGGGATCACGTAGTTCTTAATGAAAAAACTAATATAGAAACTATTTAACTTGTATTGGTGCATCCGACAAGGATTGACCTTGGTCTTACGTATTTCCACTTATAATGGAAAATCAGGGATCACATAATTCTTAATAATAAAATTATTTCAAAAATTATTTAATTTGTGTTTAGTGAACTTGACAATCAAAGATTGACATTGGTCCAACGTGTTTCCATTTATAATAGAAAAAACCAGAGATCACGTAGTTCTTAATGAAAAAACTATATAAGAAATTATTTAATTTGTATTTAGTGAACCCAACAAGGATTGATCATGCTCCTACGCATTTCTATTTATACTGAAAAATCAGGGCTCACACAATTTTCAATGAAAAAGGTATTTGAGAAATGATTTAATCTGTATTTGGTGAATCCAACTAGGATTGACCTCGATCCTATGTATTTTCATTTATAATGAAAATTCAGGAATCACATAACTTGTAACGAAATTACTATTTGGGAAATTATTTAATTTATATGTGGTGAACCCGACAATGGTTGACATTGGTCGTGCATTTTCCATATATAATGGAAAAGTCAAGATCACGTAGTTTTTAATAAAAAACCAATTTGAGAGGTTATTTAATTTCTATTTGGTGGACTTGACAAGGATTTGACCTTGGCCTACGTACTTCCATTTATAACGGAAAATCAAGGATCGTGTAGTTCTTACCGAAAAGAACTATTTGAGAAATTATTTAATTTGTATTTGGTGATCTCGACAAGGATTTACATTGGTCCTACGTATTTAAATTTATAATAAAATATTAGGGATAACGTAGTTCTTGATGAAAAAACTAATTTAGAAACTATTTAACTTGTCTTTGGTGTATCCTTGCAAGGATTGACCTTGTCTTACGTATTTTCATTCATAATGAAAAATCAGAGATCACATAGTTCTTAATAATAAAATTATTTCTGAAATTATTTAATTTGTATTTAGTGAATTTGACAAACAAAGATTAATCTTGATCCAACATATTTTCATTTATAATAAAAAATCAGAAATTACGTAGTTTTTCATGAAAAAACTATATAAAAAATTATTTAATTTGAATTTGGTGGACTAAACAACAATTAACCTTGATTCTACGTATTTTAATTTGTAAAGGAAAATTAGGGATCAGATACTTTTCAATGAAAAAAACTATTTGATATTTGAAAAATTATTAAATTTGTTTGTGGTGAACCCAAAAATTGCCTTTGGTCTTACCTATTTTTATTTATAGTGAAAAATCTGAAATTTTGGGATCACATACTTTTTAATAAAAAAACAAAAACTATTCGATAATTTTTTAATTTGTATTTGGTAAATCCGACGAAGAAAATTATTAAACTACGTATTTTGAAAAATTAAAAAGTTATATAACTTTTAACTAAAAAATTATTTAATTTATATTTAGTTAACGCAACTTCATAGATTTCTCAAACAATTTCGCAGTCACATAAGCTTTCTCAAAGTTAGTTAATATCTTTTTTGTCCAAAAACCAATTCCTCTTTTATAATATTATTGATACGAGTGAAACTGGTTCCAATTTTCTGAAATAATGTTTAAGTCGAAGTCTTTACGAAGGAAAAAAATAATTAATACAGTTTTGAACAGAAAATTATCTCACTGAAAATCACAATAAGGACAAGAAAAACAGAAAAACTCACTAATTTTCCTTAAATCGTAATAAGTCCAATCTGACGTAATTACCCCCAACTGTAGAGGCTGTGGCATGATCTAAACGATGCGTTTTGAGTGGGTGGTTAATTATGAATGAAATTGTGTTGCGGCAGGGTGGAAGAGGAGTGTAGCAGAAACAGAAACAGAATTAGATCGAGATTGCAGTTGGCACTACTCACAGAACTCCAATTCTCTCTCTCTGGTGGATCTTCATCAGAGGTACCAATTCTCCTTTTCTTTGATCTTTCAATTCCTTCTTCACTCACTCATTCCCTTACTCCATTCTCACTGCCATCACTGATTCACTGAACCAACCAACCACCAACCTCATTCACTCTCTCAAATTCACCAATCACCCCTAAACCCTTGGATTCCGATTTCCAGGGAAACTCGCACGATGAATTTCCTGATGCGTACCACCACGCACGTGTACTCCGATAGGGAAAAGCCTTCGTCCACGGCAGCCACAACTCCGACGAAGGCTCCGGCTCCGACGATTCCAGAGCCCCGCGCAGATGGCGTATCGTCTTTGGAGAGTCTCATAGCCGAGGACCCCTATCTCCAAGTCGGCCGCTTCGACGGAGTGGTCGATGGCGAAAACGGTGCTCTCCGTTTCACTTCCAAAAACGACGCCTCCGTTTTGGCTAAGCACTTGGATGTTTCTGAAGAGGAAGGATGGATCACTATTCCTTACAGTATGTCGTTCAATGCTCCTACAAACTCCTCTTTTCTTCTTCCTTGCTTAAGGCAGCGTTTGGTTCATTGTTTTAATGAAACAGGAAATTAGAGTGAGATCAAGGAGTGTGTTTGAGTTCTACTGAAAGAGTGAGATCAAGGAGAATGTAGCGTAGAACTTAACTGATTAAGTTTTGTTTGTATAAATTTGTATGCGAAGAAAACTACAAGTAAAATGTGTTGAACTTTCCAACATGTTAAAATCAAATTTGTGTTTCGACTTTTATAGAAATTCCCTCGTTTAGCTTATCCAAAAGTTATTTGTCATTTATGCATTAGCTAGACTGAATTATGAAAATATTTATTTAAACATACTTCCTTCTTCATTGATCATCACTTTGTTATTAACTAATTGGCAACTGAGATTTGGACATCAGTGAAATTCGACCCAACATGTTTTTGTTAGCAATCAGTCTAAAGTGTTAGGAGGACATTTTTCTTGTCTATGATAATTGATTATGTTGTGGGTAGGATTGTTCTGCTTATGTGATGAGATGTGGTTCATGTGATTTTGAATTTTGTTTTATAGAGGAACTTCCTGAAGACTGGAATCATGTATCAGATATGCAGTTCTTTCGCTCCCTAGATCGTTCCTTTCTCTTTCCCGGTAAGATTCTTTCCTTCTTTGGTACATGAATCAGAGTGTTTAAATGCCTGATTTGGTCTGCCAGTTGACATGGGAAGCTGATAGGATCTAATTGATGTTTTGAATTCAGGTGAACAAGTTCAGATCATAGCGTGCCTGTCTGCTTGTAAGCAGGATATGGAGATTATTACTCCATTTAAAGTTGCCGCTGTGATGAGTAAAAGTGGCATGGGTCACAGTCATGACAAAGAAAATGGAAATGTTGAAAACAGAGATGACTCAGTGTCTAGAGAAGAGCAACTGAACCCTACTGGAGAAGAGCAGAAAGACCTGGAAAAAGTGAACACCAATCACCCGGGGGATGCTTATGCTGGTGAATCCCTTTTAAGGATGGAGGTTCACAAAAGACAAACTGCATTGTTGCTACAAAAATTTGAGAATTCTCATTTCTTTGCCAGGATTGCTGAGGCTGATGAGCCGCTTTGGTCTAAACGAGGCTCTTCAGAAAAGTCCAACTTTATCGAACTAAATGGGCAAAGGATCTCATCATTTCATATTAAAGAGACTGCAAAAAAGGCATCTTCTATTAGTGCAGTTATTGATAGAGCTAATTTTGATGCAACTATTTCCAGTGGAGTGGCAAGAAATTCAGTCAAGTGTTGTGCCCTACCAAATGGAGATATAGTGGTACGTGCCATAAAATTTCGGTGATTATGAATATGATTATTCATTTTTTTTATCTAAAATTTGTGTATGGATCATAAAGTTTGACATTAAGAAGAGTGCTACATTTCAGTTAAGTTTAGGGTTTGAGCCTTATATAGTCTTTTGATTGCTTCAATTTTCGTTTCCCTTGCATGCAACAAAGACAATCTGTTTGGAATCTAATTCATTTGTTCATGTTGTTTGTAAACTCACAGGAAATCATTTTTTAAAATGTATAAAATCTTACTGCATTTGGACGATGTTGTGCTATGAGTTTATGGGTACCATCCAATTCATTTATCTTGCTTGCGTTGATAAGGATTTGGGTGTTATAGTTTGCCTAAGTCTCACATCTAGTGTGCATGCCTGGCAGAGTGTTTCAGTGACTTAGTTCTTGCCCGCCCCCCTCCCCCCTAACAACTTGCTTTTAGGGGAGGGTTTCTTGAGTGCTTGAGTGCTTATCATTTGTTAAAATCATTGAAAATCATTTAGTAAAAGTGTATAAAATCTTACTGCATGTTGATAGTATTGTGTTTGTTGAATGGTCTGCTATCATTCTTCTCTTAACTGTTTTTTTATTATTTCTATGGGGCATTTGGAGACTAACATATCCTTGTTTAACTTACTTGAGCTGTTGCGGAGTATATTGATCTGTGTAATTGTCATCATTATTTAGATTTCTGGAACATATCTTTTGTGATGTAGAGGTATTGTTTCACTCTTTCACTAGCTACTACTGGCTAGAACCTTGGTCTCTCATCGTCATTTTACTTAAGCATGTTTAATTTCAGATATATTTCAATGGCATTTGCCTTGCCTGTATAGTACCTCAGATCTTTATGAAAATTTTGTCCTTTGGTATCCTCCTTAATTATGCCTGGCCATTCTCTTATACCCAGATTACTGATCTGATTCCATTTTCCTGTTTGGAAGGATCCAGGTTCTTTTACAGGTGAATGTTGGTGTTGACTTTCTTAAAGACCCTTGTATAGAAATTCTCCAATATGAAAAGTATCAGGAGAAAATATTGTCTTCTGAGAACCAGGACAATTCAATTCACACACATCAGGATCCGTGTGGAGCTCTATTGAAATGGATACTTCCTTTAGATAACTCTCTCCCCCCTGCTTCCCGCCCATTATCTCCTCAGATTTCTTCAAGTTCAGGAATTAGTGGTGCCACTCAGAGATCCAATGTTTCATCATCATCTAGCTCTCAATTATTTTCCTTTGGTGGCCATTTTAGAAGTCAGTCAATGTCAGCAATACCCCAGAATACGACTCCACCGACAGCTCCTTTAAAAGCAGCTAGTTCTAAGCCAAGCTTTGAAATTGAAGACTGGGATCAATTCTCATCTCATAAATTTTTGAAGAAAAAAAGTGGAGCTGAAGAACTTTTATCTTTTAGAGGTGTCTCATTGGAGCGAGAAAGGTTTTCAGTTTGCTGTGGATTAGAAGGTATCTACACTCCTGGAAGAAGGTGGAGAAGGAAATTTGAAATAATACAACCTGTAGAGATTCATTCCTTCGCAGCTGACTGCAATTCAGAGGATCTTCTGTGTGTTCGGATAAAGGTTTGAACAATAATGTTATCAACCAAATTATCTGGCATATTTGCCCGTATTTTTGTTGAATTACACCCTCATTCTTTTTTTGGGGCATTTATTATATTAACTATTTTCAGCTTCTGTTTTTATTGACATTTCATAAGTTGTTCTCCAGAATGTTGCTCCTGCACATGTTCCAGAAATTGTGATATTTATAGATGCCATAACAATAGTTTTCGAAGAGGCTACAAAAGGCGGACCACCATCATCATTGCCAATTGCGTGTATTGAAGCTGGAAATGACCATTCTTTACCAAATTTAGCCCTCAGGTTTTTCTTAAGTTTCTTTCTTTTTTTTGTATTGTTACTTTTCTGTTAACGTGCTTTATACAACCAAGTTCAGTTGCATATGTTTATTTAACGTGACATGTAAGCCATCAATGAGCATGTGTAAGTCGCCTAAATTACCTCTAGTTGTAGCCTATTTAGAGATTGTCTTAATTGCAATTTGCAATCTGGAATGGTGGTGGTTTAGTCCCCACATCAGCTAGTAATATGATTAAAATTAAAAAAAAAAAAATATAAATATATATATATATATATATATATATATATATAGGTGAAATAGAAAACTTATTTTGCAAGTCAATAATTTTGTAGGATTTAGTTATACCTTAGATACAACTTTTAAGATGGAATCAAAATATTTCCTATATCCATTGTTCAGCCACCTTCATTGTTGCCTTGCTTTGGCTGGAAGTCTTGGACGTAAGGTAGAGTGTTGGAAACTTACCTTAATCACATCATTCCTAGCCAGTTTTAATTGCAACCTCAAGGGTTGTGATTTAGTCTCACATTACTGGTATTGCTGAAATATTTAACATATAAAAATGTCGTGTTAATCTTATTTTAGAAGTCAGTTTTTGTGGAGTTCAGTTTAAACCTTAATCCAATTGTCCATAATCGGTAAATAAAGAAAGTGCAATATCCATTTAGATTCCTCTAAGATATTTTATTATTTACAGTTTTATTGTTTAATCTATACTCTATAACTATATATAAAGGGGATATGATGTTTTATTGTACACATTTTGTATATCCTATTTTATCCCTATAACTACCCCAGTGAACTATTATTTCTTACCCAAAATCTTTTTTCTTTTTTTAGTCTTTACTCTCTCATGCTCTACTTTGCCAATAATTACACTTTCTAAAAGTACCACACTATTGTTTAACTCCATTATCGCACCTTTTATTTTCATTTATTTAAAAAAAAATACAGAGAAGCCAGACGTGCCACTTTTTCCTTAGTATCATGAATGTTTCTTATTGTAGTGGAAAAGGCCTTAAACTTTCTTAATCCTATGAAGGTTTAGGAATGGGAGGAGAGTCTTGCTTTTGAAGAGCAGAAATGCAAAATTTCAGAGTAACCTTTGAGTTTTGTTTAAAAGATCTTAATCTGTAGAAACTGGTGCTAAATATGATGCTGGTTATTAATTTACATTACATATGCTTGTGCTGAGTGACCCAACCCAGCCTGCTAAAGAGCAGGGCCGTGGGGAGATGTTTCAAAAGGCCGTCCTTGTGTGTGGGGGTGCAATATGCAATTGAGAACACTGATGTTAATGGTGATTGAAAGGCCTTAAATTTTCTTCGGTACCATATTGGTTTTGGAAAGGAAGGAGAATCTTGCTTTTGGCAGTATGGTGAAAGTAAGGGTGACATATCTGTAACCTTTGAATTTTATTAAAAAGTGTAGCAGCAATTCTGCAATATATCTATTTATTATTTTGATATTAATCTGTATTCCACTTCTGTAGTTAAATTTATTATTTCATATTTGACCAACTGAATGGTGAGGTGGAGGACATGGAAATAATATGTTAGAAAGTAAAAGAGTTATGAGGAGGATAATATTGGGAAATCTTTTGATGTTTATGCGTAGAATACACTTCCCTTCCCTCGGGGAGATTTGGGGGAACTGCTTTTTTAACTTTTGGACAAGGAAAGGATTTGATCCTGCCAATTCATTTCCCCCTTTCAATAAAAGGTTGCTTCCCGTTGCTGAATACCCTCTTCTGACATATATGAGTTTGTATCTTGTTGAGTATAAATCAATCTGACTATCTGTTAAAGAATAAAAGAAGGTGCTTAATAGTAAATATGGTTAGAGAAATTCAGAATTTGGTGTATCCTTTATGTAGTTAACTCTGATCATCACCATCTAACTCAAAGTTTCTGATTATAGGAGAGGTGAAGAGCATTCTTTCATCCTTAAACCTGCAACTTCTATGTGGAAAAATGTTAAGATACAAGAGGAAGGCTCTCAATTTTCAAAGTTGCAATCTCCAAATTCGGAATCAAAATCAAATCTTTCCTCCAAGAGCCCTGACAGAACAAAGATCGTGTCAGACAATCAGTATGCCATTATGGTGTCATGTCGATGCAATTATACAAGTAGGTTTTCTTGCCCCCTCGGTTTGTTGGTGTATTTGTTGGTGTCTTACTATTAATATTGGCTGAGTTGTTAATTAGTTGTTTTCCCCTTGATTTAATGCTTAACGTAGCATCAAGATTATTCTTTAAGCAAGCAACCAGTTGGCGACCTCGAACATCAAGGGATATTATAATATCTGTTGCATCCGAGATTTCAGGAGAGTCTCCTGGACCATATGAAAGAAATTCTCAACTTCCTGTGCAGGTCAATATATGTCTTAACCATTGACTATCTTGAGTTTGGGCTTGCATTTGGAGCTCGTATTTAGTTTGTATTGAATATTTATCCTACTTAAATTACAGTTTGATTAGCTTCATGGTTTTCTTTATCAGGTTTTAACTCTTCAAGCTTCGAATTTGACATCTGAAGATCTAACGTTGACAGTTCTCGCTCCAGCCTCATTCACTTCACCCCCTTCAGTTGTCTCTCTGAGTTCACCCACTAGTCCAAATAGTCCTTTTATTGGTTTCACAGAGTTTTTAGGAAGGATAAATGGTGAAAGACATGCCGGTACCACTCAGGGGGCGAGCATTACTTCTCCTTTAAAAGAAAACGACAAACAAGATGATGTCAGACCTCAGTCAGTTTCAATGAATGATGATGTCATCCCTAGTTCTGGCCTAAGTTGTACACATCTTTGGCTGCACAGTAGAGTTCCACTTGGGTAATATGTCGGCTCTCATTTTCATTTGTATGACTTTGTTAAAGCTAAACACTAAGTAATTTAAATCCGTGTATTGGCCACTTCAGATGTATCCCATCTCAGTCAACAGCAACCATTAAGCTTCAACTGCTTCCGTTGACAGATGGCATAATTACACTTGACTCTTTGCAAATTGATGTCATGGAAAAAGGTACAGATCACGAGACTTTCACTTCTTAATCCTTGACTCAGAACAAGAATTACCAGGTCAATACTTAGTATTGGATTTATGAGAAGATGAACTGCCTAAAAGTCTGTTAATTCTCTATCTGTCATGATTGCTTTGAAGAACCACTCGATAAGCATAACATAAAATTCTAACTTGGGCCAAACAATTTTAATCATGCATTTTATAAGATTTTGTTTTGGCATCCCCTAGGTATGATATTTTATTTTTGTGCCAGACGCTCTGGTTGGGACTAGTCATCAATTTCTTAGTTTCCTCGATGATCATGTTAGGTATTTATTGATGCAAAGCATATGTTCTACAAGTATTTGTTATGAAGCTTGGTTGATTTTGTGCATTGTCTCATTCTTCATCAGAAAAAGTTTCCCTGTACTCCATATAGTGTTAATCGAGATGCAAAATGCAAATTATGATATTGCTCAGGTTCTTACGTGTTTACATAATGGTCTGAACAGGTGTTACGTACATCCCTGAGCGGTCTCTAAAGATTAATGCAACATCCAGCATTTCCAAGGGGATTATTTAAGATGGACTCAGGCTGGTTGCATATTTCATTATGTATGTTATCCAGTGCAGTGGAAGCAAATATGGACGATTTGTTTGCCTGGATTCCAAATTGTTCTTCCAACATACTCTCAGTGGCACGAAGGTATCTTCCTTTCGTTATCGTAGCATGGTGATGGAGTTGGCGTGTTAATTTGTCCAGAAATAGCGGTTCACTTTGTATTGTAAAAACCACGAGCTTAAAGTAGATTATTGTTACATACCCCATTTAGGGGAAGATTGTAATCTTTATAGATAGATCGATTTTTTTGTTAAGATGTACTTATCTCTGACTCTTCGGACTGAAAGCATTCATGGCAGTAGGAAGCTGCAATTCAGTGCGTTTCAATTTATCATCACTGGAAGCCTTGTATTCATGACTTTACCTTTTTTATTTTTTTATTTTATTTTTTATTTTTGACAAATTATTTCACATGGTTGATGTGATTGCATCTTAATCGTGTCAAGTGGCCTTTGAAATTGCGTTGCGTATTTATAACCCCTCTAGCACTTTCTCTTTATTGCGGACATAGACAAAGAAATCTTGTCTATGAGGATGTGATCCATAACTACGAGTTCCTTCTATGCTAATGAATATTTTTCTAACTTGTAATTTGGTATGCTGTAATCTATAATTTCTTAAATGACGAGGAGTGTTAGCAGTAATCTTTTAATACTCTAGAATTATGAATTAGAAAGTGAGATTTGAATCATTTTATAGTAAGCAAAAGTCTGAAGATGAACATTTTTAATGTAATGAGCATGTATAACTTTGGATACGGTTGAGCAAGGATAGTGGATAAATATAGGGTGTTGCGAATGTACATCTTTAAATGAATAAGCAAGGTTATCACAACTTTTAATGTATGCATGAGTAAGTAATGTTATATACACTTTATCACCCTACCCCCACTACCTAACAAACCTAAATATACAAAAAATTTCCCTATCCAATGTCAAAAGATAAACTAAACTTAAATTTTATTTTACGTTTTCAGATTTTAATTTGAAATCTATTTTTTAAATATTACATTAATTAATTAATTATATAATATAATATAATTACATAAAAGTATTATTATTGATTAAATAAAATCGTTTTATTATTAATCAATAAGATTGTGGAAGAAAATAGAAATTATATAATGTTAGCGTTATTCAAGTATTTTGTTAACTAGTAGATATTACTATTGCTAATTATTTATGAATTAAAAAAAAACATTATTAATATTCACAATTAGTATTACTGATTAAATTTTATTCGAATGTAAATTATTAAATTTAAACTTTAGTGTAATAATTTCAAATATTTATGATAGTTCAATATAAGTTAATATTAAATGTGATTAACAAAATTGATTTTGATTAAAATATTATTATATTGTTATTAAAAGTAATTTTAAATTATTAGTAGTTTTTTTAGTAATTATTACTACTATTATTAATTATTGATTTAAAATATTAAAGTAAATTTATTTTTATTATAAAATTATATGTATAAATTATTATTAAAAGTATAATTTTAGTTGTTTTAATAGATGTAAATTTAGTAATTTATTACGAAAGTCAAAAAGTTTTCGTTAATAATTAAAACATGGATGTAACAAACAAAAATGAAGAGAAAATAAGTAATAAAGTAGTAGATCGACACACGTTGAAACATTAATACATTAAAATGAAACTGACATACCTGAAAGCATAGGTGACTCCATTGTATAATACTAAATTATTTCTCTTATTCGTCATAGTACTAAAAGGTGTCCAAATCGTTACTGATGTGGGTAAATAGTTACATCTTGCCTCATTGCTTTAATGAATGAAATTTATTGAAAATTCTGTCCTAACCATTTGGCTACATCATCATCAATTTTGACATGGAAAGAAAATGGATGAGAATGAAATTTGGAATGGAGAACAGCATGGTTTGAACGGGAACTAGCACATGTAATAATTTTTTGTTTTTCAAATCATAGAAACAATTCATGTCAATAGAGACATCAAAAGATAAAGGAGTTGGAATGGTGGCGAAGCACATGAATATATTATCAAACAGGATAAGTTACTATAAAATAGTACTGTAGAAAATATATTTCTGTATCTACAAAAAAAAAAAGAGTCAGAATTATCTACATATAATATAATTACATACGGATTAAGTTTCATGGGTTTTATATACAATTTTTTGTTCGAATGTAAAAATTTGTTACATACAAATCTTTTTGTACGTAACAACAAACTAGTTTTTTTTTCTCTTTTTCGTATGAAAAATAAATATGTAAGCGATGACATACCTTTTATTCTAAATTGATATACGGATTTTAAATTACAAAAATATTAAAAAATTTAAAATTTAAAACCTTCTTTCATTGGTTGCATTTCTTTCTCTCTTCACTCATTTGTTCCCTGTCGACACTAAAGTTCAGTTTACTCATCTTCTATGCTCATTGGCTTTGCATATTGAAAATTCCCATTTGTGAAACCCTAGCTTAGTTTGTTCTAAATCAAAGAGAACAATTTGAGTTCCAATTGCCCTCCCCACACTTGGTAAGAGAATTTATATTGTATTTACTTGTTCAATGTAGATGTAGATGTGTTAGTGAAAGGGTTTGTCCACGGGCTACGATTCTTTCTTCCGCTGGCCATAAGTTTTGTTCTCTTCTTTAACTTTAACCTAAGGAAAGTGGTGAGTTTTGTCTTTCTCTATATTCTTTGACCTATAATGAAGCCTTGAGTTCTTTTTGCTTTCTCTTTGCTCATATTGGAATGTCTCTACTCATTTTGGAATCGTTTTCAGGCATTCTGGGAGGTCAATATTTTCCACCACATTAATTTAATTTGGTACATGACTAAATAAGCTAAATGATAGCGCTAAGATTCATTCGGGAGTTTGAGAATCAATAGCACTATTTCTGATTAAACTAAATACTCCATTTTAACCATGTTCTTCTATTGATTGTTTGATGCTCAGTCTAGGCTACATTGTGGCTTTTAATGGTTTGTTTCTAAATCTTACAATTTCCAACATTAGAAAGAACACAACTTAAAGGGAAACTTTTCTGGAAAAGTCTCTTGTTGGAAATTTTTGGTAATATTTTGTTCCTTTCTTTTTCAAATTTTTTTTAGCTTCTTATTTCTTTGTTCTTATAAAGGTTTTACTTCAATTTGTTTCTTCCCATTAGGGCTTGACGAGAATTTTTGGCTTCTCTTTTTTTTGTTTTACAGGGGCTTATGTGCAATTTTTGGAAAGTTAAAGTATTATCATTTGTTCACTACTTTGCATTGAGGGTAATTATAAATAGAGTGGCTACAAGAGGATTTTTAAGTCGTCGAATAGTGATAATTAGGAGTACAACTTGCATTTTATGTGAACATTGTGAAGAAATAGTGAATCATTTGTAAAGAAACATCAAAAAAGTTTAACCATTATTAATATTCACAATTATGTGAACATGCTCCACAAGAACACTTTTTCAAGTTTAGTTTATTACAATCGAATAATAAAGGAAATAACACGCGTAGATATACGTGGGTGGAAAGTGTTTGGACAATATGAAACCATTTTTAGTAATAGGGTATAAGATGCAGATGAAGTGTTTACTTTAGCACAACTAAAGCCTTAGTCATGGCTGACACAAAATCCCAAAGGCTCAGTTCACAAATTCTTATTATGGTATGAGTCTAGTAATAACATGCTTGAGGTCTGTATAATAGTGAACAATAAATGTAAGCACAAAACCGGGAGCATGGGAGGGGATACAATTAAGACATTCAAAAGAATATATAGAGAGCATACAAAATGTTGGGACAAAGATTGTTTAAAAAACGAGTACAAGTATGACTAAGTATAGAGCCTACGAAATGTGTGGTAGAGATTCTGTTTTACATTTGTGCTCAATGTATGTGAAGGGAATAAGGGGGTTGCACTTCATTTTTATCACAAGTTATGCAGTCAATGAGTGGATGCAGTGAAAAAAGCCACGATTTTAGTGGTATTTTCACCCAGCTACAACATATATTGATATTTTTAACATATATTGATATTTTTTTCTTATTGGATTACAACTTCAAGTATACTATAGATGTATTTTGGTTGGAAACTTGTGTATTTATAAGTTGTAATATCCATACTATACATATTATTCTTTTTTTTGGTAGGGGAAAGTTTTACGGGGTATAGCTAGTTGTACATACTCTAACTTTGTATGAGTTAAAGTACTCCTAGTGTTCTATTATTTTATAAATTTTTACTTTTGCTGATTAAAAAAATCATCATTTTTTACATTATTAGATTTTGACGAATTGTCTCTAAGGTGGACTATAGAACTCTTAAGAGCTAAGTTTTGTCTCCTAATAAGAGTTCTCCAAGTTCCAAAGAGAAAAGGAGAAGATTCACACTCTTTGTATAATGATAATAACTGTAGAGAGTATCAATTGAGTCTAAGTTAAGTGTCAATTAAGTATTTAGTTGACCTCCCATTATCAATGGTGGGATGTTATATTTATAAGTTTCATAGGATATATATATATATATATATATATATATATATTAATATATAAATATATATATATATATATATATATTATTTTGAAGAGATATTTGATAATATATTGGAGGTATTTGGTGTAGAAATGTGAGTCGGTCCACTCTGCGGAGACACTATCCTGACCTACAAAAAAAAATGGTCAGACCGACTCACACCTAATAAGAAATGCAGACTAATTTCTTGACTTATTGTGCATAATATTTGACCAACGAGCTTGCAGATCAGTCCACTGATGAACATTTGGTAAGTAATCCAATCGTTAACGTAGTAATAAAATACCGTCCTCTGGGATTGACTTGTTGAATACTAGATTCTTAATTTACGTAATTTTGAGCAAATGTGAATCAATAGAATTGCAAGCATAAAATTTATAACAAAAACTTTAATCAATAGAAGAATCGTTAGAGGATTGATTTTGTACTTTTTCCTATAGAATTTTACTCATTTTCAATTGATGCAAGAAATGTAATCATCCACTTGAGTTTACTGAGAGTTGTTTTACCCCTAATCCCTTAGTAAGTAAAATCTATTTATTGAATTCGAACCCCTAATTCCTTAGGTCAGTTTACAAAAATTCAATAAAATCATGAAAAATCAATAATCATCTCTATTGCAAACTAATTAGATATGCCCAATTTTCCAATTGTGACATAATCTAACCTGTCTTGTTTATAATGGCAAACAATCCCCAATTTCCTAATTGTGAAATTGCTCATAAATAAACGATAAAACCATAAACAGAACACTGAAATGAAGAACATTAACAAAACATCAAATGTAAAGAGAAGAACCTATAATACAAAGTCTTACATCAATCCTCCAACAAAAAGGAAATTAGTTTTGCATAATGAAAAGAAAAACTCCAAATGGTAGACAAAGCAACCACCGAAAATAGAGAGGGAGCAGAATAAGTTTTTTTTCGTGAACACCTTCCTTTTATCTTTTCCCACGTTCTCTCATTTGCTGAGGTGATTTTCTCTCTCCTCTAACCGTTTCCCCTATCTCTCCTCTTTATATTTTCTTCTCCTTTTAAATCTTTGTCAGTCCACATAATCTTTAAGTTTCTCATTAGAAAATCGACAAGTCGTGGAAAAATCCACCAGGCACATGTGGAACAAACTATTTTGAAAATCGTATCTTTGAAGCCAAATCCACAAGTCGTGGAAGACTCCACCAGGCAGTTGTGGAACTGGTGTTTTGTGTATAACTTACTCCCTTCAGACCTGTTTACACAAACAACGCACAAATCCAAATGTATGATCCAAAACTAGATAATGCATGATGAAATTAGTCCAATAATACACAAATAAATAAAAATGTCCTAAACTAATGCATGAATATACCTATATATTATATGCTCGTCACCCACACAAGAATTGTTTATTTTAATTTGTTTTTATGATGCATTAACAAATATAATACATTACATCCAAAGAAGTAAAATAAGAGACGTAATTTAAACATAAGGAACAAAATATTCATTCAAAACAAAATAACAATCGTACTTTTTAAATCTTGATTTTTCCAATTTTAACAGTTAAGATTTTTCTTTTTGAAATTTTGAGTATTATTAATTATAATAGTTAGATTCACGCATTTATGTGAATGTTTAATCAACAATTCTTATATTTATAAACACCTAATTACTATAAATCACCCTCATGAAGTTTTGTTTTTCTATTTAATACTAAAAACATATCACTTTTTTTTACAGTTTAAATTTATGAGGGTTATACAACATGGCTTGCCTCACCTATAATTAGTCTATGGGAGCGGGTGATTATGTAGGATGGATGAAATCAAGCCAGCATACACAAAAACTCAGGTTTTTATCTACATGCCAACGGACTCACAAGACATTAGGCATTAAATTAAATTATTTTTAATTTTAAAAAAGTCCCTGTAAGTGTACTCGAAGAATGCAATACTCCTCTGTCCTTGAATGTTATCTTCAATATTTAGGAATTTATGCATTATTCGTTTATTTGACTGACTGAGATGGTGCCAACACTGTAGCTCGGTGTGATGGTTTCTTTCAAATCTTCTTTGTATATTGTCATTTAAAATCAGTTTTTTGCTTTCCTTTTTCCTTCGTCAGCTGCTCCGTCTCGGTTTTCATTTCTGCTTCTACTTTTTCTTTTTCTTTTTCTCCTTCTTCTTCCGTGTACTACATTTGTTGTCCAAGGTGAGTGATATTTTTTTTTTATTTCATATCCGTAAATCTTATCTTTCGTATTTAGTAACTTTAGTAATCATTCAACTCATTAACTCAAGGTTTTCTTTTCTAGTCTATGTTTTCATTTTTGTTCTAATAGTTCTTTTCTTATCATTTTGATTTAAGGTTCATAACAAGCTAGGATATATCCATATGGCTCATATTCTTAGTAAAATGTTCATCCAATCAAATCAACATAAAAATACTTTGGTAGAAATATTTTGATTTTAATTGTATGAGAAGTCATATTTAATTTGAAGATCTAAAGAGAGCTAAAAAATCCACTCATACTGGCTCAAAGCCACACCAGGAATCCAAATGGATGTCTCTTAATGTGTGAAGTTTTGATATTCTTAAAGTCTCTCCCCATCCTTAAGGACATTAGATAGTTCATCATCTAACTGGTCATCTATTCTAATATAGTAATACAATGTATAAGGAAAATTACATTACTAACCTCATCTAAATGCTTGACACGTGTCCAGTTTTCCATTGCTTGCCCTTGCTTTAGTGAACAACTAGTATGGGACTCGTGCGTACGCATGGGTTTTTTATGTTTTGGTGTTATTATTGTTGTAGGTATTTTGTTTAAATATTATATATTATATTGGTTAAAAACTAAATTAAAGTATTGTTATTATTGATTTAATTTATGTGAATTTGTAAATATATCACTTAGATTTTGGTTAATTACGATAATCTACTTCATTATCTAATTATTTAAGACCAAATTAGGTTCATTATATATTTATATAATCTATAGTTACACAATACATAGTTTATAGTTATACTTAGTTTATATTGAAATATTGAAATGATTACATTTGAAAATAAATCTGAAAGGTGTGATTTTGGCGGCAACGTATAGTAATCAAGTGTCTTGTAAACTTTTGTTCGGTGCATATGTACATGTCGTTGTTAAAATAAAATATTGGTATATGGTGAACTTTTGGCCCATGTAAAAGTATTGTCCACGTATGAATAATCAACTTAAAGAAAAATGAAAAAAATGCAAACATATTGTGAGATGATGTGGTCCCTGTTAAAAGTTACAGTATCTGAAATTGATGTTAAAATTTTTAAACAAAAATACATGTAGATATTGTTATCAACGTAAACATTGAATTTATAATAAAAGTTAAACATAATACAATAAATATGAAAGTATTATAGTAATTAATTTTGTTTTTAATATTCAATAAATAATAATAGATACAATAAAAAAATAAAAGTATATCTATAACAATATATAAAGAGATACCATTTTTTGTGTCTACATTTCGTTATTTCAGTCTTACCCTTAATATTATTTTAAAGTTATAACATTTTATATATAACAATATATAAAGAGAAGACCAATGCATACACATGGGTCATGTTTTTTGTTTTTTTTTTTAATTTTTAAAATAGATTTCATTATTATTATATATTAATAAAAAATTAATTTTTATTTTTATTTTTATCGGATTAATTGTATATAATTATTAATTCATTATTTTAGCATAGAATTAATTTAATTAACTATAATAAATTTATTTTAGTGAAATTAATTAAAAGAAATAGTAGAAATAATAATATTTGATAATAAATATTTAAATATGATATTAACAGTGCAATAACGAATGTGGATTCTAGAATCTATTCATAATGCAAATAACAAGAAAAGCAATTGATTATTTAAAAAAAAAATATTATTAGGAATAAATTTAAAAATATCTTTATTGGAAGTTGTGTTTTTATAAGTTGGAATACGCTCAGATTTAGTAATTTAGTAATATGAAGATATTTGCATTGTTTCCTGAGCAGTCGTAACTAGGGATGTCAACGTGACGGGTAGGGTACGAGTAGTAGCTCCTCTGCATCCTACCCGCTGGATAAATATCTGCCATGTACCCGTACTCATATCCGTCGGGCATCCATTATGCGGGTACCCGTCTATTTTTTTTATATCTGCGGGTATCCACGGGTACCCGCAGGTATTTACAAAATTATTTAAAAAATAAATATTTAATCATAAATTCAAATAAAATAAAATACATCACTATCATAAATTTTAAATAAAGTTCAAACAAACTCAAGTTCATACAAGTCCAACTAATCATAAAAATAAATATAAAATGACATTCAACACAATGAAAATTCTTTAATTAGTGCTTTGATCAATAAGTCACTTTATC
>Ga0214542_1002944_pt1 | contig 35090 bp, 16 predicted proteins | sample CNSS1metaG_FD_160096 | JGI IMG/M metagenome (GOLD analysis project Ga0214542, IMG submission 160096) | Root nodule microbial communities from cowpea collected in UCLA plant growth center, Los Angeles, California, USA - CNSS1 | ecosystem: Host-associated > Plants > Roots > Nodule | place: USA...
CTTGTAATAAAAGTATCATCATTACATTTATAAAAAAATTAAATTTGTTCTAAATTTGGAGCATATGAAATTAAAATTATTTTAAAAAAATTTGGGACTGAAATCAAATCAAATTAACAAATATGAGAACCAAATTGAGATTCATACATTAATTTGGCACGTGTCACCATATTAGATTGACACGTGGCACATTACAGAAGTGACACGTGACATAAATATTTAAAAAAAAATTAAAAAATTTTAAAAAAAAATTCAAAAAAACAAGAAGCTGACACGTGGTACCTACTTAACGTGTTAGTTTTCTACTAACGGAAAGGACCTAATTGATACTAATTTACAAAAATGAGGACCTAATTGAGACTAATAAAAATACGAGGACCAAATTGAGATTTTGCTACAAAAACGAGGATCAACGAAGTATTTTAACCTATTTATTGTCACCCTTTTGTTCATATTGAATTTTAAGAAAGGAATAATCTCATTTCATTTCACATATCATCAAAATAGTGCTTTGATTTTAATATGTTTAAATACAATATCGAATTGAATCCAAGTAATTAAAAATTATTTAAGTGATATTTATGTTATAATATGTCAAATGAGTATTAACTTTGTTAAATTATAAATATCAAAATAAACTAAAAATATATTGTTCTACAATATATACTTTACCACCCAATTTAACAATATAATAATGAAAATTTAAATTAGAAAATAAAATAAATTTAGTTAAAATCTTATTATTTTAAGTTGTCAAGATGATACTTTTAGTATATGGGTGTCAATGTATTATACCTTTCCGCTGTTGAATTGGCACAATATACTTTCTCTAATTACTAAGATTTGTGTTAGTCTTTAAATTTTAAGAAAATTGGAGTGAGAGAATTGTATTCTTTATGCACATTAATGACTAAGCTAAAAAATGGTTTGAGAAGTGCATTATGCCAAAGCTTGCCACCATTGGAAGTGATGAACAACAATAGGGTCAACCCTATACTTATTTATCCATATAATTAATTTATGACTTCTATTATGATGGATAAATTTGATAATATATATATATATATATATATATATATATATATATATATATATAGAGAGAGAGAGAGATATATATATATATATATATATATATATATATATATATATAGAGAGAGAGAGAGATATAGATATAGATATATATAGATATAGATGGATAGATAGAGGGAAAGGAAGGAGTCATGAAGTTACTATTAGGATATAATTGGTACAAAGTTCTTTTCAATTATTCTTTTTAAATCGGAAGTTGAATAAACATATCTTTTTTGTTTGATTTAATTATAAATTATCAAGAAATCATGCTGCCGAGAATGGTTTTTACCAAAGTTTTCGCAAAATCATGATAAAAATCCAATTTTCTTGAGTTAAAAATAAAAAAGTTTTACTTTTAGAAAAAAAAAAACAATATAACATGGTAGAACACTTCATTTGTACCGTATATAAGTTGGTTGAAAAAAAAAATGGAATATATAATGGATGGGACCAAATTTCTTGCTCTAAGAGAGGAGATGGTGGTAGATGCTAGGGTGTAAGGAAGCAAAGATAAGTAATTCAAGTAGAAAGATATGCAAGGAATTAATGTGTCCTCACGTAGTGTATAGGTTGGAAATTTGTTACTCATATAGTATTTCACTATCGTAAGTGAAATAAAATATACTAACATTTCCTAAATTTTGTAATATAAAAAATCATTTAAATTGATTAACAGATGATACATACTAAATTATATGTAATTTTTAATATTTTTTATATGAGTTTAAAATATAAAATGCAAATTGAAAAATAAAGATACACAGCAAAGTCAACAAGACAGATAAACCAATATTCAAACAACCAAAAAATATGAAAATCACTTTTTTTTTTAAGTTTAAATATTCATTTGGTCTAACTTTTATTTAGTTTTTTTAATTTGATTCTATTTTTTTTACAATTTAATCTTAATATTCGATAATTTTTTTTAAAATTATTAATTTTTATTAACGATATTTCAATCTAACAAATAATGAATAATGGCGGCTATAGGTATTTTGTGGATTTTTTTAACTAGTTTTAAATTTTAATTTTTTAATTTTTCAATTTTAAAAAAAAATGTCTATAAAAATTGGATCAGATTAAAAAAATATATTAGAACTGAATTTAACAAACTTATTGAAAATAGAGACAAAATTAATATTTAGATGTTTTTGAGAAAATATAATTTGTAGAAACGGTTCAAAAATAAATTTTCAAGTATGTGATATGTGAAATAATATGAGATATTCACATCGTCAATTAATTTTATAGATATGGTCCATTTGTTAATTACTCTGTAGTTGTTGTATAGTTTATGATACTAATATTATAGAGTTGACAACAATTTATTATGACAATTACTGTGTGATAAGCAGAGAATTACGTAAGTTTCACATGTCGTATGTGCTTTAGGTCATCAAATCTGCTCTCTTCTACCGTACACTATACTATCAAAGTAAGAGAGTGAGGGCTTGAAATGAAAAAGCACATTAAAGGATTCTCATGATAGTGGCAATGGTTGAATGTTAGTCCTTAATGCTTCTTCCGCATTAGTTTTACATTTGGTATCAGACTAAGGTTAAATATATTTGTCTTGTTTTTTAATTTGTCATGGTTATGATTCATTATTTGTGTCTTTCCTGTGTTTGATATCGAACATAATATTATCGACGTTGGAGGTGTCACTTTGATGAGGTGATGCTAACTCACTATTGGACTTTGTTGTTATGGGTACAAAAGATTTCAGAGCATCACATTGCGACCCTTTGAGGTTTTGTCGGAATCGCTCTAAGAATCCAGAAACTGAGATTTGTTTTGCGTACTTATGTAATGCAAAACGTTGCTACTTGCTTATGGCAATTAATACCATTTTGGATAGTGGGTGTGCTAATTATTTTGAGGTTGAAGATGAATTAAAAATATACCTTTGATTTAGTTAAAGTAACGAGGAGTATATATATATATATATATATATATATATATATATATAAGGTGAAATATTTTATGGTGTGAGAGTTAAGTAATGTCTTTGATTTGTTTGTGTACTAATGTATTGCAAAACATGATTCAAACATAATATTATCGACGTTGAATGTGTCCCTTTGATGAGGACCCTAACCCAGTGTTGGGCTTTACGGTTATGGGTATAAAAGATCTCAGAGCATCTGTATCACAACCCTTCGAGGCTTTGTCAAAATCGTTATAGGAATCCGAGATTTGTTTTGTGTACTCATGTAATGCAAGACATTACTCATTGTTAAGTAATGCCTTTTGTTTGAATTACTGTATGAGTTCATTAAGGATTGACGTATGATTGCTCCTTTTAAATCTTGTTTATAAAAGACTTCCTTCATATAAAATTGAAGAAAATCGTACTATAATGTTTTCTACGTACTATAATGTTTTCTACATTCTATGAGGTTTTGTACATAAAATATGTTTTGTACATATTATAAGATTTTGTATGTTATGTATGTTTTTGTACGTACTATAAGGTCATGTATGTAGGTAGTATACGTTTTTGTACGTACTATAATGTTTTGTGTGTTATATATATTTTGTACGTAATATATGTTAATATAAATTACATGTTGTATGATTAATTTATATACGTGAATATTATTATTTATTTTGGAAGGAGAAAATTCTTTCCCATCTGGATTGGATGGACATTATTAGAGAACTAAAAACATCGTTATTGCTAAGACCAACACTCCAGATGTTGTTGATCTCTATGAAAAGTAGAAGAAGTTAAATTGTTTCTTTGTGACATTAATAAAGACCAACTTTTCTACTCGTATTCGGGGTTATGTTGATCAGCATGACAATTTGAGAGATTTGCTAAAGGTTATTGATGAATAATTCATCACATCTGATAAATCTCTTACCAACACTATTATCATGTATTTTTTATCCTTAACGCTCATTGGGAAAAAGGAAGTGCATGATCAATCATGAACATAAGGGACATGTGACTCAACTAAAGACCTTAGAGGTTATCATGTATGATTCCCTTCTGGTACATTATATTTTGTATATTTTGCCTCATCAATATGCTCATTTTAAAATTGCTTATCCATGTGTGTTTAATAAGAGGAAAGGTTGCTAATGGAGGAAGGTCAAACTGTGAACTTGACTACTTCTCTAAGAATAAAAAGAATCAAGTTAATCAGAAGGGAAAACCAGTTATAAAATGGAAATTCTTGTGATGGTTCGATTTTGAGTGAAAATTCTTGGGATAAGGGTGATCATGTATTGGATTTTTAATGATCCAATCCACATCCATTTTGGATCCAAATAATTGGATTAGATTTTCGATCGAAATCTTTTTTTTTTCAAAAAAAGTATATTGAATTTTTTAAAAATCCAGATCCAAATATTTAGATCAAGTTTAAATCCAAATCTAAATATTTGGATCAAGTTCAAAATCCAAAATCCATTTTTCAAAAAATAAATTCAAATTAAATTTTTTAAAACTTGTGTCCATAGGGCTGACACCATAGAATTTGACAGATTTTTTGTCGGGGCCAACGAGGCCAAATTTCAGCATGGGATGAACTTGGATGACTTTCGAACGAATTTCGGTCGGGGACGACGTGACCAAATTTGGGCCAAGGTCGACTTGACAAAATTTCAGTCGAGATCGACTTGATTGGATTCGACTGAATTTCGACCATAGCCGATTTTGCCTAATACGACCAGATTTTGGCCAGAGCCGACTTGGCCAAATATGACCACATTTGGGCCAGAGCCTGATCATTCAAATTTCGGTCAGGGTTAACTCCACTAAATTCGTCGGTTGGGATCGAGTTGATTGAACATGGCCAATTTTCGATCACAGCTGACTAAGTTGAATATAGTCAAATTTCATTCAGGACTTACTCGACCGAATACGGCTAAATTTGGGCTAGTGCCGACTCGACCAAATTTTGGTCATGACCAACTCGACTGAATTTGGCCAAATTTAGGTTAGGACCGACTCGCCTAAATATGACCAAATTTCGGTCGCGATCGACTCTGGCGAATACGACCAAATTCAGGTCAGGACCAACTCGGTCAAATTTTTGTCGAAGTCAACACGATCGAATTTTGACTGGAGTCGACTCGACTGAATTCGGCCAAATTTCGGTCGTGGCCGACTCAGTTGAATATGGCCAAATTTCGATCGCGACTGACTCATTTGAATACGATCAAATTTCATCATAGACCGTCTCAGTCAAATACGACCAAATTTGGGCCCGGGCTGACTCGACCAAATCTCAATCAGGACCAACTTGATTGAATTCGACCGAATTTTGAATAGAACCAACTAGGCTAAATACAACCAAATTTTGGTCGAGGTTGTCTCGGCCGAATATAGTCAAATTTTGTCTAGGTCGACTCAGCCCAATGCAGTCAAATTTTGGTTGGGGTGAACTCAACTGAATACTTCCAAATTTTATCCAGGACCAGTTGAGCCAAATTTCAATCGGACCGGCTTGACAGAATTTGACCTAATTCAGCCAAATTTTGTATAGGATCACGCCAACTCAATCAAATACGAGTAAATTTGGGCTAGTCCGTCTCAACCTTTAGCCTAACCTAACCAAAAATATAAATTGAAAATTTGGATTGGATATTTTGGATTATCCATTTTGAAAATATAGATTTAGAGTATGCATATACAATCCATAAAATATATAAAATGTAGATCAGATTGATATCCAAATCCAATAAAATGGATTGAATTTTTAATAAAATGGATATTAAATAGATTGGATCATAGCAAAAATGGATTGAATAATGAAAATTAGATTTTTTGCCAATCCTTAGTTTAACTTTTCAGATCATTCTCTATTTCCTTCCGCTCATTTAAGAGTTCAATAAATATAAATTATTGTTGTTATCCTCGTAATTTTTATTTTTATGTGTTAAATAAACATTAATTATTACTTTTACCCTCATATTTTCATTCTTTCAATTTCATATGTATTTAATATCTTTTTATTAATACATTTTTTTACAAGAGTATAATTTAAATTTGTTGGTACAAATTGATGGATACATTAACAATTCTTTAATTAAACTTCTAAAATTTTCAATTAAATTTTAAGCTTTAAAGTTTATGAATATAAATTTCAAGGTTTAGTGTTTACGGACGTTTCACGTCGCACGTCGCACGTCTCACCTCACACGTCGCACGTCTCACGTCTCACGTTCCACATCTCTCACGTGTCACGTTGCATGTCCCACGTTCCACGTGTCATGTCTCATGTCTCACGACTCATGTCTCACGTCTCAAGTCTCACGTCTCACGTCCCACGTCTCACGTTCCACATCTCACGTCCCACGTTTCACGTCTCACATGCCACGTTCCACGTCACACGTCTCACGTCTCACATTCCACGTCCCACGACTCAAGTCCCACGTGTCACGTCCCATGTGTCACGTCCATCGTCTCACGTCTCTCACGTATCACGTCGCATGTCTCATGTCCCACGTGTCATGTCTCATGTCTCACGACTCACGTCCCACGACTCAAGTTCCATGTCTCACGTCTCACGTGTCACGTCCCATGTGTCACGTCTCTCGTCTCATGTCTCACGTCTCTCGTTTCACGTCACACGTCTCTTGTCTCACGTCTCACATCTCTCGTCTCACGTCTCATGTCCCACGTCTCACGTCCCACGTCCCACGTCCCACATCGTGTCACGTCCCACATCGTCACATGTCTCACGTCCCACGTCTCACATCTCACGTCTTACGTACCATGTCCCACATTTCACGTCTTACATCTCACGTTTCACGTCTTACGTTCAACATCCTACGTCTTACATCCTATGTCCACTGTCTCACGTCCTACATCTCACGTCTCATGTTCCACGTTCCACATCCCGCGTTTCACGTTCCACGTGTCACGTCTCTCGTCTCACGTCTCTCATTTCACGTCACACGTCCCACGTGTCACGCCTCTCATTTCACGTCTCATGTCTCTTGTCGCACGTGTCACGCCACACGTCACACGTCACACGTCTTACGTATCACGTCTCACATGTCACGTCGTCTCACATCCCACGTTTCACGTCTCACGTCTCATGTCTCACTTCTCACGTCCAACGTTCCACATCGTCTCACGTCCAACGTTCCACATCGTCTCACGTCCAACGTTCCACGTCTCACCTCCCGCGTCTCTCGTTTCACGTTTCACATCGCATGTACCACGTCCCACGTCTTATGTTTCATGTCCCAAGTCTCACATTTCATGTCTCACGTTCCACGTCGTCTCACGTCTTACGTCTAATGTCCTACGTCTCACGTCTCATGTCTCACGTCCCACGTTCTGTGTCTCACATCTCACGTATCGCGTCTCACCTCTCACCTCTCAAGTCTCACGTCTCACCTCCAGCGTGTCACCTCCTGCGTCTCACGTCTCTCGTTTCATGTTTTTCGTCTCACGTCGAACGTATCACGTCCAACGTCTTACGTTCCACGTCTCACGTCTTATGTCTCATGTTTCATGTCTCACGCCTCACGTCACACATCATCTCATGTCCAACGTACTACGTCTCATGTTCTACTTCTCACGTCTTACGTTCCACGTCCTACGTCTCACGTCTCATGTATCATGTCCCATGGTTCACATATCACGCTCACGTCTCACCTTTAACGTCCCACGTAGCATGTCTCACGTTGCACGTCTCACATTATTGTACTGAAATACTTGATTTTTTCTTAAAATAATGGTGCTTTGGTTTACTGGTTGTAGTATAACTAAGGTTCTTCTTTGCTATTTATCATTCTTCAAGTTTCTTATTGATCGAAAGAAGAGAAAGAACATTATTTTACCGGAAATAGGAAAGCTAAACTTATGGAACAAAAATAATTTGAAGCTTTTGCAGATGTCTGCTATCATTACATGGATGATTTTAGAAAAGTGTTTAAATGTTGACAAACAATATTTTTTATTGGTTTTCTGTTCTGACATTCAATATGCGAAGAGATGTGTCACAAAATTGTAATCAATGGTGGGCAAAAAATCTATTTTTTATAATCCAATCTATTTTTTCTATGATCTAATCCATTTAATATGTATTTTATTAAAAATTCAATCCATTTAAAATCCATTTTATTGGATATGGATATCAATCTAATATATATTTTATTTATTTTATGAATTGGATATCCATTCTCTAAATCTAGATTTTCAAAATGAATAATCTAAAATATCCAATCTAAATTTTCAGTTTATATTTTTGGTTAGGTTAAGCTAAAAGTTGAGACCGACTAGTCCAAATTTAGTCGTATTTGATTGAGTTGGCGTGACCTTATAAAAAATTTGGCCGAATTCTATCAAGTCGGTCTCGATCGAAATTTGACCTAGCTGGTCCTGGACAAAATTTAGAAGTATTCGGTTGAGTTCACCCGACCTAAATTTGACTGCATTGGCCTGAGTCAAACTAGACAAAATATGATCGTATTCGGTCGAGACAACCATGACCAAAATTTGGCAGTATTCAGCCTAGTTGGCTCTAGTCAAAATATGGTCGAATTCAATCTAGTTGGCCTCGATTGAGATTTGGTCGAGTCGACCGTGACCCAAATTTGGTCATATTTGGCTGAGACAGCCTAGGGTGAAGTTTGGCCGTATTCATTTAAGTCAGCCACTACCAAAATTCGGCCGAATTCAGCCGAGTCGGCTCTGGTCAAAATTCGGTCGTGTTGGCCTCGACCAAAATTTGACCGAGTTGGTCCTGGCCTGAATTTGGTCATATTCTGCAGAGTCGATCACGACCGAAATTTGGTCATATTTAGGCAAGTCGATCCTAAACTAAATTTGGCCAAATTCAGTCGAGTTGGTCATGACCAAAATTTGGTCGAGTCGGCAATAATCCAAATTTAGCTGTATTCAATCGAGTAAGTCTTGAACAAAATTTGACTATATTCAACTTAGTCGGTTGTGATCGAAAATTGACCATATTCAGTTAAGTCGGTCCCGACTGACGAATTTAGTGGAGTCAACCCTGACTGAAATTTGACTGATCAAGATCTGACCCAAACGTGGCCATATTTGTCAAGTCGGCTCTGGCCAAAATTTGGTCGTTTTAGGCAAAATCGGCCCTGACCAAAATTCAATCGAATCCAGTCAAGTCGATCTCGACTAAAATTTTGTCAAGTCGACCTTGGCCCAAATTTGGTCACATCGTCCCCGACCGAAATTCGTTCGAAAGTCATCCAAGTTCATCCCATGCTGAAATTTGGCCTCGTTGGCCCTGACAAAAAATCTCTCAAATTCTATGGTGTCAGCCCTATCGAAAATCTAATCCACATCCAATTTGGATTCAAATAATGGATGTGGATTCAAATAATGGATGTGGATCCAAATTTGTGTCCATAGGGCTGACACCAAAGAATTTGACAGATTTTGTCGAATACTTCCAAATTTTGTCTAGGACCAACTTGGTCAAATCTCGATCGGGACTGACTTGACAGAATTTGGCCTAATTCGGCCAAATTTTGTACAGGGTCACGCCAACTCAATCAAATATAACTAAATTTGGGCTAGTCTGTCTCAACCTTTAGCCTAACCTAACAAAAAATATAAAGTGAAAATTTGGATTGAATATTTTGAATTGTCCATTTTGAAAATCTAGATTTCGAGAATGAATATCCAATCCATAAAATATATAAAATGTAGATTAGATTGATATCGAGATGTAATAAAATGGATTTTAAATGGATTGAATTTTTAATAGAATGGATATTAAATGGATTGGATCATAGAAAAAATGGATTGGATCATAAAAATTGGATTTTTTGCCCACCCTTAATTCCAAGTGAAAATTCTTGGGATAGTTTGATTCCAAGTAAAATTTTTCGGGATGACTTGATTCCAAGTGATACTCCTTATGGTGGAGTATGAATGATGGTATAGGCAATGAAGATGTGTTTATTTTAATCAAGGTGGATAATGTTGGACTGATGAAAATAACATGTCTTGAAAAGTCTCACATCGTCTTTATAACCAATGGGATGTGTGTTAGTGACTATATAATAGGCTTTAAGTCTATAATGTTTCTTGCCCCAGTCAAACACACCTTAAGGTTGTATTTGACTTTTCTTATATTCTTGTAATATGGGTGTACTTGGAGTTAAAGGGATGGGAGGGTACTCTATGTGTTGTACAAATTCTCACATAGTGTTATTCTCTGATGGTCGTGGTTTTTCTTCAATTTTTGGGGTTTCCACGTTATATTCTTGTGTTCCTTATTTTTATCTTATTTCTTTATTAATAGGATGATTCTTGGGGGTAAAGGCAGTAATATTCTTAATTGATGATGCGTTTTTCCCAACATAAAAAAAGAGTCCAAGTGTTTCTTTTGTAAAATAATAGACACATGAAGAAGGATTGCACAAAGTTTAAGAATTGACTAGTGAAGAAAGGTAATTATTTTACTTTTATTTGTTATGAATCTAATATAACTAGTATTCATCAACACACATGGTGGATTGATTCTAGAACTACAATCCATGCTTGTAATACCATATACGGTATGCAAAACCTAAGGAGACCAATGGGAAGTGAACATTGCATCTATTCAAGAAGCAAGATGAGTTCACATGTGGAGGCCATTGAGACATGCAGTTTGATTTTTAGCAGTGGTTTTATTTTGTGTTTAGAAAATATCTTTTGTGTTCCTAGTTTTGATAAAAACTTAATTTTCATTTTGCGATTTGCACCTTTGAGTGTTTCTTTTAATTTTATAGAATATGATTTTACTTTGTTGAATAAATCGAAAGTTATTGGTTTTTGTGAACTATGTGATGGTCTTTACTCCATTAATTTACAAATAACACTGCTTATAGTTCAATGCATGTTTCTGTTGGGTTAAATAGTTTGTTGTGAATGAGAATTTCTCTATGTTACGGCACTGGAGATTGAAACATATCTTCATTAAGAGAATCAAGCAAGAAATTAATAAATGATGAAGTACTTAGAACTTTATATTTTGCTGATTTTGAAACTTGTGTAGATTGCATTAAGGGTAGGCAAACTAACAAGTCCAAAATAGGTGCTAAAAGGAGTTCAAACTTACTAGAAATTATTCATACAAATATTTGTTGTCCAAATATGGATGCAATTAATTTGAGATACTTCATCACCTTTATTAATGATTACTCACGATACATGTATCTTTACTTACTTCGTTCTAAGGATGAAACTTTAGATGTCTTTAATGTTTTTAAGGCTAAAGTAGAGTTGCAATGCAAAAAGCAAATTAAGATTGTGAGATTAGATAGAGGTGGAGAGTATTATGATAGATACACTATGAGTGGACAAACACATGGTCCATTTGCGAAAAATCTTCAAGAACATGGAATTGTTGCCCAATACACTATGTCTGGTTCTCCAAACTAGAATGGTGTAGCAAAAGAAATCAAACTTTAATGGATATGGTGAAAAACGTGAGGAGTCATGCAAAATTTCCTTAATTATTGTGGATTGAAACACTTAAGACGGTTGTGTATATAGTGAATCGAGTTCTAACCAAGACTGTTTTAAGAACACCTTTTGAGTTATTCAAAGGTTGGAAACCCAATTTACAACGTTTAGGCCTTTGGAAATGCCTTTTTAAAGTGACATTTTATAACCCACAAGAGAAGAAACTAGAACCTAAGACTATTAGTCGATATTTCATTGGATATACTTAAAAAGTCAAAAGGTTACAATGTTTTATTGTCCATCTCATAATACTAGAATTGTGGAATCAAAGAATGTCAAGTTTCTTGTAAATGACTAGATTAGTGGGAGTGATTTAATTCAAAATAATCATAATGAAGAAATCCACTAAATCAAATGATAAACTAGTAGTCATTCATGCCCTTTGGGTCAAGAGCGTATTAGACAACTAGTTATTCGAGTTCCACAAATTGTTGGAGATAAATTAAGTTGCTAAGGAACCAGTTAAACAACAATTTTCTCATCAAGGTAGTAAAACAACATTATAGAAACCTACAAAGATCAAATAATCAATAAACAATTTCTAGTGATTATGAAGTGTATTTACAATAATTAGATTACAATGTATGGTAGAAAGATCTACTATTATGTATGGCAGAAAGATCTAGGTGCATGTGGACCGAGAAGTCAAGGGAATTGGTGAGGGTAACATAGAAAAAAAGTTGGTAATGGTCAATAAATCGAATTCTGAAAGGACAAATTTGCATGTGATTTCACATTGAAATACATATCTTCAACACTTCAGAAAAAAAAAAAACACAATTACGAAGATGGAAAGATTGTAAGAGAAATGAGAGTGAAATCTTAGTTGGAGGAGAAACTGATTTAATTGCAAGGTACAACATATACATAAGATCCTACTTATTAGTTCTTTGATAAAGTATAAAAGATAGGTAACATATATGAGATATAAAAGGTAATGTCTTCATGTAGTCTGATACACTAAGAGGGGACACTTACAAAATAGAGCAAAATAAAAAGAAGTCATTATATTGACAATTTTCATTACAAAAAAAAATTGAAATTATCGACGAAATTTTACCGACGAATATATTTTTATCGGTAAATTTGAATTACCGACGGATTCTCAAGAAACTATAGTAATCATCTATTAATTTTTTCATGTAATTTTTCTAACTTTATTTTACTCAATATTGGTTACGCATTTAGGTGTTTTGCATAAAGAGATTGTTACACATTTTCTACAACATTAGCACATCAAGGACTGCGTGGCGATTCGAATGGTTTGCAAACATAAAATCATTTTGGTTAGATAGAAATAATATCATTTCTAAAGACCTAGAACCAAATAGCATTATAGTTATTGTTGTTATTAAATTCAAATCTTACTTGATTGTAAAAAAAAAAAAACAAAAAGCGCAGAAACTTTATTTATCTTTTGTAGAATAATTTACAGAGGGATGAAGAAAATAACACGTTTATAAATTACACGTACAGAAATAGGAGAAAATGCCAACAAATAAGATGTATAAACAACGAATCACAAAGGAGAGGTTCAATACGTAATTTACCTAATTTAAAACAGATGACATATAACTTTTTTAGTCTCACTATTTTTCTTTTAATCTTTTTGCTTTGAATTTCGTTTTATTTTTTATGAATATACCACGATCGTGTTCCTAGTCTTTTTTCTAACTATTTCACAACAATTAAGAGATATAAGTAATTTAGTTAGTTTATACAATTTGCTAATCAGTTTTTTATCTGCACATAGGTGTCAAATTTTACAATTTTTTTCCTTGACCTGTCAAATCAGAAATGGATATAAAATTTGTTAATTATTAATATTATCTTTTAAAATTATAATTGAATTATTGGAACTATCTTCTCACTTTCCTTAATAAATGCACTGGTTATACATTTTATCTTATTAATATTTCGTTGTTAGTCTTTTTTTAATCATCCCAATGAAAGAAACATTTTGGAGAGAGTTTTACAAAAGAATAATGAAGCTAGTTTCTGAAAAGATTCCTCCATGAGAAAGTACCTTTTAAAAATAAAGTAATGTTTTTAACCTGAAAAAGTTCATTATTTAAACCTTTTAAGCCTTTTATTTATATTATTTATGAAACTATTTCTGTGAAAAGTTACAAAGTTAAATTTATGTGACTCGAAAACCTAAACCAATCTAATCCAAATTTGATTAGATCGGTGCAAGTTAATTAGGTTCAATACTACTGAAATTGAATAACGTTTTCTCTCAAACCCTAAGATAAAGTGATCGATGTATCAAAAAGAAAAACTGATAACCCTTAAGCCATCAGAAAAACTATGCTGGCTGAGAAAACGATTTACCAAATACAACTACAACTTCCCTAAGTAAGATCTGGCTTAAATTATTAAACCAAATCACCATTCACAATCAATAATGATGGTGGCTAAAAAACTGGTTTGAGAATACAAGTACAATTTCCCCAACAGAGATATGGTTCAAATAATTAACTCAATCACAGTTTGGCGCATGAGTCACATTCGATCTTAACCAAAATTAAATAGTATTGTTTTGAAACAGTCTATATTATTGTAAGCAAAAACAAAAGGTCCACTAACCTTTTACCGAGGAAAAAGGTCCATGCCACTAGCTGAGCTTTAGAAAGAATTTACTTATATTCATGCATATTCCTCGAAGGTGTCATGTCTGTGTCTATCCTAAAAGCATAAACACAGTCAACTTGCTGATCCAAGAGGACCAATATATATAATAACCTTGCTGTCTACCACCATAACCTTCTTTCAGGACCCTTTTTCAAAGCTCTATGCAGTTGCTTTGGGAATTTCCCTCTATAACTAGAGTTCTTTCGAGTGAGCATAGTGATCTCAAAAAGATCACTTAACCAGGGAAGAGAGCAAAACAAGGAAAAAGGGTTTCAACTTGAGCATGCTATCAAATATATATATCAATATACCCCATCTTGTTACATTGTAAAAAGTGAAAGCTCTCTCAAGCTCCATACCCTAGCTAGCTAATTAGCTCCATCACTTTTGTTTGGGGATCTTCAAGGTTTTATGTAATCATGGAGTTTGCTAGTTTCCATCTTCAGCATCAGCTTCAAGAAGAATCTGTTCAGTCTATAACTTCTCCAACCCCACCACCTCACTCTAAACCTTCCATCACCACCACTCATCAATCATGGATCCCAAGCAACATATAGTAAGTTCCTTCACACTCCTTCAACATCAACTCACTATTACTTATATAGTAGTAATAATCATTGTCTCAGGTGAAATTACCATGAATTCTTATTCGAACCAGGTGTTATACCATGTTTGAAACCCCCTTAATCGCTGGCTTCTTATATTGCTTCTCGGGTTTGTGGTTCAACAAAACTATAGATATGTATAGCAGAAAAGCATATACACCACTTTGCACAGAACTCTCCACTATAAAATCTTTTAATTATTAAAGTCTGCTAGCTGTTGTGATGCTTTTAAATAATATATACTGATCTTATAATTTCACATTTTACCATTTCATGATTATTCTACCGCTCTTTCTTTGATTCCTTTCTAGTTGTTTCATCTTTGAAACAGTGATAACATGCACCCAATGGGTTATATGATATCTATACGTGTGTGTTTGGTTGCAGCAATGGTTGTAATAACAGTGGCTTTCTAACCGAGAGCTTTACAAATTCAAGAGAAGTACAGCACAAGCACGCCATGACTGATTCACTTAGAATCTCAACAAGGCAAGCTTTGGGTTTCCACAATGGAAAAAGCCTTGCTCAACAGCCAGTTAGTGATCTCTTTGCAGCAAGAATCAAAGGTGAAATGATGAACACCTCCATGAAGGCTATGGAGGAATCATGTTCACTAATCCCAATTCATGAACAAAAATACCCTCCTAGTTTCTTATCTAGTCTTGGTGTAACTGGTCTAGAGTTTTTTCCTTCGGAGAATGTCTTTCATAATGACAAGACCCTAAGCAAGAGATATAACAACTTTGGTGATGCTTGCTTGATTTCGAACTTACCAACCCTAGATATGACCTCATCTTTGGTTTCATGTTCTTTGGGTTTAAATCCTAAAATGTTTGATCTGCATACAAGTTACAGTGAGGGTTGTGAAATCCAACCTTGCTATGATACTTTTGGTCTAAACGAGAGCATAGCTTTGTGCCACAGCGACATGCATGGCCGCGAAAGTAGTCCATCAAATAGCTCAAAAGTGAGTACTGTGCTTTCTCTACATCTCTTTCTCACGTGCAATGCATACAAATGCACAAATATTACGACCTAAACTTTTCTTCTGCTTTAACATTTATACACAACTTTTTCTTATGTTTGTTCGCCAATTTTGATTTTTGCGAAAGTTAAGCAGTAATAGTAATCATTGATAGTGTGTGTGTGTGTGTTTGTATTTCATACTGTTTAAATCAGGTGTCTTTGTATTTCTGTAAGCATAGCAATGGCTAAAACTAATTAGTGAGCAATATTTGGAAACATGAATTTCGTTTTTTTACATTCTATAAACAAAATAATTGTCCTTTCGTTGATTTTATTCAGTTGGGTTAGTTAAATTTTTGAAGTGGATTTCAGATTTCATCATTTATAAGTGAAGTTGCAACGACGAAAAGGCCTAGCAGTTTTTCTCTACCAAAAGAATCAGAGGCCAAAGCTAAGAGGTCAAGGACATCATCATGTCCTCCCCTGAAGGTATATCTTATGATGAAAAATTATTTAAAATTATGATTTGCGTCACTTTCACGTTAAAGTAAAATCATGTGGATTGAGTTTAAAGCAGATAAGAAAGGAAAAATTGGGGGATAGGATTCAAACTCTTCAAAGATTAGTAGCACCTTTTGGGAAGGTAAATCATTTCTGATCTTTAATTAGAGTCTGATATACATATATATATATTATTGTTTTTCCTTTTAATTTGACACTCTAATTAGATTATGTTCTTTAATTTGCAGACCAGTACAGCCTCTGTCTTAAGTGAAGCCATTGGCTACATCCATTTCCTTCACCAACAAATCCAGGTGGATATTCAGACACTATATTAGATCAATCGTTCTTTATTGAACAAAATAATTTTAAAATTTTGCTGTGAGTATAACTATAAATAGAGGTCTTTGAATTCTTGTAAGGTAAGGATACACTAAGTAATAGTTTTCAAGTGATATTTTATGCTTTAATTTCAAACCAATTAATGATATATATATACTTCTACTTTCTCATTTTGCTTGTTTCTTTACTTCAATTAGAAATATTGCATTTTCTTAGGTATATAGTATGAACATTACATATACATCTCGTTAAGTTCTTTTAAAAAGTAATTGCTAAATGAGACGTTTGTGTTTATTAGTCTAACTAGGAAGATTGTTAAAAGAAAGAGTTCAAATGTTTAACTTTTTTATTTATGTGCTTATATAGGAGAATTATAGAAATACCTATAAATAAAAAATGTCATGTAATTTGGAAACGATATAATCCAAATAAGAATAATCAAATGAATATATATATATATATATATATATATATATATATGGAAGATAATTGAGTGCAATACTTTAGGGGTCTCTGGCATATCTATTAATTAAAATTAGACTTTTATAATCAGAAGTTTATATTATAGTTACTGAAGTGAAGCTTAAAACTTTAGTATAAAATAAATAAAAAGATAAAAAATATTACACCAAAATTGTGTTGTTTCCAATGTAAATTATAGCCGATGTGTATTAACTAAATAGAAATTAGGGAAAAGAAAATAAATTAACAAATCACGTTTATTTCTTTCATTTACTGACATTTTCTTGGTTCATTACAGACTTTGAGCATTCCTTACATGAAATCCACGCAAAGCAATAGAATGGTGCAGCTGGTAAGAAAAGCAGATACTTTAGCTTCCTAATTTTCTTGATATTTCTGTTCACAATTTGACTCCTAGGCTAAGAGTGGGGACTAAAAGAATATAAATGTACAAATATTAGGTTATTATAAATTGATAATATATTCAATACGTGATATTGATTATTTTTTGTTTTTGTTTTGTGGGTTTGGTTGCAGAATACAAATAAAGTGGATAAAGAAGTGAAGCCAGACCTAAGAAGCAGAGGCTTGTGTCTTGTGCCCCTTTCTTACGCATCATTTATTCATCGTTGCGTTTAGTCATTTTCATACTATTATTAGTAGCAGATACCAGAGATAACCCAAAATTTGAATCAAAGAGGTTTTATTATGTGCTTGTTTTAGTTTCTGAGCAATGACAAAGTTGCAATGTGTAACATGTATAGAGCAATGAAAATTTAAAAAAAAAAAACAAGAAAAGAAAAAGAAAGACTTCAGTTCATTATTTTCGAAAAAAAAAAGGAGAGACTCAATTCATGTTATATTTCTGTCAGCTATACATGGTAGCTGTAATTAGTTTACACTCAAATTTAAGTAACTGCATTTTTTTATTTTTGTAAACTAGCTTTTAATGATTTCCGTTTTTCATTTTCATACTTTTCACATATAAGCCTAAACAAACCTTTTGGATGTCACTCGGATTAGACCGTGTTAATAAAAAGTCAGAATAACTTAAAAAGATACTATAATAATTACATATGAATTGTGTTTAGTAGAAGTAACAATTTTTATTTACAAAGTTCAACAAAGTTTGGACTTTAACACATCAAATTTTTTTCAACTTATATCAAATATTTCTTTTATTCATTAAAATATTATTATGTGTGCATTATTAAAAGTTTGTCAATAAAATGTTGTTAAAAAATTATTTTCCTTGATAGAAATAAAAACCACGCCAATTAACTTATTTTTGGTCCTGTCTACCAGTTAAATATTTCATACTCTTTTTTAGATAATAAGTTTATTATTTATAATTTTAATGCATATTATATTTAATTTCATAAAACATATATGTTAGTAGACATGTAGTTTAGTATTTATAAACAATTGTGTTATCAATTTTTATGAATTAATATAATAATGATTCTGAATTGAAATTAGAAAAATATTTTGTATTTTTAGGATAATATGTAGTTAGTTTACTTTACTATTTTCTAACATTGTGTGCTTGGTTTGGAGAGAGAACTTTAGAGGGAGTGAATGGAGAGATTTGATGTGATGAAGAAAGAATTGTGATGTTGTTTGGATGAAAAGATTTGAAAGAATAGAAGAAAGGATTTAAAAGAAAAATTTGTAAGAATTTTTGAACGATGTAACAAACTTGATAAACTAAAAAAATAAATATTTTAATTAAAAAAATTGGATGATTAAATAAAATAAATTAGTGTAAAATATGTTCAAATAATATATAAATTGTTGTTATTTTAATATTGTTGTTGTTATTTTTATATTACTATTATATATTATTAATATTATTATTTTATTAATTATATATATATTTTTTTATATATTATATAAATATAAAAATATAAAAAAATATATATATATATAAAAATATATATATATATATATATATATATATATATATATATATATATTATTCTGAATGTTACTGTTTCTCTCAAAATCTTCCCATCAATGCGAAGAAAGATTTTAAAAGCAATTTCGTGTAATTCTCCATTGATTTTAATTTGGAGTAAGCTGTGTTGTTTGGATCAATAGACCAGCAGACTGTAACTTCAGCTCAAAGATTATACATTAACGCACCCCTATTAAATAGTTAATTTAGCATTTCTTAGACATTTTTAAAAAGTAGAAGCTGGTTTACCATTGTTTATAATTATACATTTTTTTCAATAACTAATTTGATGAGAAGTCTTTCAAATAGCCTCTAATTAAGTTTAATATTTTAAGCTTCTGATTTTGTTCAAGAAAAACTGTAATAGCACATAACAAAGTGATTTTTTTCTTTTTTTTAAAAAAAGTAATTATTTGATGAAAAAAGCTAAACAATCATGCCTGTATATTTTGTATGAAATGAAATAGGAACTTCTTTTGCATTTCATTACTCGTTACCCACAGGCCACGTTTGAACATGTTGACTTTGTCATGAATACACTTTTTTGTATTCATTTTTTTAAAATTGTTATTAATCATCTTAAGAAATTATGAAGTTTTATTTTGTATATATTTGATATAATAAGAAAAAAGAAGTATATAATAGATGTAGAAAAAAATCAAAATGAATTTGTATATTACTCATATTTGTTATATACATTGAGAGAAAGTCCAATCCTTGAGTGCTAGCAAACATGCTTCGTTTAAAGTGTTCAAAATTTGAACATTTTATGAATATAGAAATAAAATGGCATTTGGGAAGTCTTCGGAAAGCCGAGTGTCTAGAATGAAAGCCCAGTTAAATTTACCAAATGTACTGCAAAAAAACAAGATTTATATTAAGCAACAAATAATTAACTACGTTAAAGATGGGTATGTAGTTGAGGTGTACGTACCAACAACTTCTTCTTCTTCTTCTTCTTCTCAACGTAAGCCGAAAGCTGATCTTGCTTAGTAAGGGACTCCTCCAAAGCCTAACAACAGAGTGGAGACATTATTTTTGAAGTGTGAATGCAAAGAAATAACGAATTATTGATCTGTTTATTACCTTTTTGGTTGCCATGAGTTCTTGCTCCAATGCATCTGCGCGAGTGATAGCAGCATTGAGCATTTCCTCCTTCTCAGGTGGCATGCAGATGGCGAGGTTGTTCATGTTGCTCATTTTCTCTTCCAACTCAGCCATGCGCTTCATCACAGTCATGAACTCTTGAGCAGAGATGGCAGGGACGGTCATTTGGTCGTTGCTGGCCTGTCCCTTGTATTCACCAAAGTTCGAGTAGAAGTTCGCGTCTGTCAGCTTCTTCGGCATGTTCCTCGTCATCCTCACCATTGTCAATATGCCCATCACGAAGGCCATCACGCCGGTGAAAATCTGTGAGTTCACTCTCTCGTGAATCTTGAAAGAATCCATGGCGTATAAATCTGCTCCACCTACACTTTTCTCTGTCATTAGGAATATGCATTACTATAAAAATACAGCTAAACAAACAAATTTCACTTCTACCTTTGGATACTGCATATCGGTCGTTGTCTGCTACCTTTTTCCAAGCAGATTTTTCAGCTTTGGGGACATAGTCCTCGTATTTGAAGCTCTTGGAAGTAGCAACCTGTTATATTTTGACAAGGTTTAGTACTTAAAAGTTAAGGAAACAAGGCCCACTTTTATTTATTTTTTCAAGCAAACACTTACAGAATAGTTAATCTTCTGTAAAACAATTGTGTTTATATATATATAATTACATCAGACAGGGTGACTCAACTTGTTTTACATAGTTAACCACTATACATAAACTTATAAAATCCTTCTTCTACCACTTTGTACCTACAAGATACCCTAAAGATATTCATTTTCAAGGTCTCATTCTCCCTGGTGCACTGTCTACATTGGAGATACCAATTTTACTTCACAACACCATAGTATAATTATCCAATTTAATGTGAGTAGCTTTTCCTTGTGCATTAACCCCACTAGCTATTTTTCGTGGTAAGGAAGTGACACGGATCTGCAGATTTCCATTGTTAACTATGTCAAGGGTGGTTGTTATGAAAGATATTATGATAGCATACCTCAGTAAAGGCAGAAGACAATTGTGGAGTGAGTTTTGCTTCCGACTTGGCAGTCTCGTGTTCCTAAACAAGCTTATTGATTAGTTTGAATGTTAATCAATAACAAAAGGAACCAAAGGTTACAAAAAAAATCAACAATTGTTTTCTAGAGAAAAATGTGTGTACAGTATGAAATGAAAGCTTTTGCTGTATCACCTCAGAAGTTGTCTTGTCTTCCATGACTGGAGCCTCGCATTTCCTTGAACATTTGTGCTCGCCATTTTGAACCATCTGGAAGTAAGTATTTACATAGATACATGTTAATCACATAAACTTGCAAATGCATGATGGAACGCAAATTGTTAAGATGAAAGCATGAAAAGAGGGGAAAAAGGAATTGCAACTCCACCCTCATTATTTCTTCATCCTTCCAAGGGCCCTTATCAGAGCGCATGCAGCCTCCTTGATCGGCACAAGTGCATTTGCCTCCCAAAAACTCTGGCAACTCACTGCCAAAGCAAAACCATTACATTATAAACATTGTCAAGAACCTTAAACCAAAGGTGATAAACGCCTTTGAATACTAGAATAACACCTATGGAGCAGAAAAAAGATGGAAAATAGTAGTCGCACAAGGAAAATCATGATACTACAATGTTGAAATATCTGTTATCATGAACTCACCTCTCATCAATTATTTCAAGCAATTTGCTTTGGTACTTGTTGCCAAGAACCTGAGAAATTTTAGCTCAATCAGATGAAATCTTATATTCAGAAACGGGCAGATGTTTAAGATTTAGGTGTTTGTTCTCACATGGATCTTTGATGTGGTCTTTGGGTCAAGGAAGGATTTAACAGTGCCCCACAACATTCTGAATCCAGAACCTGCATTGATGATGAACATGCGGTTCAAGGTCTGCAATGAAGGCACCAATTTTATGATATTACAACTCAGTAATCCACAATATTTATTTGCAACTGAACTTTCTATAAATTTAAGCAAAAAAGAAGAAAAACATACTTCAGGATAGTTGTCTCCGTCGATCTTCTGAAGGCATGTGATAAGATCCCTGGCATGCTTGTTAAAGTTCTTAAGGCCCTGTGACATTAAAACTAACAAGTTTTCATCATCTTCTAGTATTTTTCACGGTTCTTTTTCTCTTTTTCATAGATATGAAGGTTCATTTGAAAGTGTGAAGTGAATGAAGATGGAAAGTTTAATTTTCATGCTGTTTTTAACTTCAAAATTGGATTGGCTTATGGATAAACTATTTCCTACACGTACCACTCCTTGCACATCAAGGATGGTTGTGCTTTGATCGATGTGTTTCTTTGCTGCAATGGAGCAAGCTGCGAATTTCACATCAAATGTTCTCTCGAACTCTTTGACATGGTATTTGATATAGCGCTCCATGGTTGTGACTTGCATCAACTTGGTGGCATCGACTTGGCCCAATCTCTCGATGTATACTGGTCGCCCATCTTTATCGACTCCGTGATGTCCTTGAGGATAATATTGCAAGACTTCAGCGAGTTCCTTGAATTCAAAGTCCTAGTATAAAAGGCACAAAAATGAGTGAGCAAAAAGGAGAAAACAATAAACAACTGGGAACAAAAATGGTCAAGTATATGAAACTAGTAACAAATCCCCTGAAATCTCACAGATATCATTGTTCAGAAACAAATACCTCGGTGATGGTGTCAGCGCCAAATTCCTTCCTCCATTGAAGCATATCAGACCACATTTGCTTAGATTTCTCAAGGTCAAATTTCCTTGCCTTAAGGAACCTGTTCAAATGCAGACCAATTGAGTTAAAAACAGTGTTTCTTTACTCTCTGAAAATCTCTGCATATGCAAATTGGTTCCTAAAGTTATCAAGATGTAAACAGTAACATATCTGAGTTTATACATATACTCTACAACAATTATTTGTAGGAATAGACCCCACGAATGCAAGTTTGAATGAATAAATGATTTAATGAGAATGAACTAATCAATGCAGATTTTAATATAAGAATAGCATTAGTGAATAGTTTCCACCACTCTGAAATATACATGGCCAAACCTCGTGGAACGAAAGCAAATTATATAAAAACTTTGGTTAAGCAAGAAAATTAAGGTGACCTGAGCATCATGTGATAATCATCGTGCTTGTCTGGTAGGAGTTCGTCCAAGAGAAGAGCCTGACGGAACTCGTCAACGGCTTTGGATTCTCCAGCATCGCGGATATCCTCGATTTCAATCGACATAACCTTGCTGCTGCTTCTTCTCCTACTCTTTGTCAAGGAATTCCTCAACTTCTTCTTCAATGAGCCAACACGATCACACTTTTCAAGAGCTGCAATGGCAGCATCAACAAGAAACATATATGTGTTGATGAACTTGTATTCAAATGGAATGATGAAGAGACAGAAAGAAAAAATGATGAAGATGAAACTGACATGTCTTTGGAGAAAGGGGTCCAGACATGGTTCGGCTTCGTGTTTAGCTTCTGCCGGGTATTCAGGAGAATTACTCGCTCGTCATACGATTGCAGAAATAACGTTGCGCTCCCAAATGCCCTGCATGCATGCAAAAACCTGACAATTGAATGATGATGGCATGCAAAAGAGAGGAGAAAGTGAAGAATAAGAGAGACAGAAGAAAAGAATGACCTAATGGAAGCGATGGGGACGAGGAGAAAGGAGAGAGGGAGAAGTTATAAGAAGAGAAGAGAAGACTGAAAATAGGTTGTTGTTTCAGAGACAGCGAGGCTTCCACGATTGGCCATTGACGAATTCGCCATTTTCTAAATGGAGAAGAGAAGATACAGTGAGAGATGGAAGAAGGAGTTTGGGCGAAACGTAAGGCTATTCCATTCATCTCTCCCATGCTAACTTTCTTTCACTTCTAAAATATTATTTAACTCACTTTAAGCAACACTTTTATTTTTAATTATATTAAATAAATCAACAGAAAATTTATCCTCATAATTATTCTATACCCTTTCAATAGATTTGTTGTCTGAACAAAGATACACATACATAATCTGCACCAAAAAACAATATCATTCCCTTACAAACTTGTAATGAATTTTGCCACATTACAGTTTTGTTGATAAATATTAAACTCAAGTCAATTTTTGTAAATATACCATAATTATTTGTAAATATGTTTATAATGATTAGGATCGTGATACACAAACACGCATATTTTTCCTGAACTTCTATTCAACACCTATAAAATAATAGATCAATTTTTGTAAATATACCATAATTATTTGTAAATATATCAATTTTTTTTTTAACTAAAATCTTAGTAACTAATTATAATTTTTTATTTATATGATTATTTTAGTAACCAATAATTTTTTATTTTTTAATTTGATATTTAAATTGTTCACGACTAATAATTTTTTGTTACTAAAATTAGTTATTAATAAAGAATTTTCTTATAGTATTTGTTTGTGATATATATATTAATAAGTGAAATGATACTTGTGGCACACGGCAAATAATTTTATATAAAATATTTAATTAACTTTAACCGATTAAACATAAAACATTGTAAGAAAATATTCACTAAATTAAACATTAAAAATTTAATTAATTTAGAAAAAACTATCAAATAAAATAGAAAATTAGTATTTAATTAGTTTGATTTAATTTTTGGGTTAAAATATTCCTTTGGTCCATGTTTTTGTTGAAAAATCTCAAATAGGTCCTAAGATTTTTTTTAGTCTCAATTAGGTTCATATTTTTGAAAATGTGTAATAAATAGGTCCATTCCGTTAGTATGGTGTTAACGATGTTAAGGATATGCCACGTGTCAGCTTCTCATTTTTTTGATTTTTTTAATTTTTTTAATCTTTTTAATTTTTTTTTGAAAATTATTCATATCACGTGTCACATCAATATTGTGCTACGTGTCAAGTCAGTAAGGTGACACGTGTCAAGTCATTGTTTGAATCTGAATTTGGTCAATATATTTGTTATTTTAATTATATTTCAGTCCATTTTTTTTAATTTTCAATTTTATCCTCTCCAAATTGACATCAAATTTAAATTTTATATAAATTTTATAATGATATTTTTGTTAAACATTTTAATAATATTAAGTTTATTTTATATTTTGTTTTTAAAATTTTAAAATATTTATTTTAACTTGTTAAAAATTGTTTTAAATAATTTATATACAAATGTTAGAGTTGGTTTAAAATTAACAATTTTATAAATTTAAATATAAAATTTTAAAACAATTTTGTAAAAAGTTAAAATAAATATATTTAAAAAATTTTAAAAAAATGACTGAAATGTAATAAAAATAACAAATATATGGACCAAATTGAGTTTCAGACAATGATTTGACACGTGTCACCTTACTGACTTGACACGTGGCACAATACTGACGTGACATGTGGCATGAATAATTTTCAAAAAAAAAATTAAAAAAATTTAAAAAAATTTAAAAAAATTCAAAAAAATGTGGAGCTAACACATGGCACATCTTTAACACCGTTAACTCTATACTAACGGAATGAGCCTAATTGTTACACATTTTAAAAAATATGGACCTAATTGAGACTAAAAAAAATCTTAGGTCCTATTTGAGATTTTTCAACAAAAACATGGACCAAGGAAATATTTTAACCTAATTTTTGTGAGCACCTGTCTTCTTAGAAGTTGTACATACAATTCGTGCATTCAGATTTTGAATATTGAGTTGACAAAATCGTTTATAATTCACATATCAATGTTATTTTTCTGATCTCTTTCGTGTCCCATGCTATTAATTTAAACTAAAATTTAAAATACTAACGTAAAAAAATGAATTGTCATTTTGTCATTCATTGTTATCACTAATTTTCTCTAATTTTATTATGTGTCTACTTAAGAAACCAACCTATGACGGGGAACAAGAATTAAAGATAGACAAATCAAGTCATTGAAGTTAAAATGAAATCCCTATGGATTCAACTTAATGTAAAATAGAAACTTTAATTTGTTAGTGAAAAACATTAAGTACACCGATTTTATATAGCAAGTAATAAGTAATAAATATTTTTTTATCCATAGGGATTTGTGCAACACATCTCGCAATTCAATACTCAATTAGACAACAAATTTCACAAAAACATAATAGAATTTTTTTTGGTATTTTATCAAACACTTGATGTTCAACAAGAAATTCACATAGTGTATTTACAATTTGTCAATATTATACTTCAATCACTTCATTCTTCTGCATTCTAAATTATCTCAATTTCATATTCATGTTCAAATCAATTCACAAGAATATTCAAATCTTATTCCTAAAGCCTTTTAGCCTATGATCACTCATAAGTTTCAATTCCTTATCCTCAACAAGTGAAATCATGCATTAGTTTCAAGAGTTACTAATGAACCAAGTTCTATTCCTGTATAGAATCATCCATTAGGTATTCAATTTCAAGTCTAGATTTTAAAGATATTTTCCAACCCCTCAAGAATCATAGATGAAGCATAGGAACAATCTACATCAAGCATGAAACATGGAAAATGGAAATCAAACACTAACTTGAATTGGGAAAGCATATATATTTTAACAACATAGTTTTACACAAAAATTTAATGTTTTACATCTAATCTCAAGAAATAGAAATTGATTTCCATGGTGGAGAAATAGGTTTTTAAAAAATTTAAGAATAGGAAAGAAATTAGAACCATAAAGTAGAAACAATCTCTCTCCTAAGGTTTTTGACAATGATTTCATATGGCTCCAATTTCGTAGTCTATCATCCTCTCCAACCCAAAAGACATAAAACTTTCATGGATGAAGGAGAAGACCCAAGAAGAAGAAGAAAGAGTTTTCCAACGCCCCTAGCAGCCTCTAAATCCTCTCCCAAGCACCCAAGGTGTCGTTTTTATTTGTGCAAAATAAGAAATATCTTAAAACTTTCGTAACAACATAATTAAATAATCATATTCACGTATCGGATCGACATTCTCGTCGTCTAACAGCTTCATTCTCACCTAGCAAGACCTAAAAATTGATGTTCTTTGACTTGTAACTCGCTAAGCGAGTCATACATATTATAATGTAATTTTTGTTTTAGAAATTAAATAGTAAAAATAAAGATATTTGTTAAAAAGACATAAATATTAAAGTGCGATTTTTGTTAGAATTATATTTTAAATTACTTCTATCTAGATGTATGTTTTAAGTACTTATATTTTTAATATTACTACTGATTTGGACTTATGTTCTAACTTTTATTTGGTTATCCTTTGCATTATATTTTTTTTTGTTATGCTTTTATTTGTATTTCATTTTTTAAATTTTGAAAATATTTTTTTAGAATATTTGCAATTATTTGTAGATATCCAATAATTTAAAAAAACTTGTAGAAATTTTTTAAACGGATAATAAAACAAACAACCGAATAATTTTTTTAAGGTGAGTCAGGTAGTGGGTAGACCCAACCTCTTGTCATCCTAATATTATGTAATATAGTTTTGAAAAATGTATTAAAAAACAATCTACAATAAGTATATGGGAATCATTCTATTTCTCGATTTTGAGGATAAAAAATACTTCGAAGTATTAACATCAATCCAACAAAATCGTCCTGGGAGCACTCAGTAAATATAGACTATGGAGAGAGAAGATTTTTGAGTAAAAATATAGTTGTATAGTCATTTTAGCTATTGGTTTATAAGTTTATTTAACCCCAGTGGAAACTTTTGGCAAATGAATAATCTCAATATATATATATATATATATATATATATATATATATATATATATATATATATATATATATATATTCAAATGCTGCCTAAGGCAGCCTTTTTGTCTTTAGGACTGCATGAACATATCATTCCATGTTATTTTTACATTCATTAACAAATTCAAAAACTGATCTTATCAAATAATTGAATTTAGTAAAATCACTACAATTTTCAACGAAAATTTAATTTTTCAAGTTTTAAGTAAAATTTCCAGTAGCTTGCCAAACACAACACCTGTTTAATACTTACGAAGAAAAGATAAGCAATGTTCACATAAAATATAATCCCACTTTTAAATATCTTTTAAGAAAGAAATATAAACAATTTTCACATAACAAGATGATGTGAGTTTATGATAACGAGATATTTTATATACGGATATTATTGTGTAATCATATATTTTGATGTAACAATAAATGATATAATTATATTCATAATGCACTCACTTTTGTTTTTGGTACAACAGTAGTAATAGTAATGAAGTTTCAAGCCCCCTAACAGAGTGTGCCAAGACTTTCACAGGATACAGAAAGAAAAAATGTCCTCAAGTTTGATACCACAGTTCCTGCAAACAATTCAAGTACTGGCCCATATCCAGTATCTTTGTACTACACTCACATGAACAAGTAAATCCATTTTAGAAAATCTATATCAATTTCTTCTGTTACAAATGATGTTCAACCTTTTGCACCCTTGGATGGGAGATACGTTAGGCGATTCCTAGAGGGACAAGTTCATAGAATAGTGGTCGCCAGGTAGCGTTTCCGCATGATTGCTATGGACACAAACCACTTCCCAAAAGCAAAAAACCAAAAGTGTAACAAGGATACAAGCCCGAAATCCAAAAGATATGAAGAGGATAAACTGCAGATTCTTCGTTAATGAAGCCACTAGCTGATTAACTTTATTCAGAATCAGAATCAGAACCAGCAATTGTGGAGGATCTGACGACTCTGCGTGTACTGTCAAGATATTCATCATTTTCATCATCCTCATCTTTCTTCTCGGCAATTATACCTGTCACATGACAGTTAAGAAACTTTCCAGTCCCTACGAAACGAAAAGGTTAATTAAAAGCACTACCTTTCTTTATCAGCAGAGCCTCCAGTGTTCTTGTAGTAAAATCATCTTTCCCTCCCACATCTTGAAATCCAACCAATCTATCTACTGCAACTCCTTGTCTGAAAAAAAAACACCTAGTCGTTAGCCATTGTACTGATATAACAAATCAATATTATCCTCATTTGTAACAAATCAATATTATTCTGTCAGAATAGTTCCTTAAGAACAGAATTTGATTTCATCTGGGATTACTTTGCCACATTACATCTATAGCTTCTGTTTTTATTTTTTTGGAGGGGAAGGGGGTGATATTGAAGATAAAGATTGTTTTAGGGTTTTACACTCCATTCTCATCTTCTTTTTTTCTTCTGAGACCTAACGGAATCAATAACACACTCATTAATAGTGAATCACTCGATTGACCAAGATCCAAAAGGCACAGATTTAGGCCTCACCTGAACAGTATGACACAAGGCAAAGTCTTCACAGCCAGTTTTGTAACAAAGAAAGGCGCATTCTGCATTTCATTTTCAATAGTGAACTCTATTCAATTTCTTTACCAAGTCAAACAGTTGGATTAATAAAACATGTTAAAGGATACAGTTACATTGACTCAACCCCTAGGCAAAACCCAAAATCTCTCTATAGAATGGTTCATGCTGACCTCTGCATCAAGCTTGATGAATTTCGTATCAATATGCTTTGGTGCAAGGGACTTTAAATGCTTATCAATTATCCTGGAAATATAACAGACACATGTATCCTTGCATGTCAGAAATGGAGACCGAAAGATGTTGAGCCACAAGGAATAATAATATTTAAGTCAATAACATACTTGCATCTATAGAACTCCTTATGGTAGAAGTGACAAATCACCTTTTCACTTCCAGTGACTTCGCCTAAGAAATCACCCTCTGTTATTTCCCTGTATTCTCCATGACCTTTCTTCTTCCATTCCTCTCGTTTCTCTACTTCTTTCTATTGAATACAAATTAAGTTGTGAATAGCAAAGAAATTTATAAACAAAAACAAGTAAAAACATAAATCTGAACATCATTTGCATCTTGGTACTTAAAGTAGATTGCCACCTTAAGAGCTGCAATCCTTTCTGCGTGCAACTTTTCCAACTCAGGATCCTGAAATCAGCATAAGGAAGAAGTTACTGAACGTATATGATGAGATTGAAAGGTTTTCACAGCACACATATAGGATGGGATTGAAAGGTTTGCAAAACATACATCCATTAACTCATCAAGGTCAACCTCCTCATTTACCGAACTTGATCCCTCTGCCTTCTGTTGAGCAAGCAATTCCTACAGGGATCATAGCATGTGTAACATTACATCAGTATGTAGCTGCTAACATAAGATTTATACACAACAACAATCATCGGAGGAAATTTTGCAAAAACGTTAACATATATGAGTAACAGTAAGGCGCTTTACAAATAAACTTTTTATAAACACTTACATTTTTATAAACACTTACAGGAGAAGAAAACAAGTGGATAAAATGAATTGAGCTTTTCAGATAAGCTGAAATTAACTTTTATAGAAGTTCTTTACGTTTAGCTTGAACCTCTCCAAAAGCTAAGGTTCATAAGTTGAAAGAAGCTTGTGGAAAAGCTCAACACATGTTATAATCTTACTTTATTCTCCTAAAAAGATTTTATGGATAAGACTATCCAAAAACACAACTTCAATTATATACAACAAAATACTTTCAAGAAATTAGTGCGAAAAGTATCATGCACTTGAGGAATCCACCCTCAAAAGCTAGCTGAAGAGGGAAGAACCAAAAACTAAATAGCCCACCAAGAATCCCAAGCTACCGATGTGGGATTTCGCCAACACATAATAAGTATCCAAATTATTAGGATGGGAGAACCAAGCACTTAAATACTTCAACAAGCATTACCTACCAGTCACTGTGGGACTTAGGTTCCCCATATTACCAAGTTGCTACCATAAATTGATGATCCATGCACTAAGGGAACCTATCCTCAAAAGCTAGTTCGTTAATAAAAAGGGAAAGCCAAACATTTAAATACTTGATGTTAGACGTAAACTCACCATAGAACACATGTTCCGACATAGCACCGCCCCTAATAGCCAACATCTTGGCAGCTTCTCACTTTTATGACACTACAGTTGGTAACCCTTTCCGAGACACTAACAACAAGCTCTAACACCAATTGATAAGTATCCAAGCACTAGGTGAACCCACCTCAAAAAGCTAACCATTAAGAAAGAATAACCAAATACTTACTACACCGAACATCTATATTATTGGTCATATGAGACTTAGTCACCTCATAATACTCAAGTTCCTATCGTAGACTTCGAAAACTGTCCCAAAAAGCAGAGTATTAAACTATTTACCAAGGTAAGTTTCTTAAACACGGCATTATTCCAAAATACCAGCATTAGTAGTTCAATTTTATTTGCGACTGAAAAAAACACTTGAAAATGACTAGCCAGATTCAAGAAGTGAAAAAAAAATTACAATATGATAACATTCTCCCGTTAAAATATACAAAACATGATGCAATGTAGGATATTAGTTCCATTAATGTTTGTAAGCATATGACCATCAGATGATGAAAATGAGCATCGAAAAGGGAAGAATGAATTGCGTTATGACCTAGGTTGTCACGAACAACCACATGAATTGTGAGGCATGCATAAATTTAGCTTCTCCGATATTACGCACATATCACAGAGAAGTTCTGTTTCCTTTTATGCGAATCGTAAAGGTAATAGTATTGTGAAGTGAAAAATTATTAAATTACCTTCTGATAATCACGGGCAGCTGCTGCCATTACGTTTCCAAACGCCAAATTGGACAGAGTGGACTTCACCGCGTTCGGATCCATCTTTGTTATCTACAAAATTGAAAATCAGAAATTGTTGGTAATAATAATCGTAATTATTGAGAAGCAAATTAGAGATTGTTCGCACATTTAAAACCTGTGCGAAGATGCAAGGGTCTTTTCGATGAGTGTGGTAGTTAAAGTTGAGAACCGATAAACTTGTTCCAAAATTGAAGGAAGCGGAAATTGAAGGTTTTCTGCGATGTGTTTGTTTTGTTCCTTTCGCTGATGGAAGCTGTACCTGCTACCAGCGTAATCCACCAAGAAAGAAGACAGGGAGCGGATGTGGGCTGGGCTAGGTTCAGCCCGGCCCAAAACATCAAATCCTGTTGAAAAGAGGTTGAAAAATGTTACTAATAAAAAATCCACATACTTTCTTTATGGTTCAATTAATTAGAAATTGTGGTGGGTCTTACATTCTACTTAATTATTATTGTTTCATAATTTTGTGATATTTAATCAACTTTAATCAATAAATTTTTTCTTTCGTATATTATCTTTGTTATTTTTTTATTAGTTATGAAGACATTGAAGATAAGACGCATCATGAATATAGGAAAAAACTATTAAAAGAAAAGACCATATACGACTTCCTTTCTTTCTTTTAACTTAAGTTGGACTTAAAAAGATAAAAGAATAAGTTTTTACGAGGTTTTAAGTTGTTTTTCTAATACAACTTAAGCACTTCCATTCAAAACTCATTAGGAGATTCAATTTCTCTCCAAGATTTTTTTTTTAATTTTATGTTATAAACCTTGAAATTTGGAGAAAAATTTCTTTTAAAATTCTTCATTTACTTTTGTTTCTATTTAATGCAATTGTATGTTAGTTACTAATTAAAAAAAACAATAAATTTGTTCCTTACAATTAAATACAATCCAAAAAACTACTCTAATATGATTCTCAAAAACTATATTATTAGAATCATTCAAGATTTTATCTGAATCTATTGCTAAAGTTTTTTGACGAATATTTTGATGATATACAATTTGCCCGGCTTTTTTGTATTTGAGGGTCTTTTTGACCAAAAAATTGTAAAATAAGGTTCGTTGAATTTTTTTTTGTAAAATTGGGTCAAATCGTTATTGGGGAGGACGACTTTCAAGGTGAAACTGTCATCTTCCAGGCCGGTTTTGCATTTTTTTAAAAAAAAAATAGTGTCGTTATTTTTTATAACGACTTCTACTAAATTGAAAAGTGAAGTCGTACTACAACATGACGACTTCACTTTTCATTTCTTTTTTCTTAGCTTTTCAGTTTTAATTTTTTTTTAGTTTTTCACTTTTCATTATTATTTTTTAAATATTTCAATTATTTTTTTCCTTTTTTTTAATTTAACTGTTTTGATTATTTTTTGTTTCATTTTTGATTATATTTTTTTAATTTTAAGTTTTCGTTATTTTTTTTAATTTATAAGTTATCAATGTTTTTTAAATTATAAGTTATTTGTTTTTTTAAAATATATTAATTTAAAGTTAATTTTTATTCTATTGAAATTTTTACTGTTTATTTTTCCAATAAATTTAAATTAAAAAATAATGAAAATTCATATATTATGAAAAAAAATAATAAAACAAAAACAAAAAAAACAAACAAAAAAATTTTGGAAAGGTGAAGTCGTTATGCATAACGACGACTTCACTTTTTTTAAAAGCAAAATCGTTATAGTATAGTACGACATCACTTTTGAAAAAAAATAAATAAAGAAATCGGTCAGGGGAGGACGACTTCACCTCCGATGTCGTCCTCTTCCCTGACGACTTGATCCATTTTCGTAAAAAAAAATTTAACAAACTCATTTATACAAATTTGTATTCTAACAGACCCCAAAATACAAAAAAGCCCATTTTGTCCAGTACAAATTACCTTTCGTTTTTTTTAAGATCGTAACTTTTATCATACAACCAACTGTTATCAACTTTTAATATTTTAAAGTCATTTATTAAAATACCATATTACCTTTAATGAAATGAGAAGAGAGAATTAATTTTAATAATCCTAAAATAATTTTCATACTTTTAATACATTTTTAATAATCATCATATCCAAAACCTTTACATTAAAGTTATCTATAAATTACATGAATTAATATTACATTAAAATAATCTATCAAAAGAAGAAGGTTGATAATCACTTAAACTTTTCTTGTACATTGAGAACTGATAATAGAATTAAGTAACTTAAATCCTTTCATATAAGTATTAAACTTATGGTAATTGTGCTATTGATTATAGTCTAAACTAAGTTAATTTAATAAATATCTTAATTTTATTTATATTTTTTCCAAGTGCACACTAATGGTTTGATTATTTTTAAATTATTTCCACTTTTCAGTCTTATTCAAAAAATATATTAACTTTTTTGGTTAAAACATCTTTAGTGGAAGATCTTGAATAAAGATTTGTAAGTATGGAATTTTATATCAGGAGAAGTGCCAAAAAAGTAATGAACAATCTCACAACAACATATTGTATTAAAGATGAAATTATCACCCATCTAATATTGCCAAAGATAACATACCAAACAAGTGTGCATTGAGTTGTTGGATACATTTCTCCACACAATTGGAGAATCATTTTGTAGATGAAAATGTTCTTCACTGTTATCATTCTTAAATCTAATTAAAAACATTGTTATCAGTCATCTTCCTCCATCATTTCTCCACACTTGTTTACATTTCTAAGCACCAAAGCAATATGGTGAAAGTGGGAGGTTCTTTCATCTGCTCAACTGCCATTGTTACTAAAACTATGCCACATTCCCTCTAAATCACATACTATGTCACATTGACAACAAGAACATCAAAGAAAAAGTTAAAACTTACAGAACATTATCACCAACATTATATAGTAGACACAACACTATTAGACCCTTCAAAAAAAAGTTCTAAGTTTATTGCAAAGTACGTGCTCTTGTTCTTCTCTGAGTACCCGTACTATTTTTTCTCTTGCTGATACAAACTGGTCTTTTCTGCTTGCAACCAACTTTGGAGCTTTTGGATTGGTTAAGTTCTGTTTTATCAGAACCATCATTCTCAGACACATCACCTTCCATCTTCTTTCGCTTAAGCACCTTCAGGAATCCTTCTAGTGCAACCTCAGCATCTTCGCTCTTCATCAATTCCTCTGCCACTTGTGCCGGGGTTATGTGCGTGCCCTCTATCAGGCCTTTGTTAGGATTTACAGAGGGGGTTTCACCGGGGAGAACAACACCAATGAGATCTGAGCCCAACCACATAAGACATTGACACCACTCTCAACCCAAAACCTTAAGGCAATGGGTTTATGGGCCTTGATCCTTATATGGTGCTCTACTTTCTCAATAC
>Ga0214542_1002945_pt1 | contig 35083 bp, 17 predicted proteins | sample CNSS1metaG_FD_160096 | JGI IMG/M metagenome (GOLD analysis project Ga0214542, IMG submission 160096) | Root nodule microbial communities from cowpea collected in UCLA plant growth center, Los Angeles, California, USA - CNSS1 | ecosystem: Host-associated > Plants > Roots > Nodule | place: USA...
TTCTCTCAAGGATAATCTTATGGAAAAAAAAATTAATTAATTCCACATCTTTTTATCAAATAATAATTTATTTAGTATAGTAGTCAGGGCGTCACATTGGGTGATAACCCCTTGCGTTTAGACTCTGCAGAGTTTAGAAACCAACATAGGTGCATACTTCCTTTAGAATTCTATATCAAGAGTATGATCCGGATATCGAGTCATAGTAACTTGCATTTTGTCTGCCCTCACATGATTTGAATGTTTACGAGTTAATTGTTAATAATCTGCTTTGTCTTGTACATGCTTTATAATATGTTAAAAATATTTTTACTAGCTTACCCTTTTGTTCTTTGTGTTCTTGTCTTGTTATCTCTTTTGCGATGATCACCTTATTGGTGGGAGCAGATGGGGCAAATCCTAATGGTAGATCTGATGGGGGCAGCGGTGCTGTTTAGCTGGACCCGTTTCTTGTGGCTCTTAGGAGAGATGTCTTGGCCCTAGAACCTTTATGAACTTTCTTGCTCTAGGAGCAACCTCTTTTGAAAAAATGTTAAATCTCTTTGGTCTTATGTTTGGTTTAAGGCATTGTGGCTTCACTTAAGTTTATTTCCAAGCAATGTTTATGGATGACTATAGGAGTGAATTCCTTAAGTATGTATTCTTCTGGTTGCTCTATTTATTTCTATATCTATGTGATGTTTTAATTCAGTAGAATTATTCTATTTAAATGGGATGTCACACTTTTAAAAACAAAAAATTGAAAAAACTCTAAATTACAATGATTAACTTTGTTTTACAATACTATCTCAACATACTTGATGTTGAAATATCTTTTAATCATTAAAAAAAGTCTATATTGGATAAAGATAAATTAATAATTTTAAACAAATTCAAAGTATATAAAAATGCAATAGTAAAAATAAATAAAAATATTTTAAACAATTAATTTTTTTTTAATTATATAGGATATGTCTTTTGTATCTATAATACAATAGAAATTTACACGAAAACTTATGAGGTTTTAAAAATTTACCAATACATCTTTACTAATAGGTTTAATCATGTCTTTCGTCCATATTTTCGTAGCAAAATCTCAATTTGGTCCCTCTATTTTTTTTTTTCATCTTAATTTGTTTCCTATTTTGGATATTTAATCTCAATGTAGTCCTTTTCGTGAGTGGTACAATAACAACGTTAAATGGGATCACGTATCAGTTCCTCGATTTTTTAATTTTTTTTTTAATTTTTTTTAAAAAATAAAAAAATTTGCCACGTGGACCAGTTACATTGCAGATGTGGAACAATCTCAATACCAAACTTTAACAAGGTAAGTGAAGTAAATAATCTCAATACCAAAAAAATTGACCCCAAACACATGGAACAAGTGATTTCAATGAATTGGTTTAGAGGAAAATGGTTTGAAGAATTACAACATTAAACACTTATCTATGTATGAATGATGATCATATGATTGATGTGTATGATTATACTTAATTTTTAAATATCTTTCTTAATGAATTAATGATGATTATAGTAGTAGCATAAGTTATAAATCATTCTTTGAGGATTTACTCATGAATATGATGATGTAGTTGTCATTTTAATACTTGAGTACGTTTTTAAGTGACATTCATTAAAAAAAAACACAAAGTCATAACGTACAACAATTTATTATAACTAAAGATGATCATTGATGTTATATTTTATACTTATTGAAATTTGGATAAAGAAGATGTAAATCAAAATAATCTAATTCTTACATTTTCTCACATTTTCTCGTGTAAAAATTCATATGCAAAAATTCACATGCATTAGATATAAGGTTCAAAGCCAAATACGATATTTTGTTTTGAAAAAGTTAATATATTATAAACTTAATTAAATTTGAAGTCCAAAATTTGTTTTATTGAATACTTATTAAACATTTTTGGTTTTTTAATTGAGTTTATATCACTTTATTTTTATGTTATTCGGATGATTATATTGTTTTATCCCTCTATTTAGTTTTCGCTACATGATTTTGTAATTTTATCATGTTTATCCACTTTTTAATTAATATTTTATTTTAAAATTAATGCAAATTTCTTATATAATAGTTCATATTAGAAAGAATAATAATATGATATTTTCTTTAACACAATATTTTCACCATACCAAGACTAAAACGTTCATACCAGACATGATCACGATGATAACAAAAGTCAAATTAACTCTTCAAATTTCTTATTATTTACTAATATTAATTTTTATTTATATTACTTTTTTTAGTATTAAAACACATGACTTGTTATTTTTTTTTTTCATTTTACAACCAAATTAACTTCCAACCATATTTTGTTTTTATCATACTAACACGTGTCTTTAAATATATTAATTAATTAATAAAATAATACTTTTAATTTTGGATATAATCTAACAAAACTTAACTCTTTTTGTCGAATTACTTAATCCATCATTTACTCTCACCATGACTTTAAGTAGAGATGGATTGAATTAATTTGGGTTAAATTAAACGTAAATATTGAGTTTACAGAAATAAGAAACATCATCTAAGAATTTTTATATTTTATTGAAAAAGACCCCTATTCTAATAATATGGATATTTAAATAAACAAAAGTATTTTTTAATATAATATTATAATAAGATTATAAAATAGTTAGATATAAGTAAACTAATTTTAATAATTCTTTTACTCGCTTTAATAGGTATAATAAACTTTTGTTGTTCATCAATAAAAAAGTTTTCGATCTAATAAAAGAATATTATATTTTGTTAGAATTTATTACATTTTTTTTGTTGAATTATATGTTAACTAAGAATATTTATCATAAAGCACATATTTTTTAATTATATTTTTGTTTGAATTATATTTTTGTTAAATATGTACGTGAGAGCAGAACAATAATATTTTGACTTTATTTTTATTAATTTTAATTATTTTTTAATTTTGATTATTTTAGTAGTATAAAATAATAATTTAAAAATATTAAAATTTAAAATTGAATTACAATATTATTATTCATGAAAATATGTAATTTCCACGCACTCTCTGCGAAACACACCCTTAAGAAACTGCTCGGGATTCTGCGACAGAAAGTGTGATGGCTAAAGAAAACGATTACAGGATGGAATTTAGAAGCTACAGAGACGGCGCGTGGTACATGGGACGTGTTTTTCGTTGGAGGGAGAGATGCTGATAGTGTGGTGTTTCGACTTCCCCAGAGAATGCTACGATGCATTTGAAGCCTCTTAGTCCGGAGAATGTGAGCAGCTTCATCATTTCCAGAGTCGCTTCAGACCTCTGTCTAAACAGCTTCAAGATAGCGAGTGTGGTTCAGTCGCTAAAGGAACCAGAGTCTGCGCGTGTCAGCACTTCGCCCACGATGACCTTCGCTTCTACGACGCCGTCGTGGATGGGGTTAGTCTCTTACTCACCACTCCCACGTGAAATATAGGATCTGTTGTTTGGTTTAAGCTCGTATATGATAATATGATATAAGCTGGCTAGTTTGTTTAAATTATATGAGCATTTTTCTTTTTTAATTTAATTGTTTTCTGTATATTTAAAAAAAAAATATTTAGGAAACAGAATCAGAATTTGCTTACTAAAATAATCTGATAAAAAGTAAAAAAGAAGTTTTATTATTAGTAGTTTTTCTATCCAATATCGATCCATCATTATAGAATTTGGTTCCACTTTTCTGACAGATATTTCGTAGAAGTGTAGTCTCTTATAGATTTTGTTAATATGAGTTAAGAAATACATAAAAAAATGTATTTCTTCTTGCATTTCTCTTATTGTTTGGTAAGAATAATTTAATATCACATAATCTTGAAGGTTCCCTTTTTAAAATAGTATGTTGGGATTTCATATGGAAAAGACTCATCTTTGCTCATTTGAGCAAATAGTAATGTATGATTCTTTCCACGTTTATGAGAAGGTTATATAAGTTGAAATGAAAATTGAGTGAGTCCTAGATACTAAATTCAATGAAATAGAAAGGTGATGGTTTCTTACTTAGTTTGGGGAGAATAATGCAATGAACTTTTACATTTTTAATTAAATTAAATTGTTTCCTGTGTATCCTTCATAGGTGAAACAAAGAAAACATTCTTTGACAGAAAAAGAGAAATCATGCTTGTGCACCTTCATACTTCTCTGGTTGAGTGGGCCAAAAGAGGGAAATCTAACTGCTACAACAATTGAGGATATCTGCATAGTTCAATCTGAAGGAGAGTTAGATCCTGTATTGATTTCGTTTCTGGAGATGGCAAAGGGGAAAATCGATTTGTTTTCCTTCTGTTTCAGCATTAAAGGGAGTTTCTAGCATGGAAATGACACCAGAAGGGGACAGAAGCTTAGGCACTACTTGTGGGATTGGTTATTTTGAACTAATAGAAAAGGCAAATACTAAATGTTATTTTTTTCTTTTATGTAATCATGGATACTTTCCACTAACTTGTTGAATGTATTTTCAGAGCCTGACATGATATCTTACATCATATAACTCAACAGAAAAAACGACATGCTAAGAAGTCTGCTGCCAAAGTATTTTCACATGATGGTTTGTTTCTGTGTAAGAGTAGAATTAGGTTTGACTCACCGGGTTTTGCTTCAAAATCCATTTCATGTTTTCCAGATATTTTGATGGGTCTCCTCGTATGAGTGTCTGTCTAGTTCTGTCAGGGCTAAATCATAAACTGTCAAAATTACAGATAAACATTTAGGATCATATGATTTTACTTACTAGGCGTGCAAAATTGTGTCAAATTGTACATGACTGGTTACATGTAAGACTGTGTTTAAGTAAATTTCACATTGTCACATTGCCATTGTAAAATTGTTAAAATTACAATACAACTCATAATATGGTTAAAAAATGAACTCTTGGCCTATTTATTTTATGGTTAGATTGTAGACAACTTAAATGGAATGATTGTTATTAGGTTTGAAATGAAAAATGTAATCTATCTATTCTTGACAACTTGTGTTTTTATTCATTTAGGTTGTTTGTGTATCTGATCTTCTTCACTTTCTTTAATTTAAATTTTCTTTGCTCTTTACTTGTGCACTATCTTAGGTCTTTGTCAAAGAGTCTGCTACAATTCTCAACCTGATGAATTTCTTTATACAAATGCAACATTGTTTCATTTTTTTCTCTTTTCTCACGTTACGTCTGCAGTAATCTATATCCATTTCTATGGTCATGAATTTTGAACAATATGACATTCCTAGGTTTGTGTTTATCTGTCTCTTCCTACTTAAAATGTATAGTAATCTATATCCATTTCTACGGTCATGAATTATGAACAATATGACATTCCTAGTTTTGTGTTTATCTGCCTCTTCCTACTTAAAATGTAAGCCATGTTTGTTTTTTCTGACAGGGAAATGTTTTTCTTGTGAATCCTTATTTAATTTTTTGTACCTCTCTTTAAATACTTCTTATAGTTTGGGATCTTACTGTCCTGCTTTAAATTTTATAGTTAAATGATTCAAATCCTTGGGAGACCTTGTTTGACATTGTTAAATGCTTATTCGACATTCTTATGTTTCAATTTTTCTCTACCATTATACATGTTCGTATGACTAAAGAGATTGGAATATCTTCTAAATTTTATACAGTTTTATTTGTGTTAGAAGTCTCACATCGACCAAAAATACGACCAATTTAGAGTATGTAAATAGGTGCAAACCTCACTTTACAAGTCGGTTTTGTGGGTTTGAATAAAGTTTAAAGTCCACTTCTTAATAATTTGGTTTCGAATTTCTTCTTTTATTTGGTTTATAATCAGTTATTTTCTTTGATTTATAGTCAGTTGTGATGACATTGAAGATCGGAATCTTGAAGGAGCAAAAAATGCGTTTATGATACTGATTGCAAATATCGATGGATAATTATGTCCATTTACAGTTACACTGTTCTTGCAAAGGCATACTTCAATATCAGCTAGAGTGTTAATTTTTCCAAATTTGTCATCGGAGGTATATACCAGGGAGCCATTATATATTGGATTCTGAAAAAGAGTTTCAAGAGATGTGTGGCTTTCTGAATGAACCCAACTTCATCATAAGTTAACGTCTTCAAGTGGCAGGTTTTCTGTATGTATACTTCTTAAATATGATGTTTGCAGCTATAAGCAATCAATTTTCATTGTTGGTTCAATTGTGAAAAGTAAATGTCTGTGTGAATCTCTAAATGTTGAAACAGGGCTTGTTAATTCTTTAACTACAATGGCTACAAAATTCTGAATATATTAATATTTTGTATTTACTTTTACTATTTTAGAATTAATCTCTTCACTATTTTTTTCCAGGCCATGGGTGATACTTGAAAAGCTAGTGGGACTAAAAGAAATTAAATCATCATTAGGAACATTGGGGCATATATCAAAGGTATCTTATTGAATCACTTGTAAATATATATTTCCACACCTAAGATATTGAATACTCTAAATTGAACATCTTACGTCGATTAGAAATATAATTAAATTATAGTCACTAATGCAGTGAAAAGATATGGTTATGGTTCTTTTCGATGTTACACTATGGTTTTAGACGGGCTGACAGGGCAATCCATAGGTCTTGATCTACTTGGTCATCCCTAATTGTGATCCCTGATATTGTTAGCAAGGTGGCAGAGTACTAGTGCAACAGTAGTTGCACACCATTTTTAGAATCCTTAATAGTAACCCATGGCAGTTCTCGATATGTTTCTTCACTTGTTGGCTTAATGATTTTATCTTGGCAGAGTATATCACGAAAAGGAAAGAGTGGAGCAAGCAACGATTTGAAGGTTCTGCACTCAGGAACTGAAGAATTCAAGAGAGCTAGTGATATGAGGGATTTGTTTTTGGAATTTATTAGTCACCAAGGGGGACTACACAAGAGACTTGCACTTGAGGAGAGAAGGATATATGCTGATGAACAACTTACTTGTTCGGATTAAGGAAAGAGAGAAAAGAAAAAAGAAAGGGAAAGAGACTCGAAAAAGTTTTTCCTACTGATCTTACTGTAAATAGAACCATACTAGTAGGCTATGCACATGCTACTTTTCCCCTAAGATTCTTGTTGGGTTATTAAAGACAAGGTAAAATTATTTGAGAATTTTCAAATAAGTTTTTATACTAAAAATTCAGTGCTTGTTAGGGAATGCGTTAAGTCTTCAAATTTACACCTTTTCTGACAGTTTGTCACTTTCTAAGGCTGGGAAAGTGAGAGTATAGATTTATAGTTTTTACTTGTCAGAAAATGATAGTTTATAGCAAATTTATATGATTAAGTACTTGACTATTCTCTTACATTTTATTATTGGATGAAAACTGCAAATACAGATTAATCAACAACATTATTTGAACATCGAATCTTCAACCACAAAGTAAACCCTGACTTATATTTGATGTGATAACCTTATTAAGCAGTGGCTTCAAGATAAGGGTAGTCGGTGTAACCAACAATCGGATCTTGAGTGTAAAAGGTGTCTCTGTTGTATTTGTTGAGTGGTGCATCAACCTCAAATCTCTTAGGCAAATCTGGATTAGCCAAAAACAAACGACCATAAGCAACAAGATCTGTGTAGTTCTCAGTCACAGCTTTGTTCCCTTCTTCTCTGTTATAGCCTCCTGCAACAATGAAAGTGCCATTAAAGGCCTTCTTCATTGGTTCAAGAGTGTAAGGGCTTTCCACATTCTCCCCAGAAATGTTCCATCTTGGCTCAACCATGTGCAAGTACACCACACCATGTTTGTTCAGAGATTGGGCCATGTAGAGACCCAGTTCTTGAGGCTTCGAATCAACACATTCATTGTAATCTGAAAAAGGTGATAGTCTCACTCCAAGTCTGTCTGCTCCTATTTCTTCAACAACAGCTTCAACAACTTCTAATGCAAAGCGACACCGATTCTCCAATGATCCACCATACTTGTCTCTTCTGTCGTTAACTTGGTCTTTCAAAAACTGGTCTATCAGAAAACCATGTGCTCCATGAATCTCAACTCCATCAAAGCCTGTACCGTTACTACTTGTGGTTAGAAACTGAACAAGACCTTCATGATTATAGTATTTATATGGAACTCAACTCAGCTCTTGTGTTATTTATGATTTATATATACTAATTTAAAATATACCTGCTTCCATAGCATTCCTTGCAGCAATTCTGAAGTCATTGATAATAGAAGGAATTTCATCTGTCTCTAACGCTCTTGGTTGCATGCCATTACCAGATTTTAATGGCTTGTTGGTTGATGAAACTGGAGCTTCCCCATCTGGGTGCATAAAAAATGAATGAATATCTTATTGATTATATTCTATAAAATTGACCAAGAAATTGTAATGTAAAGCAGAAATAATAGAGGGAAGTTAATTATATACGTACCTTCCTCTGAAGCCCTTCCAACATGAACAATCTGACAGAAGAATATTCCACCTTTGGCATGAACAGCATCCACAACGGGTTTCCATGCTTCAATTTGCTCTCTTGACCATATACCAGGTGAGTTTGGGCTATATATGCAAATGACAAGTATCATCAAATGAGATGAATTTTGAACACAACAGAAAATAATAAAATATCAGACTTATGAGATATGTAGTAAATGAAAATAGAAATTACGTACTATTTAGAAGAGGGTGAAATACTGGTAGCTTCAGTAATGAGAAGACCACCCTTGGTAGCTCTTTGAGAGTAATATAGGATAGAATGTGGCTGAGGAACATTATTGTAAGCTCTTGCTCTATATAGTGGTGCCAAAACGATTCTGAAAATTCAAATGAATTGAAGTTTAAGTAACTTAAATGTCAATGTATTTGCATGTTTCTGAGAAGCAAGTAAAAAAGTACCTGTGGGAAATGTTGAATTTCCCCATCCTGTGAGGTGTAAGAAGAGGGATGACATGATTACTTTCACCCATTTTTGTGTGAACTTATATGTCTGGTACTTTTTCTTTCTCTGATGCTTTTCTCTGGTTGCTCTCTTTGTTCTGCTTAACTTTGATGGTTTTAATTCAGATTGAGTTGTGTATTTATAGATTTCGGGTGAAAGGAACAAAGTCACAATTGTCGATGTCCAATGATATATGATGTAAGGGAGTGCGTTAGATATTGTTAATTCTTAACACATAAATTCTCTTTGAAATGTTGATGCAATGATCAATAGAGTTTGTATAATTGGTCAACATATACATGAGGATAAGACGTAAGTGCGCACGTTATCTTTGACTTGCATTTGTACTTTCTGGACGGGTTCTTTTTTCAACACTTGGTAGTCATCAATTCTTTTTTTAGGTTTAACCATTTTTTTATTCTGATAATATTTTCAATTTCTTATAAATTTTTTTAATGTTTTTATTTTAGTATTTTTTTTGTTCAAATTTACAATGACTTGTGTGATGTTTTGTTACATTTTTTTAAACATAAATAACTTTGACTAGTGATATGTTATTTGATACTTATGTTAGAGGTTATTATCGTTTTTTTGTTTGAATTAAATTAGAAAAACAAAATATTGGCTTGATTTATAAAAGAATGGAAACAAGTTATGTTTAAGTATGATAAACTGGAAAACAAATTATCGTGACAAAAACTCAAATCTTTTTTTTTTATATTTAAAATATAACAAAAATTAGTGTAGTATCAAATTAATTATTACAGTTTAAAATATTCGTTTTATGATAAAAAAATATGTATGAGAACAAAAAGGGTGGGTTGAAGTTTAATATATTATGATCTTTGACTTGTATTATCGTCTAGAAAAAAAGCAAATGCACATATGGATTAAGTAAAAAATCTTGTATATTTTCTCGTTAATAATTATGACAACTTACTATAGAATAAAATTGAACAAAACATGAGTTTTTATCGATATGCAAATTTGTATCGATTTGTATTGAAGTATCAAATTTTATGAATATATCCTTTTGCCGATAATTTTGATAATTAGATTATGTTGATTTTTTTAAAATTTTTTTTTGATATTTTTACTTATTTATAAAATATTAAACATGTAAACCAAGTATTTATCTCTTTCAATTTTATTAAATGAAGTTTAAAATATCTAAAAAGATAATAATAAGATAACAATAAAAGATAAAAATAAACAATAAAACTACTTCATCGACTTTTGACCATTATTTAATTTACATAATGCACACATTTGGTTAGACCAAAAGGTCTTCCAAAGGTTGTAATGGGCCTTAGTTAGAAGAAATATGGTTTTTCAGGAATTAAAATATACTACTGAGTCGAAGAGAACAACTAAATGTAAATAATTCATGGTATCATGATGTTCTCTGCAAAATAATTTTTCTAAAATTTTCATATACTTCTCATAACATAACCCGTTTTTATCACATGGGATCTATTGTGTTTTCTCTTATTTCTCTTTTCTTTTTCCTGGGGTAGGGTTTTTACAAAAGCCTACCCCAAACTATTCAATCTCATATCCTAATAGGGTGTTTATACCCTACCCTAAAGTGATATGATCTCATACTTTTATTTTACTCAACATGTACTTGTTGTCTTTGGCTAAGGTGCGAGACAAGATATATTTTCTTTAAAGGCTAAAGGTAAAAGAATGAAACAATTAGGCTTAAAATGGGTAACAACAAACAATTAAATATAGCAGGGTTAGCTATTTGGCTAACTAGCTTAAACATATCAAACAAATGTTTTTAATCCTTTCTAACCAATTATGTTATTATATTAACAAGTATCAAGCAAAAATCAATTCCATGGCAATAATTGCTTTCCTTATAGCTATTTACTCTCAAGCTCATAACACTCATGCTTTTAATACTGAAATGTTTCCATATTCAAATATCCAAAAATCTGGTTATACTGAAAAAGGATTGACTAAATATAATCATATCAAATTATCTCGCAATCAATGTATGCCAGAAGTTATCTCAATTATACACAATTATGAGACAAGAAAATCATTGCTCAAACATATTCTAACTCAGCTAACCATCCAAACATTTAATTTATATATTTTGAGGACATGATTAAATCAAATTCAGATAAAATTTAATAATTAAGCATGTCCAGACACAAATTAAAAAAAAAATCCTTGAAAGAGCATTGATGCGTTCATTGGGTGAGCATACTCGCCTAGTGAATGAAAATGTTTGACCATATGGTCTTGGGCGAGAGGATTCACCCAACGAGTGATGTTGAAAAATATATTTTAAAGGAAAAATTTGCTAAAAATACAACAAGCGTTTGTTTAACGTCTTTTAGCTCGACGCCTAATATTCATTGTGATGTTTATTTTTATTTTTTTATGGGTCACCTATTGAACCAATATCATATGCTTCTTTTAGTCTTATCTTCATTTCCATCAATACCTTGTACTAACAAGAACACAAAAAGATACTTGAACAACCAGGTTATCCCAATTTTTATATAAACAAAAATTTGAGAATTGGAAATTTCTAAAATTAACAAAGAAACAAGTGAAAACATAGAAACAATGAAACAAAGAAAAAAAAATTCAAAACACCAACCAAACAGTAATTCTAATGTGTGAAATGATTAAACAAATTTCCTAAGCAATCTCACTCAAATCTCTCTTGTTTCAAAATTACCCAGTACTCTCATTTGTGATGAATACTATTGCTTTCCATGTTCTCTAAAATTAGACACACATATGTCTCTTGTAATGGTTATCTAAGTTTGACATACCTTACCAAATCTCTTGGACTAAACAATGGGGATCAAACACACAATCTCATTTATGGTGAATTGAAATATTTGGTTTGATTTGATTAGTTAGACTATTGAAATCCCATATCTATGACTTTCCAACTAGATCATGCTCTAAGGTGTGTCCCAAGACAAGCATTAAGCACATACAAAATCAATAGAAACCATAAACACTCAACCATATATCATAATAAGATACACTCAAATATGTTATTTAGATTTTTCATATAAATATATTTATACATTTTTTAACGTTTCAGATTGTGAAACTCGAACATCAAATTTTTTCTTAACTTAATTTTTAAACAATAATGAATTTTTTATAATAAGAATAAGTGTAAATTTTGAATTTAAATATATAATAAAAGTAATAATAACAATAAATTAAATAAAAATATATCGGTTATTAAATAACGAAATAATAACATAAGTGAAACTTAATAACTATTAGTATGAAAACTAAGTGAAATCTTAAAATATAAATATCTATAATACATTTTTCTTTTAAAAAGAAATTTTTTGATATGTTTGTTTTAGATTGTTTAGTAATGGTTTGTGCAGTAGAGAAGATGATACACAAAGACAAAAGGGGATAAAATTATTTAAAGTTATATTAAGGCCTGAGACATAAGTTTAAGGATTATGACGACATATATATTGGTTAAATTTGTTTCTTATCCCTTAACTTTTAGTGAAAATTAAAATTAGTTGAAATTTTGATCTAATTTAGTTTCTCATATTTAGAAATACGTGAGTTTAGTCTTTTTAACTAAATTTTGTTAAATTTATTTGACGTTTTAAACGCGTTTTATGATAGCATTTTGTTATTGAATCTACAACTCTAAACCTATATATAAAACTCTTCAATCATACGCCATGTGAGGTAGCCTCAAAATAAGAAACAAACTCAGCCTCCAAAGTGGGAGTAGTAGTCAATGTCTGCTTTTTGCTACTCCAAAATATCTTCACTAGTTAGCATAAAAATATAATACCAGATGTTGATTTTCTAGTATTCATGAAACAAGCAAAATCTAAATAGAAGTAGTTTATCACCTTCAAACTATTAGTTTATTTGTATATGAGCTTGAAATCCTTTGATCCTTGAAGATATTTGATTACCTTCTTTGCAGCTTTCTAGTGGTCAACACCTATATTACTCTGAGCATACATAGACTTCTAATCGCTAGCATAGGAAACATTCTTAATTTGTTCCCGTTGAATATAATTTTCAGCTCCAATGTTATAATTTGATTCTTGTAAATGCACTTCATAATCACTATAAATTTTTGATTGATCTTTTTATCCTTGTAGATCTTCTTAATGTTGCTTTACTACCTTGTTCAAAAACTTGTTGTTCAATTGGTCCCTCAACAATTTGATCTATCTCCAACAATTTGTGAAATTTGAATAACTAGTTGTCTAATACGCTCTTGAACAAATGAACATGAATGACTACCAATCTATCCTTTGATTTTGAGGGTTGAACTTCATAATGATTATTTTGAATTAAATCACTCCTACTAATCAAGTCATTTACATGAAACTTTACATTCCTTGATTTCACAATTCCAGTTATGAGATGGATAATAAACCATTGTAACCTTTGGACTTTTCAGTATATCCAATGAAATACCGACTAATAGTCTCAGGTTCTTTCTTCTCTTGTGGGTTGTACAATGTCACTTTAGATGAGCATTCCCCCATGCGTATATATCATAAATTGGGTTTCCAACCTTTGAATAACTCAAAATGTGTTCTTAAAATAGCTTTGGTTAGAACTCGATTCATTATATACACAACCGTCTTAAGTGCTTCAATCTACAAAAATTTAGGAAGTTTTGCATGACTCCTCATGCTTCTCACCATATCCATTAAACTTCAATTTCTTCTTTCTGTCACACAATTATGTCTAAATAACCAAGCATAGTGTATTACTTCCCATTGGTCTCCTTAGGTTTTGCATAGCCAATATGATATTACAAACATGGATTATATTTTCATAATCAATCCACCATGTGTTATGATTAATACTAGTTATATTATATTCATAACAAACAAAGCAAAATAGTTACCTTTCTCCTCTAGCCAATTCTTAAACTTTGTGAAATCCTTCTTCATGTGTCCCTCCTTTTATTTATAGAAGGAGAAACACTTGGACTTCTTCTTTATAACTGGCTTAGCAAACATCTTTCCTTTCGATTAACAAGATTCTTCTTATTCTTAAACATAAGTAGTCAAGTTCACCATTTCGCCTTCATCCATTAGTACTCTTTCTTTTTCTTGAACACACATGGTCAACAATGCATAATAAGTCACTTATCGTTATGTGTGTTATAAGATATTTTAAAAGGATCATTTTTACAAGGAAAAGTACATAATGTATAATGTACTAGAAATAAATCAAACATGGTAGCCTCCAAGGCTTTTAGATGAGCCACGATGTCCCTTATGTGTATGATGTGATCACGCACCCCTTAATCTCGGCTTAATCTCGAAGCTTTAAGAATGAAAAATACACGATAATAGTGTTGGTAAGAGATTTATCAAATGTGATGGATTGTTCATCAATGGCCTAATAAATATCCCACATTGTCATGTTGAACAAAATCTCGAATACCAATAGAAAAGTTGGTATTTATTAATGGCACAAGGAGATCATTTAACCTCTTCCACTTTTCATAAAGATCATCAACATTTGGAATGATGGTCTCAGTAATAACGGTGATTATAGTCTTCTAATAAAATAATCAATGTTTATCCAACCCAAATAGAGAAGAACTTTCTTCCTTAAAAACTTATAATTATCTCATTTTTAGTTTGGGATACCATAGAGAAGAACTTTCTTCCTTAAAAACTTTCTAATAAAATAATCAATGTTTACAACATTCACATATTGAGAAATTGCAAATTTTAAAATACATGTTCATTTCATAATTTGAGATTATATCAAACATCATGTTTTACCAATAGAAACATTTATTAATGAATGAATATAGTGAATAAAACTTATACGTGGGCTAAAGTCATCCTTAATTAGACTCATATAACTAAATGATAAAACAATAACACTATTATGTTTTACCATGTCTTAGTGAATGACTCTTGTGACATAAAACTTGTCAAGTCTTGCTCAATTAGATTCATAACTAACTGATAGAACTATTATACTATGTTCCTTTTCTCAATTCTTGTGGTCGATTTAAGAAATATAATCCAATATTTTATCCTAATTGATCTTATAGAGGTAAGAAAATTGATGAGTAAAAATTCATCACATTACATATAATTAATTATAATTAATATTTACTATGTTGTTATAAATATCAATCAATAAGAGATGATGTGACTATTATCTAATTTATTATATTCAACTTTCAAGAATTTCAAACATTTAAAAATAAATATTTATGTTAACATTATTTATAATGCAATCAAAATAAATAATAATATTCATTATATAGATTAAGTATACAACATATAATTTATATTAACCCCTATGGTGCATTCACCTAACAGGTTTAAAACTTCTTTTTTTCTTTTACAAAATAATTGTGCCCAACAATAATTATTGATCTCGTACAAAAATCATATAGTTATATTTTCTTTAGTTCCATAGTTCTATGGGACTAAGTTCTTTTATCAAATAGATTTGAAATAAACAATCATATGTCAATCCTTAATGAACTCATACATACAGTAGTCCAAAATGCACTACTTGAATATCATACCAGAAAATATTTCATCTTAAAATATGAATATAAAACAAATGCAGAAGAAAGGAACGAGGATTAACCTCCACATGACCATTGTCACAAGAATCTTTTAATGTGCTTTTTACTTTCAAATCGTTACTCCCTATAAACTTTGATGGTATAGTATAATGTAGAAAAGAGCACATTAGATAGATTTGATGACCCAAATCACAAAGGATACCCATGTTTTGAATAACATTCCTCTACATTGTGGTTCATCTTGTGACAGTATGTGCATTATTTTCCTTGGTTGGGGTTTCTTCCTCTTCCCCTTCCTTGAGCACGAAAATTGTTCCCTCTGCTTTCACCTTTCCAAGAACGCTATTCTTGAGCTTTGTAGTTCCTCTCAACAGTATTCAAGAAAACTTTATTCTCAAAACTTAAAGTTCCAGAATTGTTATTTTTTCTCTCTTGTATTATCGAAGAAAAAACTTTGTTTATACTAGGTAAGGGTTCCATTAATAAAACTTGGGTTTTGACATTACTGTAACAATCATTTAGGCCTTTCAAGAAACAAATAGAATGTTCTACATCTCTCTATTTCAAAAAGATTTTAGTATGATCACACTCACATGTTTTTCCACATGTGCAAGTTGGTATGCGACACAGGAAGTCCAGCTCCTCCCACAACCTTTTTAACTCAGTGAAGAATTGGGTTATGGTCATTTCTCCTTGTTTGATGGAGTGAATCTCTTGGAGAAGGTCAAAAATCTAAAAGTAATCTCCTTGAGAGAATCTTTCCTTTTGTTCTTCCCAAAGTTCCTTACCAGAGTCAATGTATAGGATGCTTTTAGCAATAGCATGAGAAAGAACTCTCATAATCCATGACAAAATCATGACATGACACCTTTCCCAAGCTTCATAGATGGGATCATTAGGAAGAGGAGTCTTGATGCTCCTATTAACAAATTTTAGTTTTTTCTTGGACAGCAAAGCTCGTTGCATGTTCTTGCTCCAATAAGGGTAGTTAGAATCATTCAAATTAGTAGATACTAACACCAAACCTGGGTTTTCTCCAGGGTGTAAATAATAAGGGCTCGTGGGTATGAATTTTTAATGAATTTTGGAATTAGTCCATTTCGAAACTTTGGACCAATTTGGTCCTTCATGTTTGGAAATACATGGATTTAGTCCTTTTAATCAAATTTTGTGAAGTTTATTTAACATTTCAAGCACGTTTTATAATAATATTTGACTTAACATTAAAGCAAAAATGTGTCATATAGTATAAACAACTAAAATACAATCTTGAAATGGGTACGAAACATCAAATAAACTTAACAAAATTTAATTAAAATGACTAAATCCACGTATTTCAAAAGATAAAGAACTAAATTGGTCCAAAATTTCGAAATGAACTAATTCTAAAATAATTAACACAAACAGAAAAAGATAACTATAATAGGTTGAGATCCAATAATGGAGCAGTTATCAAAGAAATAATGGATATTACTATATCAAAAAAAAAAAAAAAAAAAAAAATATATATATATATATATATATATATATATATATATATATAACTTCTTTTGAAATCCTTCTCATAAATATAATTATTATAATTATTGATTTGATTTTTTAATTTTTTATTTAGTCATATTTTTATCAGTTCAATTTAGTATTCTAATTATATAAAAACGTTTAATTTGATCATCTTATTTAAGCTAGAGTTAACTCCATGTATATACTTATACACAACTTCTTTTGGAGTCCTCAGATTCTTTTATTTAACTTAAAAAGTTCCACGGTACAGCTTTTGACAATAGTCATGTAACGAACATAGTATAATATGGTCAATAATTGATTTTCACATGTGAAAATACAGGTTATACTAATATCTTTTTTTTCAATTTTCCTATTTTAATTTTAATTTTTTAAATTTAAATAATTATTTATAACAAAAAAAGTTATTGTTCAATTTATCTTTAATAACTATTTTTTTTAATTCAAATATTTGTTTATTATAAGAGAATTATTACTCTTTTATCATTTTAATAACTATTTTTTCAAATTTAAATAATTACTCATAATATTATTTACACAATATTACTTATAATATTTTTTAATTTAATAACTGAGATTTATTTTATCTATAGATATATCTATAATTATATACACTTTTGTTTTTCCAATTTTACTATTTTAATTACTACATTGAAATTTAAATAATTTATAAATATTTAAAAAATCATACACACATGCTCGATAACATCTATATTTATGTTAATAATTTAAAAAAAATTTGTAAAAAATTGTGTACTTGATCTACTCAACAAGAAAAATAGATTAAACAATTAAATTAAAATATTATATGTTAAAAAATATTGAAGTTAAAAGAATTAAATATAATAAGGACAGTAGAAAATGGGACCGGATGTGGGATGTGTGTGAGTTTCCTCGTCACGTGCTAATAGAGAAATAAATAGAATAATTCATTAAATTAATATATTTTATTTATAAGAAAAGTGATAATTATATATCATAACAAAACATACTAATAAGTTGAATAGAAAAGAAAAGAAAATAACTGACTATATATAATATTATTTGGAAACTAAATAATAGATTATATATAATATTTTATTATATTTTATTCTAATATACATACAAGTTGCAGAATAAATATTAATGATTTTTAACTTATCGATGGAACCATCGAAAGTAGTATAAGGAAAATCGTTTATAAATATATCACATATTTGACGTTTAGTTTTGACATGAATGAGAGTCAAATGTTTTATTTTGAACAAGTTCACGAATGGAGAAACAATCAATATCTATATATTTAATATTCAAGATGCATAATAAATTTGTTATCAAAAAAAAAAATAGTTGTGTCGATATAAATTGGTTAAATTATTCTTTTACTCCCTCTATTTGTCATGAAATTTTAGTTTGGTCCTCAAGTTTTTCGTTGTCTCAATTTCGTCCTCATTTTCTTAAAGTTCAAAAAAATTTAAAAAAAATTCAAAAAAAAAATCAAAAAACATTAAAAAAATTCAAAAAAACCAAGAAATTGATACGTGACATTGACTTTAACACCGTCTGGTCAAAGTTAACGGTAAGGACTAAATTGAGTCATTTTTAAGAAAATGAGGATCAAATTAAGACAATAAAAAACTTGAGGACCAAACTGAAATTTCATGACAAATAAAAGGACCAAAAGGATAATTTAACCATATAAATTATAACCAAATTACTTCACTAACCACTAAAAATAAAATAGGATATTTTGATTGTGTTGAAATCTTGGTTGCAATACCTCTTTTAACATATTTATGAGAAATTAGAGAATCCTCAAGGAAAACACAAAAGCTAATGGTTATTCATCTTGGTTGCAATACTCTCTTAATGAGATAGGTAACAATGGACACAAACTTTCCCAAAATTGAACTCGTAACTTGATTGAAAAAATAAAACCCAATAAACCCTATTTTTTGAAGTAAAAATTCATTTTCATTTCCATTTTCATTGGAGAACATGTATATCCATACCTACCCTTTTATTGTTTAAAAAATTTCTTTTTACATAAAAAAAAATAGAGCAAAGAAAATATGATATCAAATATTAAATGTCAAAAAGGATATATTTTATTTTTTCCAATGGCAAATATATAAAGAAATTATTATGATATAAATATCAAATAAAAGTATCAAGGCTTAAATATACATTTGGTCCCTATTTTTGTTGTTTGTTCAATTTGGTCTTCATTTTTGTAAAATCGCATTCAATCGAGTCCTTTTGGCAAACAGTGTTAAAATTGTTAATAGAACAGTGACACTGTGGAACTGTTTGGGTTACGTGTCAAATTTATGGCAGTGACGTTGGCATAGTGAAATTTTACGGCCGTTGTAGGTTTAAAAGTTAGTGAAATTGATTTGGGAAAGAAATTAGGGTTTGAGAGGTTTCAATCAAAATTGTGCCCAGCAAGAAACTTGTGCACAATCCAGTTGGTGATTCGGAATTCGTGTTTGAGAGGTATGTCTCGTCACCATTCATCTTCCTCCTCTTGCTGTAATAGTTGGGGGCAACCAAGTTGCAGTGGGTCTCATATTCGTGGTTCCAAGCGCAATCTCGAAGCTTCAATCGCAAATCACTCTCTAAGCGCAAATTCCCCTCTTCGTGAACCCTAATTGATGAACAAGAAACTCCACCACCCAAGAACCCTAATTTTCCCCTTTCTCACCAACCCTAATTTTTCCCTATCTCTCGACCTCTCGAATGCCCAATTTCAATTTTTCACTCAAGGAACTCTCTAACTCTCGAATGCCCAATTTCCTCTTGAACTCTTGCTGCAGTAAACCCTCAATTCAAACTTTTTTAATTTTTTTCACTTTACCATGTTTTATCTTTTTACATAATTCAAACTTTTTTCTGCAATTTCTTTTTAAATGTGCCAACGTGCGCCATCATATATTCTGAAAGTTGACACGTAACCCAAACAGTTACACCGTGTCACTGTGCCGTTAACAATTTTAACACCGTTTGCTAAAAGGACTCGATTGAATGCGATTTTACAAAAATGAGAACCAAATTGAACAAACAACGAAAATAGGGACCAAATTAAATAATTTTGACAAAAATAAGGACCAAATGTATATTTAAGCCAAGTATCAAAGAATAATTCAATAAAAGTCAAATAACTATAAAAAAGAGTAAAAATATCAAATTTGTATTTCATAAATAATTTATGAAAATAATGACCAAATAAAAGTTAACATATATGTTAGATTATTTAATAAATTAAATGTGTTTTAGTAATTTAAAACAAAAACATGTATGAAAATAGAACAAATGTGAAAACGGGATAGAAGAAATATGTACACATCCATCCTCATCTCGTTTCCATACCCAATTTAAGAAATATGTATGTATACATCCTCATCCCGTTTTCATATCTAATTTAAAAAATCGAATATCATTCATATATATATATATATATATATATATATATATATATATATATATATATATATATATATATATATATATATATATATATATATACATATATATATATATATATATATATATATCCATTACCACTCAATGTGGGAATTTCTTATCAAAATCAAAACTGAATAACAAAATACTCGCCAATTTATCTACCATGACTAACCACTAGGACATGTTTCAATGTCTATTGTATGTGTTAATCACTACTCCCTGTAACACCCCAAAATATTAACTCAAAAACTTTGACTCATTACTTAATAACATCAATACTCAAAATGTCATACATATCTATATAGAATACTCAAAAATCCTTTAACATTGTATATCAAAATGACATTTCTTAAACATCTCAAAAAGTGGTACAAAATATGAGAAATAGATTTGATACAATTTTCCAAAAGAAAGACAAATACTTCATCTTATAAATTATCACAATTTTCTCATTTGTTCCTACCTTTGTTCACGTATTAATATACAATCATCACATAAAAAAAATCAAGCAACACAAGGAACACAAAGGTAAGCTAATATGCATTTAAAAGAAGAATAAGAAATAAATAAATCATATAAAAGGTCTAAGAACTAATGTAAAATTTGTACAATTAAATTTTGTACGAAACTTATTTTGTTATATACCTATACACTCTTCACAAAAACAAGTGAATTGAATGGACTCAAGTAATTTTCCAGCTCTCGAGGTCAAATGACTCAAACCCAACCATGACAAGATTAATCCCACTAGCTCCATAAGTATACTCATTTTTTATATCATACGATTTGTCTCTTGGAGTTTGCTTCAACTCACACCACCAAGATATCACACTCTATGTGAGTGAGATACCACTTGAGACTCTTTGAGTCCCCTTCCAATACATTTTGACATCCTAAATGATGGTTTTTTTCCCTTATAAATAGTCACTAAGAACCATACTTATCATTTCTAAGCTAAAAAAACAAAATAATTAACATAACAAAATTAAAATTTTTCTAGAACCCTAGACCGATCATCTAACAATGGTCGAGACACTCACCTATGGACAAGCAACAATACAAAAATGCTTATGAAGAATTGATTTTTTTTCTACCATAATATCTTACTCATATCAACACTACTCTTTTCAACAATTCAACATCACATTTATATCACAATTGGTCATAATAAACACCAAAATTCCATAACAACATAACATATGAGTTTTTATCATCCCTTTCACTAAAAATAATTTTCTTCAAGATATGTTAACCTCAGATTTTTGTCAAAATTGCAATCACACCAACACTATCACCACTATGCAATAATACAAATTCAATACTTATCAAAGAAATTTCTAATCATCATTAATGCATAAGAATCACACGAACAATTTTGTCATCACTTTATAATTCATTAACAATCAAATATATTATATATATTCATCTCCAAACACAACATAGATCACCATTCACTAAATCAAACTTCACCAAATTGTTTATAGGTTCTGCAAAGACTCTTATCATTGTTCTCCTCCCTTACACAATGTCACTACTTACCACGATTTTATATTCACCACTCAAAGACTAAAATCAACTATATTAATGAATGGTTTAAGGACCACGACTAGATGAAGATGCATTTAAAAACAGAAAAAAATTACATGCAGTCAAAGAAAGCTCCACGCACCACAGAAAAAATTAGAATAGTTTTATAAAAGGAGAAAAAAAATTGAACTTACTGTAATGTGAAATTGATTGTATTGTAGAATCATTGATATTTTTTGCTTCTATGACTTAGATATTCAATAGGATAAATGAAAGAAATCAATTTACTAAAAGGGAAGGAAATACTATTGAAAATTGAGAATGCGATGAATTTATGTAAACAACCTTTGTTTTTTTTAAAAAAAAAAATCATTTAAAACCATTTAACTTTTTATAATATATATAATATATATTAATAAGTAAAACATAATATTAATACAATAATATATATATATATATATATATATATATATATATATATAATTATACTCTTTTTAAAATTTGTATCCAGGCTCTCACACTTCCTACCTTTCAATTAGTTTTAACATACAATTCATTTCTTATTGTGAAAATAATTAAGATTTCTTTTTTCAAAATCGTAATTTGAAAAGTTAATTTATTTAAAAGTTATACTAAGTACATGAGTGTGCTTTATATTTAAATCTACTTGCTTAAAGAGATACTATATTTAAAAGGACTTAAAACCAACATATATAGTAATGATTTAACCAAACTCATTGTTAAAAAATGTTTTCCATAATTTAATAAGTTGTTAATTACCAATTCGAGATTAATTTGTTGCCATTTAAATCCAAGTTCTAGCAACTCCGACATGTGCTTTAAAACGTGTAGAAATATGTGGCTAAAATTCAAAAGGAACAAGAAAGATATTTTTTTATTTATTTTGTTTTAAGAATGATGACAAATTTAAATTCGGCCTTTTTTGAAAAGTGTAGTCTCGATCAATTGGTATACGACATCATCAAATAATTTAAGAAAAATCTCATAAAATCTCCCGTACTCAAAAACACGTTCAAAGAATCAGAAAACCAATGAAAGTATGTAAAAGTGGTAAAAAATAGGTAAAACTTGTTAAAATCCGTTTAATTAAAAGATAATTGATAATACATTATTTTAAAAAATTAAAATAAAAAATCAGCTTATAACATTTATTATTATTTTTACTCTAGTGAAAACACGTACGTGTGTGTGCGGTTTTCATTTTTTTTATAATAAATAAAATTATAAAATTATAATTATTAAAATAAAGATAATTTTTTATAAATTTATTATAAATAATATTTATTTATTTTGTATGTAATGCGTAATATTCCAATTTTTAACTGCTAAATTTTTTTCGAAGAGAATAGAATGTTTCATTTTTATGTTCACAAAAGATAATTTAGCGTATAACGTATATTAATATAGTCTTATAGATAGACTATGAAAACATAACTTTTATACAAACCAACTAAATCAAATCTAGCTCTATACACAGATTAATTACTTATTACAACTCCTCGATACATTCCACTAAACTAACTGAGGACTCATCCCCATCTTCCATAGGTGCCTCTAAACCTGCAACTACAATTGCTCCTACCGAATAGGTGATCATTGTAAAAGAAAGATAAACAACACAAGATAAAAACATAGAAGAAGGGAAAGCTAATGTGCAAAAAAATTTAAATAATTTATAAATAAAATTTACACAAATCATACGTAAGTTATCATTCAATTTCATATAAGACTAAAAATATAAGTCAATTATCCTGATACATGCATTGATATTGGATCTAGGCAGGTTGTGCACTTGCAGTGGCATCTCATGCTTTGCAAAGGAATAGTTAAAGAGTCATTCTCTATCACATAAACGATTAGTCCGTTAACACCTTTGGTCAAGGTAAAACTCCTAGGCTAGGACCTCCCGCTCCTCTCACCACATACATCATTTTTCTCTACTTGAGAATTTGAATGGTTATTAGAGTGTTAGGATAACTTCCAAGACGATCCCCATATCAATGCATACACTACTATAATCACTATTAATCCTTCTTGGATTACCATCAATCAATCTCAACTCATGCTCATAACCATATATTTAATTCAATTTGAAGCAATAAAGACTATAGAATCCATTCAAGCATACATAAAACATCCAAAGTAACTAGAACAAAAAAACAAGAAAACAAGGCAAATGACGTTATACGTAAAGTACATCCAAACGGTGAGAACCATTTCTCTAACCACAAACTTCAAAACAAACATCCCACCAGTCAAAGGGAATATTCACGTGTCTATGATCAGTTGTCAAAATTTTAGCTTGATCTGACAGTTAACAAAGCAAGAATCTTCATTTTACCAATAAGAGACAGTGCTAAAAATTGGATAGCACCCAATGCTAGAGAGTGGCGCGCAATGCTGATAAATTCATAAACTAGCACTCAACGTTGCCATGGTGAGGCTCAACGCTGATTAGCTTGTAAAAGCTAGCGCTCAGCGTTGCCATGGTGAGGCTTAGTGTTGAATCAGATACCAACAATCTTAATAATTTAAGGTATTTACAAAATCAGGACCCGTTTCATAGGTAAAATTGGTACTCCTCTTTAGGTATTGGTCTAAAACGATCTTTAAATCATAGACGTTGGTACCAATTTGATCAATGACTCAAATCCTACCTTTTCAAAAATTCCTTCGCAATCAATCAACCAAATCATACAAGATTCATTAAAAAATTTACATACCAAAATCACTCATACAATTAATGATAATTACCAAATTCAATCAATCACAAACATGCCAATATCAATCATCATACTAGATCACAACCATCATACATTCTATATCAGAATTCATTAGTCACAGCCAATCTCATTTCTTAATTTAAAAGCATCATCATGCAACCATCAATTTCCATTAGACTCACGCACACAGACAAAAACTAGTTTCCCTTACTTGTTATCCTACTTAGATGGTTCTATAAATGTCAAACACCTCTAACTCCATAGGATGCTCTATCTACACATAGAAACATCACAAAAACGATCGGGATATACCGTTATGATCATTGATCAACAGAGACTCATATTGATGATTAAAAATACGTATGCAAGCATAAGAGAGCTAACATGCAACAAAAAACAGAAATAAATCAAAAAGAGGGTGGAAACTCAACTTACGCGAACGAATAAACCTATCGATCCAAATTCAAGAGCTTATTGAGAGAGACAAAATTTCGAGAAAAGTCAAAGAACTCTAGAAGAGTGGTTTCTAGAGAGATAATAAACATGTCAAAGTGAGCCAATTCAGCTCACACAGGTTGGCTCACCACAAGTCGGGTTGAAAATGAGTGAATCCAACTCGGCTCACTTTATGGTGAGCAGAAATTTCGCAACCCAACTCAACCCACCACGGGTTGGCTCACCAACCCACATAAAAAACTATTTATGTATTTATTTTTAAGTATTCAAATATTTAAATAATTTTTTAAGCAACCCATGAGCAACCCACATAAAAAAACTATTTAGGTCTTTATTTTTAAGTATTCAAATATTTAAATAATTTTTTAAGCAACCCATGAGATGACAATCACAATCAAATCAAGAACTAATGTTTTCATCATGCTCACCACCAATATATGATGAATTGTTTCCAAAAAAGTGTCCATATAGTCCAAGAAAACATGATTAATATTACACATTTTTGTCATGCTATTCAACAAAATATAAATATAAAACTACACATTTGTGTCATACTAATTAGAAAAAATTGTTTATAAAATGATTGCTTGGGTAATATACTATAAAGATTATAGTTAAAGATTAAAGTATTAGTGTATATAACTTGAAAATCAAATTAATTAATCATTCAAACTATTCAAATATTATTGAAAAACATTCTAGCATTTAAAAATATGAAATTGTGAACTTATATAATTAGGAGTAGTAAATAATATTAAAAAAATTAAAAAAAATTGTAAAAAATGTTGGTGGGTTAAGTGAGACGGGTTGAGTTCAATCCACTCTTGAAAAACCTGAATTTTTCTCAACCTAATCCAACTCAAACCCATGGTGAGCCGGGTTAAGGTTGAAACCCATTTTGACATCTCTAGAGATAATGTGTTTTAAAATAATGAACATCTTTTATAACAATTCTATTTATATTAAAACTTTTTTAATACTAAAATAATTCAGTCTCACTATTTTTAAACAACTATCACTTCTAAAATATCATTTTCTAAAAGTTCACATAATATTTTATTATAAATAGTTATTATAGTTTAAAAATAATTAAACTTAAAAAAATGTTGAATTTATTAAAAAGGTTAAAATGTAAAAAACGTCACTTAAATAACAAAATTGACAAATTCATTTAATAAAGAATAAACTTAGAAAAAAGTATGCACCAAAGAATCTTCTCTATATAATCATATAAATGTAAACTTATTGTTGTTAGATTTATGTTGATAAATATTATTCAAAATTTTAATTTACTTACAATGATACATTTTATTTTATTTTTACATTTTATCAAATTATACACTACAAGAAAACTTCTAAATAGTGACCAATTTTAGTAACTAATAATTATTAGTAATTATAGTAACCAATTTAAATACTAATTTATAAAACTAAAAATTTTTTGTTACTAAAATAGTCACTATTATAAATAAAAAAATTATAATTGGTCATTAAGTTGATCTTTAGAATTAACTACTATGATTTTAGTTATCGACGTATCTTTTGATATGTATCAAAAGTATAAACTTTAATGCATTTGAAATATTATGGCGTTTTTATTACCTTCTGTCTCGGACAAGGTGAATTAATATGTGAAATTACAAAGTTTATTCAATAACACATCTTCGTTGCTATTTAATAAACTATTATATTAAACAACGACTTTGGTTAAACCATTATCTTTGTTTTAAAGTATGCAAGGCTTGTTTATAAAAATAAATTTAAATATGTAACTGAGGTATATATTTGACATAAACTTTGAACAGTAAAAGTTTTTATGTTATTATTTTAAAAATATTCATATCTTTCATAGTAAGGAATGAATTAGTAATTATCACAATGACATATAAATTGAGCCTTTTTTTTTTATAGATGTTTCCTTATATAGTTGTAAATTTAGGTATACTGGTCTATTTTTAAGCTGATGTATATCGGTTATAAACATTATCAATTAGTTAGAAGAATTGTTATAATTATGTAAATATATCTCGATTAAATATGTTTTTGTCCTTCAACATTTAGTGAAAATTGGAATTAGTCTTTCTTGAAAATTTTGAATTAATTTAGTCTCTTATATTTAGAAATGCGTGATTTTAGTGTTTTTAACCAAATTTTAGTAAGTTTATTTGTCGGTTTCAAATGTGTTTCTGAACTAACATTGAACCCAACATATGTCGAACATTGTAAATAAATTAAAATACTATAATGAAATGAGTAAAATACACGTTTGAAAAGTCAAATAACTTAAAAAAAATTGGTTTAAGGGACTAAATTGGTTTGAAAAGTCAAATAATTTCAATTTTCAATAAAAATTGATGGACCAAAAACATATTTAATCTAATATATCTTATGTAAAACGTACTTGTTGTATACACTAAATTATAATTCAGTAACTTGCAATAAAACTATAAATAAGAAAACTTTATTCTTATCTATTTTTACTTTTGTTAATCATTTGTATGTTGTCTCTTGTTATGATTGCAATCAATATTACATTTTTTCTTTCGGAACTGGTTTCAACATTAAGTGTACAACAAATTTGAACTATATTTAATTTCAATCTTGTTTTGTATTTTTAATAGAAATCATTGAAAAAAAAGGAGCAACATATTAAAGATTGAAAAGTTTCACGCAAAGAATGGTTTTCACCAATGAAGAATAAGATGAGCGATCAAAAGGCAAGGGATGTCGACACCACCTTTTAGAAGCACCTCACACATAGAGGGCAAGGTTTAGAGTAGATGGAGGAAATATTTCATTGTATGATCCTTTTGTCCTTATCAAATGAAGTTCTTCGTGAGGTTTTAAAAGAAATCCTTTACAAACTAAGAGAAGTTTTTCATAACAAAGTTAATTTGCAACAAGAATCTATGGGAGAGATGGTTGTCTAGGTTGTGTGTAAAGAAGCTTAATTCAATCAAGATGGAACTCTAAGACATAGATTTCAAGGTAGAAGATGAAGACGAAGATGCAACAATGTTTTTGTTGGTCTTTTTCCAATGTCGTACAAGAAATTAGTACGTTATTTAAGCATTAGGAAGGGTAACATAACACTTGAAGAGGTTAAGTTTAGCCTTTATATAAGAAAGTTTTACTTCAAGACATTTACGAGTGTTGATGACAAGAAGTTTAGAAGTTAGAAAAGATAAAGAATGATATGAAAGATGTTTGCATATATTACAAGTAAAGATTGCAAAAAATTGAAAAAGTAATAGGGGTGACAATTATGGCTCAAAATATGAAGTCCTTTAATGATGCATGGCGTTGATCATCGTCTCAAGGTGATGGAAGACCTCTAGTAAAGGGACCAATTATTAGACTATAATTAGGAAGATATAAGAAGAGTGGGTCTCAATTGAGCTCAACAAGCCCAAGATACTATCAACATGGGTCAACCTTAACTTGTGAATATTGTACAAAGTAGAATAATATATTTCGGACCTTATATTTGGACCAAGTAGTTTGGAACATTTGGACTAAGTAGTGTAGAGTTTCAAGCTTGTATTTGGGCCTCAATTACATTAGGGTTAGATTAGGGTTTCAAATGGGTGCCTTATAGCCCAAGAAAGACTTGGATCAACCTTTGCTTGAAGAGAGGAAAATGCTTTTATCATTTTGAGCACATGCTCAAATATGGAAAGCATGATTGGATAACACAAGAAAATGCTAAATAACTAATGTAAAAAAAATCTACCGATAAAACAAGAATTTACCAATAGATTTTAATCACAAAAATATCCATTGGTAAAACACAATTTACCAACGAATTTTAGAATTTAAATTATCTGTGAAAATATTCATTGGTAATGAATCCGTCGAAGAATAAAACTGAGGGATGATTACCAACAGTAAAAACTTGTCGATAATTATCGATAGATATTTACTAATGAATTTTACTAAAAGATTTTGATTGTTAGTAAATACTGAAGAGTTTTTCCATCCACTAGTAAATTTCATTGACAGGTGTTTTATCGACAAATTTTTTTACTGCTGGTAAGTCGTCAGTAAATCAAATCTACCTACAATTTTAGTGATTACCGATAAATTTTTTCTATTGATAAATTCGTTTGTTTTTTAATAGTGTAAATGTCACTTGAAACACATTGCATGCCTGTTTTGAAAGGAATTAAAACTTGAATTTTCCTATCTTTTTCTCCTCTCCTTGTTCAAATCTTATTGCTTTATATTGAATAGATTCCTTCACCATTTGTAAATTTACTTTTGAATGAGTAGAGTTATTTGCACCTCACTTGTTCTGAAGGTCCACTTATATATAATAATTCTCCATATTCTTGACTATCCTAGCCTTCTTCCTTGGGATTTGACCTCATCTCTCTCTTAAGAAACCTCTCCACCACTTCAAAATCTGAAAACTCCTCCACCTTCAACCAAATCTTCCACATAAAGATAAAATGGAGGAATATTGCCGTGTAATCTTCCACATAAACATTCATATTGTAGATGTTGTGTTTATATAAACATAATATAGTATAATCATAATCTTTATAATAAAACCATCATTGAATACAATAAATAATTTAGGAAATAATTGATAATGATGACTGCACACATGAGAAATAATACACGGACATAATATTAGGGATATTGGAATAATATTATTGACATAATATATCTGGTATTGATTCTAATAATTAGAATCACAACTTTCTCTAACTTCCATAACCTTTCACTCATTCCTCCTCCATTGAAGATGCTTGAGCAAGAAAGAACTATCACGAGATAACACTTAATAGGTGGGTATTGAATTTTGGATGATCCTCTTTTCACATATTTACCATGTTTGATGTTTTGGACAATGACAATGTATTGATAGACAATGTTAAGACTAATTCAACCTCACAAAACTAACTTATAAAGTGAAATTTGTACCCACTTATATATTATAAGTTGACGTTATTTTTAGTTGAGTATATGACTAGACATTAATGGGTGGTCCAATAGCTAGTGGAATAATAAATCCAATAAACAACAAATTTGTTATAATAAGCTCTAACTTATGATTGTAATACCATATTAAAAAGTGGACTTTAAAGCAAATTTAACTCCACAAAATCAACATAAAATGTGAGATTTGCATTCACTTATGTACTATACATTAATTTTATCTCAAGTCGATATGATACTATGAGACTTCTAATAGATAATAACATTTATTGCAAGAAAGTGATATTACTCTATATGAATAAAAATGTGAATATATAATTCTTAGACCAATGTCAACTATGTTCCAGAGTTGAGAAAAAAACTTACATGTTTTTGGATATGAAAGATTGTATGAAGGTTGGAATAATGCAAATAAGAGAGAAAGATGCATGAATCTAACTATACAGTGAAGTGACAAGTACATTAACAGGTCGACAATAACAAGAAAAAAACTTATGCTTTTAGTAGGTTTCCTTTTTACTGTAAAAACATTTCTTATGTGTTTGGACATGGAATCTATATGTAGATAAAAGTTGTTTTTATGTTGTTAAAATTATTACGAAATATTTGAAAAAATATATTTTGTCCACTCTAAATTTGTCTACCTTAATTCTTTACATTTTTTTTAAAAAGGTTATTTGGTTAAGATTTAAATAATTTTTAATTGTCATCTGATTTAGGATCTTAATCTACCACATATTTCGATTATATTTGTTTTTGTGATAATGGAAATACTGCATAGCTTTAAAATTGTTTAAAAATGGTATGATCAACATACTAAACAAGAAGCATAAATTTAACAATTAAATTAAAAAATGATATATATGAGAAATCATTGAAATAAAAGAGTTTAATATAATAAAACCAAACTAAACCAAACACTGCATCCACTAGAAGCCACAAACCAAACTAAAACAAAAGAGACAATAGCAGTAACATAAACAGAAGAAGATGAATACAGACTAAAGTGGTAACCTAAATAAGAGGAGGTAAAGTCAAAGATAAAGAAAGGTGTGGTAGAGAGACAAAGAACAATTTTTTTTTTCTTTTCAGATAAGTAATGTGATAAGATATTTTCTTTGAAAAACCACATATACTATGTTATATATTTAAGTTTAATTGCTTAAAGGGATATTTTATTTTAAAAGAACTTGAAACCAACATATATTAAACATTTAACCAAACTCATTGCTAGAAAATGTTTTTCTTAATTTAATAAGTTGCTAAGCATCAATTCAAGATTAGTTTTTTATCAATTAAACTAGGTGAAATTCACACAATAATTTCAGCTTTTAGTAATAGACAAATACTGTAAAATATGGGAACAAGTTTGTGGCTAAAAGCGAAGATGAACACGTAAGACAATACAAAAAACAAGTAGATATTATAAAAAATCAATTTAATTGAAAATATCTAATAATATATTATTTTAGTTTTCTGTACAAAATAAAAATCAATCTGAGATATTTCTTATTATCTTATTCCAAGTATAAATTTATCATTATCAAAATATGTAGAAATTTTAATTTATGTACGATACAAAAGTTATCTAAGTTCTTAAATGTTATAAAACTATATATTTATGTTTTGCTTTAAAATTTTAACATGTATTATTTTTATTTTACACATTAGTTAGTTATCTAAGGATTCGTTTTTTATCCTTAAGTAACCTATATTTTAAATAAAATAATTATTTTTTTTATTTTTTACTTTTTAAATTAATCTAAATTTAATTATTTTGTAGATTAAAATAACTATTTTATTATTTTATTATTTTATCACTTTAACAATTAATTTTTTAAATTTGAATAATTACTTATAGTAAAAGTTTTGGTTAATAATGAAAACTTATTTATTTTTATAACTACTTTTAATAAAATTTATTTTATAATTTAATAAACTTTTGTTAAAATTGGAAAGAGTGAATACACAGCACACATTCATCTAATTATAATAATTTTATTAATACCAATTTAATTTCATAAGGTATTAATTCCGATAAGATGAAAATTGTTCTTACTTCTTTGAATAATGTATTATAATAATTGCACATACATATCATACATTTCGATAAAAGAAAAATATCATAATTCAATTGACTTGGTTAATGTAATGTGAACTTTTGTGCTTTCTGAAACATTAACATTCATTTTAGAGCATGCATTTTCTACTCTGTGTCCAAAAGAAGAATGTTTGTATATTATACAACCAAATAACAAATAATTTACAAAATATAAAATGTATGAAAATTACACACTTTTAATCTTTCTAAAATAGTAGGATCTCTTTCACATTTTCTTGTACATTCTCTCATAATTGCTTTTGGCTGGAACAAGATGCATTAATGTGTGAAACTTTCAAAGTTGTTTCAGCAATTAATTGGAGAAAAAAATATAGGAAACTCTTAAGGAAGAAAGGAACACGTCTTTTGGAGTATTTATAGAATTTTAGAGTGATTTATACAAATCAAGTCATTATGGGAATAAAGGACAAAACACAACAATCAAATAATTGAAGGTAAAAACAAAATTAAATATATAGATTTTGATTGATTTAAACAAATGAAGTCATTATGGAAAAAAAAGGACAAAACAATCAAATAATTGAAGATAAAAACAAAATTAAACAAAAAGGTAATGACAAATTTAAGAAACTTTCATAGAAAACTAAGAGAAATAACTAAAGATAGAAAATACTAATTATGAATGATAAAAAAATTAATTTTATTAACTAAGTACTAAATGACGTTCTTTAAGTTATGTGACTGATGACTGTTTCACAACAACCATTTTCTCAACAAGTGTACTGGTGTATCGTCGTACCAACAAGTATCTATCCACATGGACTCATGGATTTAATAAGTATATTGGTAGTTTGATTTTTGAGTTTTTGGTTGTAATAAAGAGTACAAGTAAAACTAGATAGTAGTAATTAGATAAATTGAGTGGAGTAGGGTTTGTGAATTGATTTCATCTCATCTTCTTCTACTACACCACTACCATCTTGTTTACTTACTTTGCAAATCATTCAATGTATTGGGAGTACTCTTTCTATGTAGATCTAGGTTCATCGGTAATACACTAGAACCTAAGGACTTCAAACCCAACTCCTCAACTCCTGGTAGAATGAATCATTGCTTTAATGTGCAAGACTCGTTGCATGAATCTGTGTCATGTGTAGTATCCTTTCATCCAGCATCCCCTCTGGCTACTTAAATAAGCAGCAGTACATGTATGATGATTTGATTGGACCATAGTTTGAGACTGGTTTCCCAACTCAATCCAATAGATGAGTGATCAAGTCATCATTAAGTATAAATCAAACCACAAACAATTGGATGATAGAAAAAATAAATACCCAAGAAGTAAAAGTGAATAGAATCAGAATTGATTACATCAAACCTGGACACGAGGAAGTTCAACTCCTCATAGAATATTACAATGCAATTCTAACAGCATATACACCTAAGATTTATACTAAAAGCACCTCCCTCGTGTCTCATAGACCTCATTCTATCCTACTACTACAATTTTGGGTTTCCACTCAATGCCTAGAATGAAGACATGAAGTCTTTATTTATAGGAATTTTTGGGCAGTGCTCAACCCAACTTTTGGTGCTCAGCCACAATGGGTTTTTCTTCATAGGTGGGTTTCCTTCTCAACTCATCCCCTTGTCCTGGTGCTTAGCACTAGACCTTTCCCTATTGGGAGGGTTTTCTTGGCTGTTGAACCTTATGAAATTGTGCTCCAAGTTTCCTTGCAAGAAAGGTTTCCTCACGAGGTTCAGCTCCATTTGTTGTGCTAAACTAGAAAGTCAAAATATGTTGTTCTGTCTTTTTTACTTCCATAGCTCAGTTTCAGTACTACTGTATACTTAATATTTTCTCTTATACTTACTGTTTACTACAAAACAGTCAAATATCATTACAATTCATACAACTCTAATTCTCAATACTTATTTTGTATCTTGAGCTTAAGGAGGTTTGTTTTATTTATACACAAATAACACCATTTGATCCATGATAAGTGTCAATTTTATATAAAAAAAATTTACTTATCCTATATCATTGACACTCATTAGCGATATTCTTAAATTTATGAACTAGTTTAATCATCAAGTAAATATAACTCATTTTAAAATATTTCCATAACTTTCCGAAAAATAATAAGTTTTTAAGAAAGTTACAAAAATATTTTAGAAAAACATTAAACTTCTTTTATATTTGTTAGATATTCCATTATATAAAATTAAACCAATTTATAAAGTATAAACGAAAAAATTATTACTTTATAAAAAGATTCATTATCAACATGTATAAGAATGAAATTGAGTTAAATTTATATTTACTTTCTAATAATATTTTAAAAATGTTATAAAAAAAATCAAATCAAAATTCTATTTCCAATACATTTAAAAAAAAATTCTTAAAAAAGATTTTTATTTTTATTTCATGCTCTCCAAACTCTTTTTCTCCCTCTCATAATTTTGTTGGTATTTTTCCTCTATAATATCTCCTTATCACCAACCTATATGGCTATCATTACTCGTCCAATCATCAATCATAGTACCCTTACCCTTGGAAAAAAAGTATCTCTATGTAAAAGAAAAAGAATAATTGAAGTAAAACAATAACTTTTATGATTGAAAAACAACACAACAATGTCATGTTCTCTTCCTCTTCATGGTTCAGCTGTGGGGACAATTTTCACTTTGTTGTGACGCGTGCAATGATGCACTCTCCTCGGTTTCACGATACTTCTTTTATCATGTGTTTTTCATGTGTTTGGAGTCATGTGCCTCCATCATATAGCTGAGAGAGACACACTAGACCTTCTGCATTCACGTTCATCTTTTGTTTCTCAAAAGCTAGTAAGGACCACACCTCGTAGAGTTTTTTCTTTCTGTTCTCTGTGTACGTTTGTTTTTTGTTTCCTCGTTTCCTCAAATCTCTTACTATTGTTTCTTTTTTTTTTTTCTAGAAAACAACAC
>Ga0214542_1002946_pt1 | contig 35075 bp, 12 predicted proteins | sample CNSS1metaG_FD_160096 | JGI IMG/M metagenome (GOLD analysis project Ga0214542, IMG submission 160096) | Root nodule microbial communities from cowpea collected in UCLA plant growth center, Los Angeles, California, USA - CNSS1 | ecosystem: Host-associated > Plants > Roots > Nodule | place: USA...
TATATATATATATATATATATATATATATATATATATATATATATATATATATATATATATATATATATATATATATATATATATATATATATATATATATATATATATATATATATATATATATGTCAAAATTTTTATTCTCTATTAGATAAGGTAATTTGAGAGAAAATTCATTGCATTTACCTAATCACTCTATACTTTTGTTGGATTTTTTTAGTATGGATAGTTCCATGCATGCAATGCAGATTTCCTAGAGTTTGAGTGTAGGAGAAATTAATTGAGGGAGGGAAGAATCGATTCTAGTTAAAGAAGAATCGATTCTTGCTCCTTTTGAATGCAGATAATCGGTTTTGGTAGGCATGGGATTCAATTTTCCCAACGTTAAGCCTATTACCCATTTTAACTGGAGTTTTTTTTTTTAATCATGATAAGTGATTTAAATAATAACAATAATAATAATATAATTAATATTAATTATATTTTATTTTAAATTATTTGTATAATAAAAGATAAAATAATAATATTTTATTTTTATTAATTAAAATATTTTTTTTAATCTATCCAATCTATCACATTATTCGAAAACTTTGATAAACTTTCGTCTCAAATCTTTATAAATTTTTATCTCATATCCCTACATTCATATAAAAATACAAAACACATGGCTTTCTTCGTAAGAGAAAAATATGTGGCTATTATTAGGTGAAAGAGAGTGAACAATTATTGTGAGAGTGAAAAGAGGTTATTGAAAGATGACAGAAAGGGTAACCCCATGTGAGTCCCAATGTTTCAATTCCAAGAACATTATTATGGTCATAGGTTATGTCTTCTAGCTATTATGACTTTTCAGATACCAATATAAGACAAATTTCTCAAATAGTTCTTTTTTTATGATTCATTTAATCTGGTTTAAAAGATCACTTGAAAATGTTGCAAGAGATTGCTATGCTCCATCTGATTCCTTTTCTAAATAATGGGCAGGTTTTAAAAACACTAAATATATAATTTTTAAAATTGAAGTATATCATTAAATTTAAATTGTATGTATAATAGTTTAATACATAAATAAGTATAAATTATAATATATACTTTTGTTTTATTTTATTTTTTTAAAATAGTTTCATTTTAACCTCTTACAATGTACTTATAATACTAAACTGGTTCTCAACTCTCTTTTTTATTTTTTTTATATTAACAATGTTTATTTTACTTGACATGTTTCATGGTTTGATTTGTGTCATAAAGTGTAAAATCGTTAACAAGGGCCGGTTTATTTTGACAGGGACATTTTAAGGAATATGATATGAAAACAAAAGAATGTAGACAAGAGGTTAAAAATATACATTAGACAAATAAAAATTATTGGAACACTAGAAATTAGCAATATCTACCTGTCAACATGTGTTGAAATGAAATTTAATAAATTGTAACTTGACCACTTGGAGATCAAAACTTGAATTGAAACATTAAGGTATATGGTGAAAGCTTAAGCTCGGCTATTTCTCTGAATTATGAATCGGTTTATTGAGTTGTAGGTATATTTTTTAAGAGCTAAGAGATATTGAAAAGGAAATTAAGAGACTTTGTTCGTTTTAATAAATTAATTAACACCTGTGTTTTTAATTTTTCTTATTTTTTTTAAAAGTTAAATATATTTTTTCTTCTTTAATTTTCGGTCAAAATTAAAATTAATATTTTTCAAAAATTTTGTGCCAATTTAACATTAATCTTAAATTTAAGGTTAGAGAAAACATCTATTAATTATTACATTAAATTACCTTTAGTTTTAGTTTGACCAGACGGTATTAAAATCAACACCAATATCAATTTATGATTTTTAAATTTTTTTAAATTTTTTTAAAATGTTAAAATTTTTATTTTATTTTTTATACGTACCACTTCACATTTGTGTCACATGTCGAAATAATTTAATTTGATACCTATATTTGTTTTTAGTTTCAATTTAGTCCTGATTTTTATAAAAATAAAACAATATTGCTCCTCCTTTGACATTCAATTTACTTTTTTATAAATTTTATAGTGATATTCTTACTAAAATTAATGTTTTTAATAAATATTTTTAAAAATATTTTAAAATTTCATCCCATACTAAAATCAATTTACTTTTTTTTCTCTTCCCGCACTTCCATTATTGCTAACTCCATCCCATACTAACAAAATATAAAATATCATCCTTCATTGAACCATATCACCACTGTCATCATTGCGACTTCACCTCCGCTTTCTAATGGAAAGGAAAAAAAAAATACTCATCCTGAAATAAAGCCTTTTACGAAAAACTTATTTTTGAAAAGTTTGCTATATATTTTGAAAAGCTTGTTTCGAAAATTCAGGTCTGTAAAACGCATTCTAGAGTATATTTCATGCTTTTTCTGAAAATTTATTCTGGAAACAATGTTCTGAAAATTTCAAAAGGCTTGTTTTAGAAGATTGAGAGCAGATAATCCAAAGTCACTTTTACTTGTAAAATGATCATTCTAAAAATTTAAAAATTACGAGGTGCACGAAGAAAAAGCCAATAAAATTTGTTTGGGTAAAGTATAATGTGTTATTAAGGACTTCCCTCACTATACAACCTGACAAAAAAAAACACCTAGGAGCATTCAAGATTAAAGTACCCACATAAAATTCATAAAACACAGAGCAGCAACATGAAGTAGCAGAAGTAATTTAAGTATCCACATCTAAAATTCATGAATCTTTCAAATTCCATTTAATCATAGATATTACATTACAAACAATACCATCTCCAAACAAAAGAAACTCAGCTACTATCCAAGAATGCAATAATGCACATGCTACAAGCGATATTTCTAGGACCTATTGACTATACAGCAATTTAAGGGCGCACCTGTGTTGATTGCAATGACGCATTATTTCATATTTCACCTGTTCCGAGAGGTTGTCTTGAGGTATCACCAGTGGCCCAAGCTTGATAATCTTTCACAAGCTGCTTAAGAAAAATATATAACAAACTAATCAAATTCATAAATTCTTCAGTATATAAAATATGACAGTAATCCTTAAATTACTTGCCTTGATTTTATATAATTCCATTGATATTGAAAACAATAAGTTAGTAATTAGAAGGGAAAGTCAACCACAATCAAGAACAAAAGAAAGATGTATCAAATAACACAGGGAAACTAATAAAATCTGAAAAATATGAAAATATGGTCAAAATATTTCAACTTCAAATGCATGTAGAAACAAATAGCAAGAAGAAAAAGAAAAAAGTTTGAAAACGAGGTATGAAATGCCATGCTTTCTGTCATCAACATTTAGGTCTTGTTTCAGTATAGCAGGAGTGCACTTGGGAAAGAAAAATAAGAATGTACGATATGATAGTTTGCAAATAGTACCACTTAGAAGACAATTTGTAAAATATGAATTCAGTTTTGCGATAGTAATATCGATGATAGACAATATATTTCTTCTGCATTTTTAAAATAAACAACCAGATTTTTTATGTTGTTATAACTAGGCGCACAACAGAGAACGGAGAGAAATAAATGGACAGAATTAAGCACGGTTCTACCATCAATCCGTGACTTAGGTGATGTGCCGACTATTTGTCAGGACACAGATAGGCCCAAGGTGTGGAAGGTTTACACTAGGAGAAAGGAGAGTAGGGAAAACGAAGAGTGTGTTAGACGTGTAGGATGAGATCTCAGTTGGTTATGATGGTTAAGTGTTGGATATTGTTAAGATATTGTTAGTTACAATAGCTTATATTAGTTACAATATTATGTATTGAGCTTAGCCAATATTTTTGGTATTATTCTTCATTATAAATATATTATCCTATGTGTATTTTCTACACAAGGAAGATTAATCTTATACCTAATTTTTCACTATTTTTACATGATATTAGAATTATGGGTTAGAGTCTATCTTAACGAAGTTTGTTGTTGATTGGACCTATTGTTTGAACTGCTATCGAGCCGCTATCGAACCGCTATTGGACCACCCATTAATATCTAGTCTCACACTCAAGATGTACATGCCTCCACGTGAGGGGGTATGTTAGAAGTCCTACATCGACTAGAAATAAGACCAATTTATAATATATAAATGGGTGCAAACCTCACCTTACAAGTCAATTTTGTAGGGTTGAGTTAGGCATAAAGTCCTGTTCTTAAATTAGTATTAGAGTATGGTTCCAATCTAGGGAATTGTGGGTTATGCTCTTCAAAATAGTGGAACTTGAGAGCTTGTCCCATTATTGTCTAGGAAATCCGTTGTTGTTGTTGGTGGGTCTTTGCAATAAAATTTGCTCCTAATGGCACTATTGATCGTCTCAAAGCTCGATGTATGGCCAAAGGTTACACACAAATTTTTTGTTTGCATTATGGTGATACTTTTTCTCCAATGACAAAGATGATTTCTGTTCGCTTATTTATAGTCAAGGTTGCTCTTCAACGATAACCTCTTTACCAACTGGATGTAAAATATGTTTTCCTTAATGGAGATTTGCTAGAAGAAATTTATATGGAACAACCTTCAGGTTTTGTTGCTAAGGGAGAATCTTCTGGATTGGTATGTCGTCTTTGCAAATCTTTCTATGGCCTGAAATAATCTCCTAGGACTTGGTTGAAACATTTAGCAGTGTTGTTCAACAGTTTTGTATGACTTACAAGTGAGGTAGACCATTTAGTCTTTTACCATCACTCAAGTGTTGGTTGTATCTATTTAATAGTATATGTAAATGATATTGTTCTTACAGGCAGTGGTCGCTGGGGCATCTCCCAGATGAAACAACACCTTTGTCACTACTTTTAGACCAAAGATCTTGACAAACTCAAATATTTCTTAGAGATTGAGGTAGCAAAATCAAACAGTGGTATTGTTATATCTCAAAGGAAGTATGCATTGGATATTTTGGAGGAAACTAGATTGATGAACTAAAAATTTGTTGACACACCCACAGATCCCAATTCCAAAACTCCTACCAAATCATGGAGAGCCTTTCTCATATCTTGAGAAGTACTAAAGATTAGTTGGAAGATTGAACTATCTTATTATTACTCATCCTAACATTTCCTTTTCAGTTAGTGTGGTGAGTCAATTTCACAATTCCCCACATGCAGATCATTGGAATGCAATCATTCGTATATTAAAGTACAAAAAGGATCTCTTGGAAAATGTTTGTTATAACCATACTAAAGTTGTATGTTATTTAGATGCTGACTGAGCAAGATCTCCTTTTGATAGGAGATATACTTTTGGAGGTAACTTGATCTCTTAGAACAGTAAGAAAAAAAAAATTGTGGCAAGATCCAGTGCAAAAGCAAAATATAGAGTTATAGCCTCAACCACTTGTAAACTTGTTTGGCTTAAACAATTACTTAAAGAGTTGTAATTTGGAGATGTCACTCAAATGACACATATTAGATCTAATCTTGTCTTTCAGAAAAGGACCAAGCACACTGAGGTTGACTATCATTTTATCTGAAGACATCTAGACTGTGTTTGTTAACTAAGTGTCCAATTAGCATATATTTTCACTAAGTCTTTACGAAGATCTATAATTGATTATATTTATAATAAACTTGGTACATACGATTTATATGCACCAAATTGAGGGGGGATGTTAGATATTGTTAGTTACAATATCTTATGTTAGTTACAATATTATGTACATTTGGACTTTAGCCCATATTTCCTTTATTATTCTTCATTACCCTATGCATATTTTCTACACAAGGGGAATTAATCCTATACCTTATTTTTCATTATTTTCAAAATTAGAAAAATTGTCAGTTTGTGATGCCAATTAGAGGAAGTATTTAGGGAGTTCGAATATCACAAATGAAGGAAAGTAATCGGGAAAAGGGGGAATTTTAAATTGCATAGAGCCTTAGGTGGACAGAGAATTTTCTCTAAGGAGCGGAAGGCGTTGGAAATTGTGTACTATTTTGTGCTTGTATTTTTGAAATTCTTGTGAAAATTTTTGCTGGTTTCCGAACTGTTCAACATACAACAGAACAGTAGGCTCATGCTCACGAGGTAAAATAGAGACAAATACAAAATATTGGAAGACAAATACAAGTAGCCACAAATGTTAACGCCACTAGAAAAATCAAGCTAATTGTGTGAGAGCCTTACAACACACTGAAATCATTGGACATATCCTTCCTTTCAGTCACAATTCCTATAAAAAGATTCTAGTCTGGTCACATCACAAACATTTTGGGTTGGTCACGTGTTGGGTCATCCTAAACTTACAATAGAAGTCTTAAAAGGTATATCATCCTAACGCAACCTCACAAAACTAGTTTATAAAGCGAGGTTTGCCCTCAATTATATGTTATAACTTGACCATATCAATTACTATGGAAATATTGAGATCATTTTATCCTAATAATTTTCTATTTACAAAGAAGTGACTTTGAAATGTGCTTCATACTAACAATTCAATGCCTTATAAGTTGTATCAATGCTTGTTATAAATCCGGAAGTACATTGCAATTTCATACAAAATTCTGCCAAGTGCAAACTGATAATCTCATCCATGAAAAACAACAAAACAATCAAGAGTAAGCAAAAGAACCTTTTCTCCATGCACATTGGGTTGGGATTGCATCATGCCGATATATCCACCGCCCAAATATGAATGCAAATCACCCTTTTGTGCACACCCTCAAGCCCGACTTGTGACTCACTGTCGTTAGGTTATCACATTGTTAGTGTATTGAGAAGATGGATGGGTATAACATTCCACTTGGCTTCTAAAATCACGTTATGCTTAAGTGGGTTCGGCTACAAATCCCATCTCACTACGAAAGTTGAATTCGTTCCTATAAAACAATGTGACCAATGGATAAAGATTGATGCTCACTATGTAGTGTTATTATACTATTCATACTTCACTCCCCTATTCTTCGTCCCCATGAAACATGTGCATTAGTTTGGACTGAGGGCCATGGCCCTTATACCAACTGCACACAACATTTATATGTTTTTCCAATATCTCTGAACCCTTCTTGCTCCATGATGATTTGAGAGCCACATGGCTCCTTATGTTGGGAAGCTTCATGTTGCCTTATATATGACTTAGTGAAGATTGTGAAGCAGGAACTCGAGAATATGTCTTAAACTATTATCTTGAAGTTTGGAATGATACAAGCGAGGCTGATCATTCTCTGTTTTAATGTGATTCTTCCCAAAGATGTATATTGTATATGTGGAGAACATTATAATAACAGGAAGTGTGACAAGGAGGACACCGTACAACTAGAACAATCTTGCTCAAAAGTTCCAAACAAAATACCTTGGACCCTTGAGGTACTCCCTTGGTACAAAAGTTGAACAATCCAAGGAAGGTTTAGTCATATCTAAGCGAAAATATGCTCTCTGACATTTTAGGAGAAACAAAGATGTTAAATGCTAAGCTTGTAGACACGCTAATGGATCCAAACGTGAAACTTGTACCCAACCAAAGAGAACCATATTCTAATCGTGTGAGATACACAAGGTTAGTTGGTAAGCTTAATTACCTCACTATGACTCGTCCTAACATCACCTTTGTTGTGATAGTAAGTCAATGTTTAAACACTCCTTGTCAAAACCATTGAGATGCAATCCTATGGATCTTGAAGTATGTTAAGAAGACTCGAGGAAAAGGCCTCATTTTTTTGAAAATAAGGGAAATAATCAAATATTTTAAGGCATTCTAACATTGACTAGGCAGGGTCACCAAGTGATAGATGCTTCACTTCAGGGACTTGTGTTCTTGTTGAAGGTAATTAAATATCATGGAAAAGTAAAAAGAAAATATTATGACAAGATGAAGTGAAAAATCATAGCACAGGGCAATGACATAGTCAATTGTGAGCTCATGTGGCTAAAACAACTCCTAAAAAAGCTTAAATTTGAAGAAAGTTATCAATTGCACCATATATGTGACAATTAGGCAGCATTACACATTACCTCCAATCCTACCTTTCATGAGGACCAAACATATTGAGGTGAATTATCATTTCATAAGAGAAAAAGTGGAGTCTAGAAAAATCACCACTAGATTTGTCAACTCTAGTAAACATGGCTAGCATATTCACCAAATCTCTAAATAAACCAACAATCAATTATATTTTGCAGCAAGTTGGGCATATACGACTTATATGCTTCAACTTGACAGGAAATGTTATACTTATAGAAATAAGGAGCAGATCCTATAAAACCAACTGGTTGCATGTTGGTAGCCTGCTCAAGACTTTTACCCAGGTGTATATACTGTGTTGCTTCTTAATAATCCGCTTCACATCTGTTCTTTAAACAGCTTGGCTGTTTTTTCTTTGTGGAAATTCTCATTCCGAAAATCTGGTGCGTAGGTCTCTTGACCAGTTCATGCATGGCTTTGTTTAAAAGCAAATTTTTGTGCCAATGTGCAAGTACAACCTGCTACACCATGGTGCATTTGGTTGGATCTTAACTATGATATGTTTAAGGAGGCTTCTTCTACACAAAATTTGATTTGGGACAAAGATTAGGCATTTCAAGTTAGGGGTCTATTTGTCAAGGATTGGGAAGCTCTTTTCAATTGGGTTGTGTTGTCTTTTTTCTTATGTTAAGGAGGATAGGATCCTTATCCTCCCATATCCTTGTAATTTTTTTTCTTCAAATGAATTTCTTCTTTAATCCATAAAGGAAGAACATAGCTTAAAAATAAAATTTGCAGATAATACTAAGCTTTAACAAACCTGTGACATAAATCGGGGAAGCATAAGCCTGAGTATTTGTTCAAGGACTTGAGTCCCAGCTGATTCAATTGCTTGCTTTGGTATTGCTAGGAAAGGAAAAGGTATTTCAATGCTTACCTGCATTCCACATAGCAACCCAAAAAGACACTTTAACTGGAATCCAACATATATAAAATCACAAGAAAATGAAATAAATATCGAGTACTACCTCAATTATAGTGTCTGAGGTGAGTTGCTGCATCAAAGACTTATCATTATCAGCGTTACTATCACACGATATCCGGTTAACCATTAGAGCTGCATTACCATATTAAAGTATTGAAAAGGTATTCCTGAAAGTAGCATAAACCAAACAGCATGACACCCTATATTGCTTTCCTCGAGTACAAAAGAATTGCCTCAGCTGCTGCTATAAATAAGGAAGTAACATATAGTTTCGTAATTATCACAGTTACTGCTTCCAATGAATAGCCAGTAAGCTACCATCAAAAGCAGTACTGAGCGGAATAAGCATTGATCCACTTTCATACCATTTTAGCCATTCACATCGTAGTTGTTTTTTCAAACAATTTGACAAGACCAACACTTTCCAAGAAATCACATACATCTCAGCTCATATAAACAAGTTCAATCTGATATTTCTTAGGTTATGTTTGAATAACCTTCCCCATCAACACTTAGAGGAGTAAAACATAAGAAAGAAAAATAAAATAATTATTTTAAAGCTAAAATTAGTTTGTATACATAAAACCGGCTAATGGAGAAGTAAACAAGAAAATCTTTTATAAATTAACTTATGCGTAAACTAATATTAACTTGTAAAGTAACTTCATCTAAACACAGCTTTAACAATTATGCTGCATCTTCATACCATGCCCTCTGAATACTTTATAAAAAAGCATTAAGTAGAAAAACAAATTCATGTCATCCATTCAACACTTTCTTCATTTAGTAAATATGAAGATGTTATATATGCAAGGTTGTTGAACTTGAAGTGGACTTGACTCGCATATTCGATTCATAAACTTTGATAATAGTGTACTAGTCTAAATAAGATAAATCTAAATGATATATATATATATATATATATATATATATATATATATATATATATATATATATATATATATATAAAAGAGTATGTTGTTAAAGTAAAAACATTTCAGAAAGTAGCTAATTTCTTCAACTAGTTTGAGTCCTAATAAAATATAGTCATTGTAGGGTTAATAAAGGGCAAAAATTACTAATAATTTCAAACTCCTTGACTCGAAAATTTATGCAAGTTTACACGAGTTTAAAAGTTCATCCAAGTTCATTCAGAAAATAGTTTGATTGCGTGATAAATCATTTTCTCTTGCTAGGATCGTAACTTAAGAGTTTCACAACCTTATGAGAGTATGAATTCATAATCATTTATTCTTAATGAATTCACGAACGGAAATAAAAAGAAAATCAAATTCTAACAGACATCTTTTATCATATAGATTTAAATTGGGCTCCATGATCAAAAGGGAAGCTGCAACATTGCAATTTGTAAGGTCCACACAACCCTTTGCAGCTGCATTCTGTGCTGTGTTTTCCCAATTTTTTTAATCAAAACACAATCCTAACAACCACACCACAACCTAAAACTATACACATTTTGACATGCATTTAACAAAACTCACCATCAAACTTGTCGTTCTGTGCAGCAACCATCGGTGATCCTTCGAGCTGTCACCAATCGTGAAAGCAAATAATCAAAATAACGAAACAAATGAACACGGTAGAAAACTACATTCAGTAACACATCCAATAAGTTTGACACCTTGCAAGACAAGAGCTTGATGCAACATCCATCAGGCTGCTGTTCCACCTTAACCAACAACACTGGACAAACCTCAAAGTTGAAGAACTTGAACCTATAAACGTAACACCGAAACGTATCGTCATTTACCCGTTCAATCCTCTCCGCGTCCAACACCGAGTACTGACTCGCCGGTAACCGCATGTACTCAACTGCACAGACAATAAAACTAAAAAAAATTACCGCTTTTTCAAAATCAAACAAATATATAGAAAACCTCATCTACTCTAGTTCTTACTCACACAATCTTTATCTGTGAAGTCCTTTCACTTTAAAACTAATATTTTCAATCTTTATGCATACATATAAGATCAATTTGGACAAACTTTTTCCACAACTTTAGGATCAACTTGTATTGTAGCAGAAGAGCAAACAACTATAGGAGAAGAAAAATTAAAATTAGTTTTTTCCATAAGTTAATAAAATTAATTTTTTTCATAATTAATTTATGGAGGCATTGTCATATAACTTTTCTAAATTCTCATTTCTAATTTAATCTGTGCATAATTTCTAAATTCTTATTTTTAGTTTAATCTGTGAATGATTTCTAAATTCTTATTTTTAATTTAATTTGTGCATAATTTCTAAAACTTTTTTAATTTAATATGTGCATAAACTTAACCTATGGAGAAACTATCTAATTTTGTTTTCCTTCTTATGTTAAGTATTTACTAAAAATTTGTCTGAACACAACCTGTATTTGTTTCACACAATTCAAGGTATATTCAGATGAGCTTCTACCTAAACTCTTCCAGAGAATAAAAAGTGGTGTGGATTTCTTTACAAACTAAAATTATGGTAACATCTACAAATAAAGCAATAATTTAAATAAACTACTCATAAAAAAATTGCAAATTAGCTTAATCTAATTTGAAGTTATGGAGAAGATACTTTTCAGGCAAAACTCCATCAATTATGTACTTAATCTACTGCAGATACTAAAACAGATTTATAGATTAATTAAAAGTATTGATTAATTAATATTGCTCTAACATTACTTAGGGGACGCTGCAGTTGGCGAACGGAAACGGACTCTTTACGGCGAGCGACGAACCGAGCCTTCTGCATTGGAGTGGCGGAAGCACGAAGCGAAGGGCGGAGGGATTTAAGAGCGCATTGTTTGGTGGAGGGAAATGAAATCGGAATGGAACGAAACAAGGAAGAAGAAGAAGAAGCCATACACCAAACTGTTGAGTAGAGATGGATAGAGATAGCACCGGGACGATGCAGCAATTGAGAATTATAGCGAATACGTGGCCACAAAATGTGAGCCAAGAATGCGTTGTCACGTGAGCCACGTGACCATTCCTTGCTCCGTTTTAAGGTGATTTTGGATGAGGGAAAAGGAATTACCGGGAAAGAGGAGAATTTGGGAATATAAAAAAACATTAGAAAACTTAAGTTATTTTGTTGAGAAGAATTTTAAAAATTAACTTTTTTTATTATTTGATATTGTTAATTTTTTTATTTAGATTTATTTTATTCTTATATTATATGTATGTAAAAGTTAATTTATTCTTTTATCTATTAATCTTAATTTTAAACTAATGTGTTTTAAAAATAGAAATATATTTTTATATTATTTTCTTCATTCTTAATTTTATATTTTATGGTTTCTAATTTCATGATCGTTTAATAAAACTAAATTTAGAAAGTTATATTTTACTATTTTTTTTAAATAAAATTATTTAAAAAATTATATATTTATTATTAATACAAATTATTTATACTGTCATATAAAAAATCATTTCTAAAGAGTTATTTAACTATTTTATCAATTTGATTTGTTTCTAAATTATTTATCGTAAAAATGAAAATATATTTTAACTCTATAATTTAATATCTAATAAATTATTGTTTTAATTCGTAAATAACATTATTAGTTTCGCAAATTTAAAATCTTTATATCAATATCTAATTAATTATATTTATTTAAAATTAATTATATTTTAAATAAATAATTATTTTTAAAATTTTTTTTTTCTGTTTTGATTAAAAAGTTGTAAGTAACTTATTACTCTGGATTCTGGATTTTGGTTCAATCAAATCTCAATTTATTTAAAATTAACTCATTTAAGTTTTTTTAGTTAGTAATGTAGTGTGACACTTAGTGGTGTTAATATCACGTAACAAAATAATATCATATGTTATTATTAGTGGTGTCACGTATTAGTACCAAATGTCATTATTTTCTATTTAATTTACTTTTTATATATGTTTTTTTTATTAGTTCGGTCTCAATTTATTTTAAAATTAAGAAATGTTGTACTCTCTAAATTGGGAATAAGTTATTTCTATAAATGTTAAGAAAATAATTATTTTAGTTAAGATAAACAATCACTTTTTTTATGTTTGTTCTTATCTATATTATTAATAAAATATTTTTTTATCTTTAGTATATAATTGTTTTTTTTTTAGTTTTACTTTTTGAATAATATTTTCAAAATAAAAATAATTATTTTATTATTATTTTTAAGTGATTTATTGTCAGATGAATGATAATTTGTTTGATTTTAATTATATTTATTCTTATAAAGATGTAACATAAATATACAAGTTTCTAAATACCAATAGTATTATAGTAATTTTTTAAAATACCTATAATATTATATTAGTGTTGTTCCTAGAGCAAAAGCATTGGTCAGAAAACTATTTGTTATGATGTCCAAAATGGTAAAGTATACATGCTATGTATGTTTTCCAAAATACATAATAGAAGTCTACATGTGTCTAGTATAAGGTCAAACTAAAATCTATTAGAATTATCTTCATACATGCATAATCTATTACGAATAAATATGGCGCGAAAATTTTAAAAGTATTTGAAAATTGTCAAATTAATTCATTAGATAAATAATCTTATAGATTATAAGGTTAATCTATTAGGTTAATTAAAAACTGTTTCTCTAACTTCATTAAGTGATTGTATTATTGCAAGTGTGTAGTCTTATATGATAATTTTTTTTAATTAGTTTGTCAATTATGTTGTGTCTAGAGTTAATATTGACTGTGTTTTGTTAATCCTATAATTCTTTTGAGACATAATAGAAAAATTCTCTAGCTAAGTTTGCTAAAGTAAACTAGATGTAGATTCAAAAGAATCGAACCGGTATAAAAATCCTTGTGTTTATGTATTCTATCTTTCATTCACATTTTTTTATTATGTATAAACAATCCAACACTTGAGCATCAAATTATGTTGTGTTAATAAGTAATCTTTTAAAAAGTGATTTCGAAAAGACCAAATCAAGCTAAATGTTTAAATACCAATTCATTTCCTCTTGTTTAAGAAGATTGACCATATCATTTTAACAATTAATAGGTGATAATATTATAATTTGAGTAAGTTGTTATTTAAAGTAAATTTATAATTATGAGCAAATGTAATATTCATTAGTATACCTATATTTATTGGAAAAAAAAAATCATTAGATTACATGATTAATATTCACAATGGTGCATCAATCAATTCTCATTTAGAGATCAAATAACAATCTATGTTCAAAATGTGTTTGAGCTTATCTATAATATATAAAATTAATTATTATTTATATTTTATAATGAAGAAATTAATGTTTGGTTAAATGACATTTGTATCTTGATAACTGCAACTACATGTCAATCTCATGGTCTTAGTAATATTTGGTATTTGAGCAATGTTGATTGTCCTTTATCTATAAGTTTTTTTCTTTCTTGTAAATAGTTTTTGTTGTCTTTATAGTGTAGTCATTATCCTTATTCTATTTGTAACACTAATTTACTCTTTATTTTGTTTTTGTTGTTGTGTTGTGTTTTCATTTGTATTTTCCATTTATACGTATTTGTTGATATGTTTTCATATATAACAAAAGTGAAAATATGGTTATTTTTATTTCATTACATATTTTGTCCCTCGTTACCATATTTTATTTATAGAGAATATATATATATATATATATATATATATATATATATATATATATATATATATATATATATATATATAACTTCCTTCTCTATGAGAAATTCTAGAAAAGTCAAGATAATTCATTAGAGAAACAATTTGCAAGAGTAATCTCTTATTCTATTTGTAGCATGTACTCTTCATATTTATTTTTGTTGTTGTTTTATTATTATGAAGGGAGAAATTTGTAATAAAATAAAAATAACCCTATTTTTACTTTTGTTTTATATATCTAGAGAAATATATATTATATTATCGACTAAAAACATTTTTTACCTTTAAAATTATTTTAGCATTTATTATGATTTATTATTTTAAGGAAATATATAAATATAAGTGTCCATATAAGCACGACACAAGTTCCTCTAAACATGTTTTAACAAGAAAAGTATTTATAATTCCACTTAGTTGAAAATTACTCGAGACAAAATATATATACAATTTGTATATTTTCAAATTCTATTAAAATTTCAATTCAACTTAAATAAAGGGACTCAGAGGGATAAAATGTGTGACTTGCCAATGTCAAAGCTGTTTCTTCTTTGTTTTCGAATCCAGACTAAGGTCCGATCGAAGTTATCTTCTTCCTTGTCTAGGATAATTTCCCTAGTAAATATATTAACTCCCCTTACACGTATTCCAATAAAAAAACTAAAACTAAATTTAAGTCTTACATATTCCAAATATGTTGTTGGTTGTGATATATTTGGATTCAATTTCGTTAAACAAAGTTTTTAAAGTATGATGATCAAATACGATATGTATATTAGATACGACACATATTTGATACGTCGATACATTTATTTTTAAAATAATAAAATACAATATGTGATATATACATGATATATGAATATTGAAAATTTTACCATAATTCTTACAAACATAATAAATATAAGATTGTTAATATGTGAATCCAAATTTTCTAATTAGAGACAAATTATTTTGGTAGTCAAAACCTGGTAGTTAATGTTGGTGACCAATTTAAAAATTAATTTGTAATTGAAACTATTTTAATTATCAATTTAGATATTAATTATAATTTTTTGGAATTATTTTAGTTGTCAAATTGGTCACTATATAGTGACTAATTATTTTTTGTTACTAAAATTAATTATTATTCAAAAAATTTATTGTACTGTACTACGACTTTATAAATTAGATACTTTATAAATTATATACTTTATTGATAATTATCGTTAAAGTATTGTATACGATATGTATCGGACACAGATACATGATCTAAATTGAAGTATGATGTATCATAATTTTTAAATAATGTCCCGAAACATAAAACCATATAGTTAGTTCCTTAAATTTTTTATCATTAATAATATCAACAAATACTTCTAACCTATCATGTAGCATACAAAATTACAGTAACAGTGAAAATAGTACGTACATAAACTAAAAAATAAAATTATCTAATGTCAACGCTTCTATAGCAATTAAAAAACATTTATCACGTAATAAATGTAAAATGTATATACAAAATTAATCATAGTATTAGTATTTTTATCAAATTATATGCATATTGTTATTTTTTTTCACACATTTTTTTTAGCATACAGGTTCACCATTATACATAAGGAAGATGATAATTTAACAAAAAAAATTTGAAAAACTTTTGATAAATTACCTTTTTAAGTAAAAAAAAAATATTACAATTATTACTTTATTTTGATTAAAAAATAAAAAAATTAATCTATTTAATTTTATTTATAGAAACTTTTTCAAAAGTTTGTTAAAAAGTTTTGTCAAAAAATAATTTTCCTATATATAAACATCTCACAAAACCTTAACAAGTCACCTTCACTTCTTATATGTCATAGAATAGTATTTTGTAGTCAAAATTTAGTAATTAAAATATTATTATTTTTTTAATCAAAATTTAATAATTAAAATATCATTATTTTTTTTAAACAAATGAAAGCACCCAACGTAAAGAAAGAACTTCAAAATAATGGGTCATAAAGCATTGAATTTACAAAATGATTTTCCATTTTTAAGATTATTTTGATCGTGTTAGATGAGTATTCATAGTCAAAAATTGATTATTAACATATGATGACATTCAATAAATAATAACATTTAACATATAAAAGGGTTAATATATGCTTTTAACATGTAAAAAGTAAGAGTAGAGGAAGAAGAAGAAGGAAGAATAATGGGAGATGAATACCAACCTCAACGAAGAATGCTATGGAGCAACGCAGAGAGAAGATGCTTAAACCTTCTCCAATGCAAGACAAAGAGCGTTACCACCCTTCTTCAAATTCACGCCTTCATGCTGCGACACTCTTTCCACAACAACCTCAAACTCCTCACAGCTTTCATAACCACCTGCGCCTCCCTCGCCGCCATATCCGCTACGCCTCATCACGCGCTCGTACAACACGCGCGCAACTTCTTCGACCTCGTTCGCACCCGCGACACCTTCCTCTGCAACTCCATGATCGCTACTCACTTCGCGGCTCGCCAGTTCTCCGAGCCTTTCACCCTCTTCCGAGACCTTTGCCGCAAAACACCGCCTTTTACGCCTGATGGGTACACCTTCACTGCGCTCGTGAAGGGTTGCTCGGCTCGTGTGGCCAGGTGGGAGGGTTCGCAGCTTCACGGGGTGATTTTAAGAAACGGGCTTTGCTTTGATTTGTACGTGTCAACTGCTTTGGTGGATATGTATGTGAAGTTTGGGATTTTGGATAATGCGAAGAAGGTGTTTGATGAAATGTCTGTAAAGAGCAGGGTTTCGTGGACCGCGGTTATTGTGGGGTATGCGAGGTGTGGGGATATGGATGAGGCTAGGAGGCTTTTCGATGAGATGGAGGATCGGGACGTTGTTGCTTTCAATGCAATGATTGATGGGTATGTAAAGACGGGATGTGTGGGTTTGGCGAGGGAGTTGTTTGATGAGATGGAGGAGAGGAACGTGGTTTCTTGGACTAGTATGATTTCTGGGTATTGTGGTAATGGTGACGTCGAAAATGCTAGGTTGATGTTTGACGTTATGCCGGATAAAAATTTGTTTACTTGGAATGCCATGATTGGAGGCTATTGCCAGAATAGAAGGTCTCATGAAGCGTTGGAGTTGTTTCGTGAGATGCAGACGGTGTTGGTGGAGCCAAATGAGGTAACTGTTCTGTGTGTTCTTCCCGCTGTGGCTGATTTGGGTGCTTTGGATTTTGGTGGTTGGATTCACAGGTTTGCCCAAAGGAAGAAGTTTGATAGGTCTGCTCGTGTTGGCACTGCTTTGATTGATATGTATGCAAAATGTGGTGAAATTATGAAAGCGAAATTGGTTTTTGAGGAGATGACTGAGAGGGAAACGACTTCGTGGAATGCTTTGATAAATGGTTTTGCTATCAATGGCTGTGCCAAGGAAGCATTGGAGGTGTTTGCAAGGATGATGGAAGAAGGGTTTAGACCAAATGAGGTAACTATGATTAGTGTACTATCTGCTTGCAACCATTGTGGTTTGGTGGAGGAAGGAAGAAGATGGTTCAAAGAAATGGAGAGATTTGGAGTCGTGCCTGAGATTGAGCATTATGGTTGTGTAGTTGACCTTCTAGGAAGAGCTGGATGCTTGGATGAGGCTGAAGAATTAATTCAAGCCATGCCTTACGATGCTAACGGGATAATACTGAGTTCTTTTCTCTTTGCTTGTGTTTACTTCAATGATGTATCAAGGGCAGAGAAAGTGCTTAAAAAGGTGGTGAAAATTGATGAGGATGTTGCGGGAAACTATGTGATGTTGAGAAACATGTATGCTACGGAGCAAAGGTGGAGAGATGTGGAGGGTGTTAAACAAATGATGAAGAAAAGAGGAACAAGTAAAGAGGTTGCTTGCAGTGTCATTGAGGTGGATGGAAGCTTTAGAGAGTTTGTGGCTGGTGATTACTTGCATTCACATCTGGAGGCTATTCAGTTAACCTTGGGGCAGTTAAGCAAGCACATGAAAGTTGAAATAGTCAATTAACAATGGAAACACAAAAAGCTGATTAAGGTCTATTTCTGTTTCACCTCTTTTTCTCCTACAATCTTGCTTAATTACGTTCTAACTGTTTTATTTATGTCTTTTTGTTAGGTTTTAATAGCGTCTGGTCGCGCTTACAAGGAGAATACACAGGTAAAAATCTGGTTTCACTTTTACGTGATTTTAGTACTGCTACTGTGCTATGGGTTTGCATTGTTGAGCTTCGTTGATGTGTTTTTAGTGGTCATGGTGTTTAATGAGTGATGATGTATCACTTCACATCTTGTGTGTAAAGCAATAGTGTTCTTGTTTTTGTGTAAGCTGGTTAATGTTCTACTTGATGATTGATAGAAGATCTCTTTATGCCCTGATGAGTCAGGTTAATATTCGTGAGCTAGAAAAAGAAGTCAAACTTCTCAAGAATCTTAAGCATCCAAATATTGTTGAGTGTGATCTTATTATGCGAATCAGTATACTTTGATTCCGTGGTGTTCAATAATGTAGTAATTGTTTCCCCTCTCCATTTTGGTTGTTATTTATTTATTATGACAGAGATTCATGGGAACTGCCACAGAGGAGAACTCCTTAAATATTCTACTGGAGTTTGTACCGGGTGGTTCTATATCTCATCCCTTTTAGAGAAGTTTGGATCCTTCCCCCAATCCGTAAGTGATATTCATTTATTATTTTATGAAGCACATTCAAAATCTATCGCGTTGTGATTCTTTTGATGCTCAATATTCACAATTTTTTTTTCAGGTTATAAGAATGTATACGAAACAGCTTTTACTGGGCCTTGAATACCTCCACAATAATGGGATTATTCAGAGATATTGTGCCGTGCTTTTGCTTTTACTCTTAATTCTAAAAGATTATCTTCCTTGGTGCCTCTCTTTATCATTTTGGTCAATGTGCATAGGGAGGCAACATTCGGGTGCATTAAACTTGCAGACTTTGGTGTATCCAAGAAAGTTGTTGAACTGGTATGATACTGTTGATGCTATTAGTTCTTTATGATCTTTTGAGTTTCTTGGGTAACATGTTTTGGGCCATCATTTCTGAATTTGTGGATTGATATAGGCTATACTACCAATGGTGCAAAATCAATGAAGGGCACACCACATTGGATGTATCCTGAAGTTATTCTACAAACAGGACATACAATGTAAGTGTATAATACTAAAAAGATTAGCATCATAGCACGGTCTAGTGTTTTCTAAAATTCATTTGTTTCAATGAATGTTTCTAAAAGGATGGACAGGAAGGAAAGATTTATCTGTTTTGAAAGGTGGTTATAGAGAATTTCTCAGATTGTATTCATATTGATAGTGAGGCTGCACTGTTATTATGCCATTGTTTTGGAATCGTCAATTGATGAACTAATTTTTGAATTGTGAATCATAGTTTGTATCCAATTGTAAGATTTAGAGACAAAATATTATATAGATTGAATATGGTGTTCAATGTAAAAATATTAAACTATAAATAGATGAAAAGAAAAACCTAGCAGAAATCATTAAAACAAATTTCTTTGTTATATTTAAGATTGTGAAACTTCTATTTGGAAGAAAGGATACAAAGCAATTTAATAGCTAATTCAAGTTACAAAATGATTGATTGAAAAAAAAAAAAACAAGAATAATCATATTGGTTTAGTTAACAATATAAGCTTATATAACTTTCAATTTATTTTCACGTTGGTAATGAAAAGTAAAAGAAAGAAGAAAAAATATGAATGGTTGAATGATGTTGAAGGTAAAAACACTGAACTCACACTGCTGCTGTTTCGAGATTTTTCCCATAGTTACCTTTCCCTGATTTTAGCCTTGCATCCATTCCTTGACCACATCCTAACTCAAACCACATAACTCAAACCACATTGTAAGCTTAAGAAATTTTTGTTGATTATAAGTACATTGCTCTAATCTAGTGGTTGATTTTAGAAATTTTTCAAGCTTATGGCACTGTTAATATTCCTATTGTGCTATTGTGCTGAGAGATGAAACACTTAACCCTAAGCAACCGTGGGTTCAGTTCTGATTTTAAAGATTGGTTGGATCAATTATGAATGTATTTGTCGTATTTTAGTAAATTCTAACTTGGTTGTGTTTTGACACAATTCACTCTTTTTTGCAGTAAGAGACCCTAGTGTTATGTGGTGTGCAAATAAAAAGAAAAATAAAACTAATTTGATTTTGATTTTGGTTTCAAAGGGGTAAAAACCAATTTAAATTAAAACAAGGCTGACCTAACTAAAAAATATTTGAACTTAGCTTAACATATTTACTGAGCTGATGAATCATAACAAACCATCTAAGCTTTAACCGCACAACCAATATGGCTTAACTTCTTTCATCTTCTTTTATTTGTAAAATTTAAGAGTAATTTTTTCCCTCTATAAATCGGTAGGTGTAGGGAAGTGTATAAATAGGTAGGTGTAGAGGTGTATAAATGATGTAGTATGTTATTGCGTCGCTAGTTTCAGTTTTGCGGATAGTGCAAAATATTGTGAGTAGAGTGATCTTCGGTGGCTGTAGTATAATATCTTTTATTTTAATTCTTGAATTCAATATAAATATGTTTTTCCATCTTCAATTTTTATATCAATGCATATTTGTTTTCAATTCCAGTTTTTTGTTTTTTTTTTTCCAGAAATTGTGTTAAGTGCATTTGTGTTGCTTTCCGATTCTAATCAATTATTCCTTTACAATCATATAAAGAAAACTATTTCTGAAATGTCTAATTTTAAAGGTAAGTTCTTCTCTATATTTCTTGGATGTATTTCTTGATATTTTTCTTGATAATTTTGTCTTTATTCATACTTATTTCTTTCAACTTGTAATTTCGTTAATTGTTTTTTGTTAATATTAAATATAATAATACAAAATAAAATAAAAAATTTATATTGAAAACAACTATAATTTTAAAATAATAACTTAAATTAATTATACATTTATAATTAATTATAATTACAAAAATATAATAAATAAATATAATATATAATAAATATATATGACTGTAAATTAAATAATTTATATTTATTAAGATATACAAATAAAAAAAATAGTTCAACTCTCAATAATAATCAATATAGTTTTTATATCATGGATTCATGTGAATGATTTGACATTCATATGGTTATCATGAAGGAAAAGGATGGCATGATTAAGACTTTTCTTATGAGTTTCTAGATAAAAATGAAAAGGAAAATAAATAAATATTTTTTTATAGTTCCTATTTAAATAAAACTTATGTTGGTTATTTTGTATAGTTAAATTAAATTAATGTTGTTAATAGAGAATTTGACCGAAATATCTTTAAGGTGAGCTAATTATATTATTAATGATGTATATTTGGACTATGAGTTATTATAATAAAAAGATTCATATTAAAAGATGGTTAAATTACTCTTTTACTTCCTCTATTTGTCAAATAATATCAGTTTGATTCTCAATTTGTTGTCTCAATTTGGTCATCATTCTCTTTAAAAATGATTTAATTTGATCATTGCCGTTAATTTTGATCAGTTAATTTTGACCAGACGGGGTTAAAGTCAACGTCATGTGTCAATTTCTGTTTTTTTATTTATTTTATTTTTTGATTTTTTTAAATTTTTTACATGTGTCACTTTACAATTGTGTCACGTGTCAAAATGACTCAATTTGGTCTCTATATTTATTTTTAGTTTCAATTTTTGTAAAAATGAAGCAATGATATTGTCACTAGTTAAATTGACACTTAATTTAATTTTTTTTATATCTTATGATGATATTCTTAATAAAATTGACATTTTTATTAAATATTTGTAGAAATATTTTTAAACAAGTTTTTTTTTTTAGTTTTATTATTTGTCATCATATATAAATATATCAAGTATATCATATTATACAAACTTAGTGAAGATTAAAAATCAAATAACTTGTCACATATAAGTTTAGGAACAAAATTTTATGTTCAAAACAAAACCAAAGTCTAATGTTTTGCATAAGATTTAAAGTTAATTTAAAATGTTTATAAAAATATTTAATAAAAATGTTAATTTTAGTAAGAATATCACTATAAGATTTATTAAAAAATAAATTGAGTGTCAATTTAAGGAGGGACAATATTACTTCATTTTTACAAAAAATGGGATTAAATTGAAACTAAAGCTAAATATAGGGACCAAATTGAGTCATTTTGACACACAAAAATTCAAACAAATTTTAAAAATCCATAAATTGACACGTGACGATGATTTTAACACTGTCTGGTCAAACTAACAGTAATGACTAAGTTGAATATTTTTAAAAAAATTTGAGGACCAAATTGATATTACTTAACAAATAAAGGATAAAAAGAGTAATTTAGCCTTAAAAGATTTATATAGATGAAAGTGAGTATAAGATTATTATACTCTACTTAATAAAATGTGTTTATAAGCTTTTTAGATTTGTTGATATATAAAATATAATTACAGATAAATGAATCTTATTAATTAATTATGAATGAATTTTGTTTATATCATATATTTAATAAATATTTTCTTCCTTATTTTAAGATATACATGGATCTCGTATTTGTATCCTTTACTTTTCCTTGTAGGAATGTTAATTAATATATCTTATTCTATTTTAATAAATTAAAATTTTATATTTATTTAAATAGAGTTTTATATTATTATTATTTTATTTAATAAATATAAATTGTAAACTTACAATAGTGTATTTGTTTACAGTAATTTGTTGTTTAACATGCCTAATAGATAAAAATGAAAATTAAAACATGAAAAATAAGATACGTTTTTTTAAGCAAGAAAATTTTCATGGTAGATTGAAATGATTATACCAATCATATTTTATGCATAATTAATTATGTATATAACTAATAATAAAATATTTATAATTTATTATGCTTGAAATAATATCATTTCTTTAAAAAATTATTATTTCACGTTTTAATCAGTTTTTCTAAACGTTGATAATCTTTTTAATAAATATATTATTAATACTTTACCAATATATGTTTATATTATAAGAAAATAAACAATTAAATTAATAAAATAATAAATTAAATCCAAGTAATTAATTTTAATTTTGATATTTTGAAAATTCATTTATTTCGATATTTTTTTTTTGAAATATAAATTTGTTATTTTGAAATATAAACTTTTTATTTATTAAAATTTTGATTTATATTTATATTTTAATTCTAATTTATAATTTTAAGTTTTATTTTATAGATTATTTTCTATATATATATATATATATATATATATATATATATATATATATATATATATAAGAGAATCCAACAAGTTATCAATTGAACCAACTATAATTTTTTTTATTAATTTTTCTTCACTTTTTACTACTTTTTCTTCATATAACTAATTCTCAATTTTCCAGTATTTTTCTCTTTATTTGTTTTCTTTCTCATTCTCTACAATTCAAGCAAAACATAAAAATAAAAAATAAAAAATACTATATGAATATCCAAGCTTGAACCATTACTTTTAGTGGTAAATATTTTTCATTTACTATTTATCTTTCCCTAGTTAGTTACTGTTTATCTTTAGTGCTTTAATTTTTGCTGTGTGTTAACGGTACCAATTGCTAGTTGTTTTCCATTTAACCTTATTTCCACTTTTATTATCTTTTAGCAAAGGCAAATATAAATTTAGATAAATTATGAGAGAATTTCTATAAATTACTTTATACATAAATTGATTTTATTTTATAAAACTAATTTTAATAATTCTTTATATTTTTTTCTTTTCTACAAGTGCTTAAGAAGAAAGAAACCCTAAAAAAATATGTCAACAATTTCTTTGATGCACTAAAAGAATGAGACAATATTTTGTGTAAACTATCATTAAAGAGAACTTACAAACTGTTATATGATACGTAATATATTTAATTTCAGTGACAACATAACTAGAGATGGCAAATAAACCCGTCCTCATGAGTATTGTCTGAACCCGTTCCCGTTTTGACGGAGAATCTCAGCATTGACTGGGTATGAGTATGGGTATGGGAAATTCCCGATTTTTTCAATTGGGTATGGGTATGGGGATGAGAATATAAATATCCCCGCCATAATATCCGTCCCCGCCATATCTCTAGCCTCGTTTAAATTATTAAAATATTCACAATTAATTAAGTAATTTTATATATATATATATATATATATATATACTTTCCATTTTTTATTTCTTTTAATTATTTGGTTTGTTATGAAACTCATTCACATCTCCAATATATTTTTTATCTTATCATAACATTTATGTAATTATGTTAAAATGATATATGTCAATAAAAAAAATTGTATTTCTAACATTTGAATATTTCTATTATTTTTTAATATTTTTATTTATTGTATATTTTTCTTTCACATGAGAATGTTTAATACTTTCAATTTAAATGTTTAATATCATAAATATTTCATTTACTAGGTAATATAAAAAAATACTTATTATTAATTTTTGTTTCATTTGAAGAACTTTTTTGTTTCGCTAAAACAATTTTTGTTATTTCTCAAACATTGAGTATATATGTTGATATTTGAAAATTTTTCTTAGATCTCTAAGATATTTTTCATCTTATCATACCCTTAATTATACATTTATTTTTCTTTGTGTAATTCCTTTCAATAGTCTCCAAATTGTTTATAAGACACACATTTGTTAATTTTTTAATATTTTTATTTTTTGTTTATTTTCATCATGTAGAATACTATTTTGATATATTTTATCTAATTACTTTTTAGGTTTAATTATACCTTTGGTCCCCATTTTCGTAGCAAAATCTCAATTTAGTCCCTCTATTTGTGTTTGTCTCAATTTGGTCCTTTCTGTTAGTGGTATAGTAACACCGTTAAAGGGGTGTCATGTGTCAGTTTATGGAATCTTTGAATTTTTTTTATTCTTTACTTATTTTTTTGAATTTTTTTAAAAAAATAAAAAATTTGTCACGTGACAAGTTGTCGTGTCGTCGTGCCACGTGGTAGTGACAAAGTGATGTGACAGTGACAATGACATATGTCACTTATATGACAAGTGTCATTTCCACTTTCTCAATTTGGTCCATTATTTTAATTTTTGTCTCAATTTAGTTCCATTTTTGTAAAAATTGAGCAACTTTGTCCCTCTCCAAATTGAAATCAAATTTAATTTCTATATAAATGTACACAAATATTTCTATCAAAATTGATATTTCAAGTAAATATTTTTAACAAAATTAAGTTTAATTAATTAATATTTTACATTGAACTTTACTTAAAATTGTTTTAAAGTTGTTAATAAATAATAATGTTAATAAAAAAATCATAAATTATATTGATATTTTATTACATCATACTTTAATATTATTTTTTTATTTGAATTTATATTTCAAATAATTGTATATTTTTAAAATGTGTAAAGTTCAATAATTTGTACACAAATGTTTGAATTGATGTAAAAATAAAAATTATAAAAAGTTTAAAAATAATTTTAACTAATTCATGTAACAATAAAAAACATATAAATTTAAAATTTGAAAACAATTTTAAGTAAATTTGAATGTGAAACAAAAATTTAAATAAACTTAGTTATATTAAAAATATATAATAAAAATATCAATTTGAATAAAAATATCGAATTTAATAAAAATATTTATATAACATTTATATAAAAATTAATTTTTGTTTCAATGTGGAGAGAGAAAAAATTGGACTATTTTTACAAAAATAGGAACTAAATTGAGACAAAAATTAGAATACAAAGACCAAATTGAGACCGAGGAAATGACACCTGGCATAATATTGACATGTGACATTATCACTGCCACATCACTATGTCATTGCCACACGACGATCATTTGACACGTGACAATTTTTTTTAAAAAAAATTCATAAAAATAAATAAATAAATAATTCAAAAAAAATTCAAAAAAAAAATTCAGAAAATCCAAGAACTAACGTGTGATACCTCAATTAACGCTGTTACTGTACCAATAACGGAAAGGACTAAATTGAGATCAAATTTCCTAAAACAGAGACCAAAATGAGATAAAAAAATAGAGGGACCAAATTGAGATTTTGTTATAAAAATGGGGACCAAAGGCATAACTAAATCTATTTTTTATTTTCTAACTCATTACAATTATATTTTAAGTTTTTCACTTTAATTGTATAAATAATTTTTATTTACTACAATATAAAAATTTAATGTAATTGCTATAAATATTTTTTTTATCACCATCTAACATATATTGGAGTTCAAAAGATACAAGATCTATTTTAAAATTTTATTATGTTTATTAATGTTTATTATTTATTATTTGCGTCATTTTGATCAAGTGATGTATTATAACTTGTATTAGTGTATAAAAAAATAATTTATTATAATTTAAGAAATTGAAGTAAACAAACATTTAAAATAAAATATATTTTAATTTGAATATTTTTTTCTTTTTATATTTTTTTTAAAAACTATTTTTAAATTTTATCAACTAGGTTTCATTAATGTTTGCAAATTTAATAAATGTTTTAGTTCTCATGAAATTTTATTTGGTATTCCAATATAAAATATAAACAATTATAATTTATTTCAAAGTATTTGATATCGAAGAAACAACTATCCTCCTAATATTGAATATTTGATAATATTATGTTTCCTTTACCGTAATTTTTTATTATTTTATAAAAATTATTCAAAATTAATATTAAAGTAGTAAGAAAATGGGTACGGGTATGGGTACGAGATTATACCCGTTACCCGGTGGGGATGTGGATGGGACAAAAGTTTGATACCCGTTGAGTTTGGGTATGTGGATGGGGAATGAATTTTTTTTACGGGGATGAGTATGGGATAGCGTAACTCATCCCCGCCCCGCCCCGTTGCCATCCCTAAACATAACCATATCATCTACCGTATATTTCGATATGCTGATAAAAAGAATGTTTAGAAATAACAATCCATATGAGTATGAATAATGTCTATTCGTAATCTGATATATAATAGAAAAAATTACTCATTATCCATTTTGTTATTTGTAGGGTACTGGTACTCGTTTTAAAAATACTTGTGGATTTTTAAAATCCACGGTTTAAAAAGGATATTTTTTAATTTTTTAAAATAAACTTAAATAAAAATTAAATTGATTAAAAAATAAATTTTAATTTTAATTAAATTTAATCTAATAAAATATATAAATTTTAATTTTAATTAAATTAAATTTAATAAAATATAAATTAGATTTTAATTTTAATTTTTTTTGCGGGTAACGGATACCTACAGATACAGTACGAAATAGTATGATATCTACATCTGACCTGTTTATGAACGGGTATTAAAATATCTACTACCTGCTATCCGTGGATAATAAATATCCATAAATACCAACTATCTACCGTGAATTTTGTCCACGGATACCAATCTTCTCTAATTTGTTCAGTTTGCTATTTTTAGGTTGTGAATGCTTCTATTTGGCTGAATTTACTTTGTTGATAATTTAAAATTATTAATATTTGATAAAAAGATGTTGTGGTGAGTATGTATAATAATGGTATTATTGAAGGAATTTCAAGGAGAGATTTTATGTGGTGATAATTGTAGTGTATGCATTAACATATGGATTTAATATGGAGGCGTATATCCAGATAATTGAGTTTAGTGTCAACTTCTTATGTGATTATAGACATATATATGTTTTATATCATGTTTGTAGGTATTTGACATGATTTAATTATATATGAATATTTCTTTTGTAACTAACTAACCTTATTGTGTGTTTTGCGTTGGTTGTGTTTTGTTTGTCTCTTTTGCAATGATCACTTAACTCTATGAGCATAGGAGAACACAAATGAGGATACTCCTCTGCTGGAGAACAACAAGAGAATGTGGAGTAGTGCTTAGACTTCCTTAGTAGTATAGGAGTTGTCTCTTTTTTAAAAAAATCTTAGATATCTATAGAATAATTCTCTGTATATTTCATATTATTATAGTTATTATTTCGAATAACTGTATTAATATTTTATATATTCCTATAACTATTTGTTTTGCTTTGTCAAACTTTAATATTTTATTTAGTAGTTTTATACTATTAAATGAGATGTTACAACGAAGGAAACTGAATTCAATTATATTTTGGACTGAAACAACATTGTACATTTTTCTTAAAAAATAATTGGGACTAAGTTGGGTAGAAGAATAAATATTGAGACCGAATTAAATACAACATACTGTCACTTAACAAAAATACTCTCCCATGATGTTGACAATAACACATGAAATTGATGCTGACATTACAAACCTAACATGTAGAAAAAACCAAAAATAAAAATAAAAATATGATGAATTGACATATGATATTTACTGTGACCACATAAATGTCATTTATACAAATTTAACGAAAATATTAAATTAAATCATCTAGCATGCAACTTTATTGAAAAGAAAAGAAAAGAAAATCGAAATAAAAACAAATGAAATTAGTAATCAAACCTTTATTAATCAAGATCTACTTTATATATATATATATATATATATATATATATATATATATATATATATTATGCTAATGATAAAGTATCTATGAATTCCTTGGCAAAGATATCTAGCCTTGATTTGCAGCATGTTGTTGTGCAATCTTGTTCTGAGTGAGACCAATTTCAGCTTCAGCAGTTCCATGTTCTTCTCTGAACTTCTTGTATATGTCACCTTTATAAAACTCTCTAGTCCTTAACACCAAGATGAGAGACACAAGTGCCCCAAACAGGCTCACTGCAGTGATTATAATGAAAGCCATTTTGTAACACTCACTTCCATTGCAATTCAACTCCTCCCCAGGTTTTCTCTTCATTCCTAATGCTTCCATTTGCCTTCTGGCCTCCTTGTCATACAAATACCCTGCAACCCTCACACTGAACAGGTATGATCCAATTGGACTTGCCACTGACCCAACATTATACAGAGTTGAGTAAAATTTCAGACCAAAAAGTTCTGATATGATGGAAAATAGCAATGGCCAGTTTGCCCCAAAGCAGAATCCAATGATAATTGAGGCTGCATAGAGACCATTTGGCACATTGAAAGCAATCAGAAGGTGGCCAACACAAGGCATCACAAGAATTGATGTGAACAAAATAGGCCTAGGAACTTTAAATTTGGCTATGATCATTTCTGAGATCACACCCTGCACAATTTTCCCCATATAGATCCAAATAGCCATAAGGGACACAAATGTTGTAACACTATGTGATGAATATCCTAAGGATGTACCAATTTGGCTCAAGTTGTTTACCACAGTGAGTGTACCACCAAGTCCACAAATTGTTGCTAGGAAAAGAATCACCATGTCAAGGCTAAAAATGGCTTGAAGTATTGTATAGTCTTCACCTCTACTTGGTGGACTGAACATGTTTTTCCAGCAGGAAACTTGCTTTGGTGCATCCTCTGCAGAACTCTCTAGATTTGGCATCTCTGTTGCTATATTCAAAGGCTTAGGAGGGTTTTTTTCACTGTCTCTGTGTTCTTGTTTCCTCTTCCATATCTTTTGTTCTTCAAACATGACAACAACAAGTGGAAAAATGAGCAACACAAGCATGAGTATAGTAGTGACATAGTACTCAGTCTTGGTAAAGTTGAAAGTTTTTTGCAGTATGATCAGTACCATGAGGAAACCTGCAAGAACTAAAGTGGTGTAGAGGAAATTATAGAAAACCTTGGAATCATTTGGCTGCTGAACTCCCTTGTGGTGTCTGATAACTGGCAAGAAAAGAAAAGTTACAGCAGTTGGTAGCCATGCCATGAGCAAAATCAGAGATTTGGAGTCATTTCCATAGAAGGCATAGTATATCTGAGTGATGATTGCTGCACTCAAACCAAGGTAGCCACTCAGAAGGCCAATGACAATGCCCCTTGTGCCTGGGAAGTTCTTCACACTGGTCACAATGACTCCAGTGTTAGTGGAACAGTGAGAATTTGCTCCAATGAAGATGTACAAACACATTTTCCACACCTGGGGCCTGGGGATTTTTCTGGTCACTGCAAGCCAAATTGTGAAATAGCCAAAAAAGTTGAGAACCCCACCAATTGTTAACACCACCCAAGGGGGTGTTACCTCATTGATTAGGCCTGAAATGATGCCTATGTTGGACCCTAAATCCTTGAAGAAACTTAACAGATTGAGGGTGGATTGATCATACCCTAAAACTGATTTGATTTCCCTTGAGTATAGACTGAACATGTAGCTTGCTCCTGATACAGACATGATCATGAATGAGGAAAAAGCCATGAACCAACGCCCTGTAAGGACTTGCAGAGTGAAGCCTTTGGTGTTATTGTTCACAGAACTTCCACCATTTTCTCCACCACTCTGTTTGGAAGATTCCATCTTCTTCTTCTTCTTCACTCTTAGTTTTCAGCACCACTTTCTGAATGAGCTGAAAACTGAATACTGAAAGTGAGTGGAGCAAAGAATTTGGAAAATGGTGATGAATTTATACAGAGTTTGAAGCTGTAATTTTCCAAATGGTTTGTTGAAGAAAAATTCTGAGGCTAAAAAGTCCACCGTCACCGAAAAAAATGTTCACGTTATACTCCAAAACTGTGCCATCTACCAACGTGTATCTTCTTTCTTCCTCACTCAAATAGTAGGGTCAAGCTGAAAATTTTGTGGTGTTACAATGTTATCAGTATCAGTCCCATATCATAGATTTGTTTAAAAGGCAAAGATAAATAAATAAAAGCACACTTCATGCTTTTTACCTGTGCAATTTCAGTGTCTTAACCGTCAAAAATTGTTCAACTTTATCCGTGTTTATCATTTATCGAATTTATATTTGGACAATAATTTTTGGTGTCTTTGTTATTGTCTATCAAAGTTATAATAAATTAATTTAATCATGACTCATAGTCATCTGAATGTTTATTTTGATAATTTACACTGATTTTTGTTATTATTTTATTGTAATGATTCTCATGCTAAGAAATGACTCATAGTCATCTGAATTTTTATTTTAATAATTCACCGATTATATATATATATATATATATATATATATATATATATATATATATATATATATATATACACACATTACACAATACAACACCTATTTCGTAATTGGTGTCACTTTTCACACTGCACCAACACAGATTACATAACTAGTGTTACACACACATAATTGTACCGGTTATGTAACCAGTGCACAACCCCTCATGTGCACTCACACATAGTCCATCACCAAGAGTGGTTCACTTCCCTCACACTAGTACATGTCATTACATAACACTGCCACCACTGGTTCACTCCACCCACATCAGTGCATCACCACTCACCTTCGAATAATGAGAGACAAATATGAGAATATCCACTCCAAATCCTTCAAGAACATTCACAATCACACAGGTGCACAACAACCCATTTAATGACAAAGTTAACATGTTTGGTAAAAATAACTCAACTATAGAATTAATTTGGTAAAATTAACTATAACACTCTCAAATTGTTATATATATATATATATATATATATATATATATATATATATATATATATATATATATATATAAAATAGAATATGGTAGGGATCCTCAAATTAGCTTTTGTAAATCGATCCACATATGCACAAAAGAATAATAGTCTATACAAATATATACAAACAATGTCATCCACACAAAGAAATACCATTTTGTAAGAGACTTGTAGTTGTTGACTTCTTAGACCTACTTTAATGAACATAATAATTGACACTTTTATAGAATAATAATTGGACACAATGAGGTACTTTTGATGTTAGGCAGTTTTAACAATAACTGGCCATTTAGAAAAAAAATTCACGAATTAAATATAAAATATTTTTGGCATATGTTTTTATAAAGTTAATTTACTTTTCTAATCATATTTTTCAAAACTTAATTATAAATTTAAAAATATTTATTATATCCTTTCTTTATTTTAAATTATTTTTAATATAATATATATTTTTAAACATTAAAAAAACACAAATATGTGTTTGCATACACTAACACAAAAAAGGCCTTAAACGTCACCTGTTTAACGTCTGCTCAAAAGAACACCCACGTAAAAAATGACCGGTGGCAGTTTTGTAAATAACTGGACAAATTTAACATTTGTCCATTAGCGCCCCGACGTCAAGTAACGTCGGTCCACCAGCGCCCCGACGTCATCTTCAAAAGGACGTCGGCCCCAGAGCTCCCCGACGTCAAATTACGTCGGCCCTAGAGCTCCCCGACGTTAAATTACGTCGGCCTGGCACAACACAAACGTTAATTTTTTCCTAAAATCAGCGCGAACCCCTCTCCTCCCCTCTGTTACGTTGCGCGTTCTTCTCCTCCGTGCCGGCGACAGCGAGAGCCACCATTGCAGGTTAGTTTCTTCGTTTTCCACCACTGAAAATTGTTGGGTTTTGATTTGTGGATTGATTTAGGAGTTTTGAACCGAATATTTTTCATTTTCGTCCCCATTTTGCAATGTTATTCTTCGTCTCCGTGGTGTGTGAAACGGAATATTGGCCTCGCACATTCTCCCCTCCGTGCCCGCGACGACGCCATTGCAGGTACGGTTTTTCATTTTCCACCACTGAAAGTTGTTGGATTTTGCTTTGTGGATTGGTTTTGAGTTTTGAGCACAATATTTATCGTTTTCGTTCCCATTTGGTAGTGTTTTTCTTTCCCATATTTGGCCATCCAGTAGCACGTTCGGCCCCTAAGACCACTCTCCTCCAACTTCGATTTTGGTTTTGCAACAAGAGGTTAGCTTTACTTATCCTTCTTTTTGCATTTTTTTAGTGTGTTCATATTGTATGTATGAAATTGATTTTCTTTTTTTACCGTTGTAGTTTAACATTTTGAATATTTTTTTAGTTAGTTTTTTGGGTCTACATTTTTATTTTGAATTTTTCTATTAATATTTACATAATTTTGAAAGAAATTTATGTTTATTGTTAGATTTCTTTTATTTAAAATATTTTCAATTTTATTTGATTTTTTAATACTATGGTTGCATTGTTGTTTTATATATATGAAGATTTATTATAATTTTAATTAAATACTGAGCAAACCTTAGTTCCCGTTTAAGATTTAGTACAAATGATTAAATTTTTAATCGTTTGTAATAAATCTTGAATTGTCCGATTGGACAGTTTGGAAGAATTATTTTTCATAATTTGTTATAACGCATACATTGAGGTTTATGCATAAATTTCACAAAATTTCGATTGAGGCTAATTTGTGTTGTTCTCTGGATGCATACTTGATTGTGATCATGATTAATCACTTTCATTTCGTGTACTTCAGAGACCAATGCGAAATGCTGTCGAAATTTTGTGAAATTTATGATGTTTGACTTATTTGTACATGTGTTAGCAAATTATGAAAAATAATTTTTTCGAATGGGTAGGGCCTCACCTTGTGAGAGTTAAAAGTTTGAGATTGATTGAGTTTTTTACGAACATATAGTATGGATCGAAGCTGGATGAATGAGCGTCGCATAAGTGAAGAGTATGAAAAGGGGGTTTCTGAGTTTTTGCAATATGTTCAAGAACACGCAATCTCAAGTAACGGGACATATTTTTGTCCTTGTGTTTGTTGTCTTAATCAAATATGTCATGACTTGGGAACAATGCGTGATCATCTATTCATCTTTGGTATAATGAGAAGTTATACACTTTGGACTTGGCATGGAGAAGTATTAGACAAGCCTACGACGTCACGAGGAACAGATTATGTAGATGACTGGATGAATGATCATTTAGAAGATATGGTACGTGATGTTGGGAAGGAGAATTTTAGAAAAGTTCATTTATATGATTCACTTAAGTCCGATTCAGAGGAAGAATTGTACCCAGGATGCACTCACTTTACGCAACTGTCAGCAACTTTGAAATTATTCAGTTTAAAAGCAAAGCATGGATGGACGGATACAAGTTTCACATAATTGTTGGAGTTGTTAAAGGAGATGCTTCCAGAAAATAACACGTTACCTATCTGTAATTACGAGGTGAAGAAAGTTTTATGTCCAATGGATTTGGAATATCAAAAGATACATGCATGCCCAAATGATTGTGTTTTATACAAAGAAGAGTTTGCTTCACTAAAGGTGTGTCCAACATGTGGTTTATCGTGATTTAAAAAGAAAATTGATGGAAATAGTGGCGATGAAGACAAAGATGGTCCACGTGCTAAGATGATGTGGTACCTTCCTATAATACCTAGATTCAAACGACTATTTTCCATTAAAGAAGATGCAAAAAACTTGAAATGGCACGTTGATGGAAGAAATATGTGTTTGCATATACCTATTTAAAACTAGTTTTATGTAAAAATAAGTTTGATGTATTTCTACAAATTAGGTTTTATTTTTTTTTCTAATGTTTCATTTAAGATTTTATCTCCATTATATACAACATTAAATTCCACAACATATAACTAAAGATAAATTTTATTAATTTAATATCGTATTAAAATAATTTATGACATTATATAATGTCACTCAATTTATTGCGGTTGAGATTTTGACGTGCAAGCCTCTCCATTTTTACATTCAACGTCTTTAGTATGAGAAAGATTGATTAGATATCCAACTAAATATAAAGTATATATATAT
>Ga0214542_1002947_pt1 | contig 35072 bp, 22 predicted proteins | sample CNSS1metaG_FD_160096 | JGI IMG/M metagenome (GOLD analysis project Ga0214542, IMG submission 160096) | Root nodule microbial communities from cowpea collected in UCLA plant growth center, Los Angeles, California, USA - CNSS1 | ecosystem: Host-associated > Plants > Roots > Nodule | place: USA...
AATATATGGTGGAGGAGGTGAGGGGGATGGAGGTGGTGGAGACTTGTAGACATAAGGAGGTGGAGGTGATGGAGATGGTGGAGGGGGAGATTTGTAGACATAAGGGGGTGGAGGTGATGGAGACGGTGGAGGAGGAGACTTGTAGACATATGGTGGGGGAGGTGAGGGGGATGGAGGTGGTGGAGACTTGTAAACATAAGGAGGGGGAGGTGATGGAGATGGTGGAGGTGGGGACTTGTAGACATAAGGAGGTGGAGGTGATGGAGATGGTGGAGGAGGAGACTTGTACACATATGGTGGAGGAGGTGAGGAGGATGGAGGTGGTGGAGACTTGTAGACATAAGGAGGGGGAGGTGAGGAGGATGGAGGTGGTGGAGACTTGTAAACATAAGGAGGGGGTGGTGATGGGGATGGAGGTGGAGGAGATTTATACACGTATGGAGGGGGTGGTGAAGGAGATGGAGGTGGAGGAGACTTATAAACATATGGTGGGGGTGGTGATGGGGATGGTGGTGGAGGAGACTTGTAGATATATGGAGGTGGTGGTGAAGGAGAGGGAGGTGGTGGTGACTTATAGACATAAGGTGAAGGTGGAGATTTGTGTGCATGTGGAGGTTTTTTGTAATGGTGGGGTGGGTGTTTTGCATGCTCTGGTGGAGAGTAATAGGTTGGCTGGGATGCATAGTAAGGCTTATAGTTATAATCATCACCAGCCACAGTGATAGCAATTAGACAAAATGCCAATCCATAGATGAGTCGAGGCCAGTGCCTCGGCCCTGCCGATGTTCTCATCTTCTATCAGTGTACAGCACCAGTGGTTGTTTAGATGAGCTATGCTCTATGCTTGCATTTGCAAAGTATGCATCCTAACCCTTTATATAGTGTTAGCCTTCAGTTATGGCTGATACTGTTTATTTGTTAAATGCATCGACAGACTGGTTGAGGATTTAATATACATGCTGCACATTACCCTTTTTGTTCAAATCATTATTCGGAGTTGAAGTTGCAGGCCTCCATTATGTGAATTCATATTTCTTACGATATGGATTAGCAACAAAGTCAAGAAAGAAGGTTGGCAATGGCATGGTTGGACGTAAGAACTAGTTGAATTGGATCAAATTTTGAAAATGCGCGTTAAAGCAGCCAGCTATGATTATTTCAATTGAACTTTAGAGAACCGGTGAATATATTAGAGCAAGCCTGAAGTACCAAACATCATATTGAAGTCAAATGTCAGGGTGTCGGTCAAAACAAAAACCTACCAGACATCCGGATCAATAGGCAAACTTACATTCTCAAGTCATGACAATGGCTATAGTTAAAATTATCCCCATGAGAATGTGACATTATAATTTTATCTTGGTATAATTACTTTAGAGTATTTTACGGTTTTTCTCATCCGTACAAAACTTGGTCTTATGAACCTTTGATCAGTTACCCCATTTGACTAGGTTTTCAGGGTTTAACTGTTGATGTAATATTATTGGTACTTCACTGATGTTTGTTTTTCCACATTAACATTGAGCATCTAACTAACTATGTTCTTAACTGCATTTTGAGTGGTTTCCCTGTCCGATTGTAATTTTCCATTACATTACTGGTCTAGTGCGAACTCTGCAGGTAGGACTCATTTTTCCTAGTGATTTCATTATACTTGCTATATGTACTGTTCTAGACATATTAGAGAATGCTGCTACTGTTTTTACTCTGCCATCATCGTGTTGTTTTCAGAGACATGTATTCTATATATAAGGTGATCCATTAGTTGCATTTTGATAGTCATTTAATTGTAGAGATAAACACAACTTGCTCCACTTATGTCCTTGACATGGTGCAGGAATACTAGTAGGTTTATTAACTTACATATCAAAATTAACTATTTGTGTCTGTCATAGACTCATGGCCAAAGACATTTGGAGATTCATTTTCTTGTCAAGTTAAGGTACAAATTAGTCATGAGTGAAACTAGTAAGAATTCGATCCCAATACCTAGTTTATCTGCACCCAAATATATAGCAGATATCAAAGAGATCTTAGTTTTGAAATTAGATGAAAATTTGAACAGTCAGGGAAGATAATTCCTTTTACAGTTATAGATCGTAATTAAAATTTTAATCCATGTTGACCCTGTTGTCTCTCCTATAAGACATTCTCCTTCAACTTATGCAGGACATTGATATACCTTGCCATTTATTTTAGTATTTCTTAATTTCAATTCCCTAATCAAACACATTCTTATTACACGGATTGGCTAAAAGAGAATTGCATCATATTATATAGCATTGCATTGCCGGTGAGTTCTAATCTAACCTTAGTTCAGAAATAATTGATGTTGGCAGTGTCAACGAGTTGGTGTGGCCAGCTGTGGGAAAGGAATTATATTCATAATTTCGTGGGAAGCCATCAAATAATCTTCTCTCCTCTCAGGTTCTCCTTAAACCCAATTTCTTTTCCTGTAAATTTCATGAAAATAGATAATATCTTCTAAAATTCAACTTCTCTGATATGTAGTAAGAAGCAATTTTAACCATTCCATTTTGGATAGAGGGTAAGATTATTATTCCATTTTATATTTCATTCCACTGGTGTGCTTATTCCTTCAAGGAAAACAAAGAGTTGAGATTAATTTTCCATAAAATATTTTTAATATTATATTATATTATATAAATTATGATATATTGAGTTTACAAAGATTTTAGCTTTTTGGGGAGAAGAAATAATTTCGGCCATTCAATTTATATGAATATTTAATAATAATTTTTCAAAATCAATTTTAATTTAGATGTAGGTATATGCATTCTGTCGGCACTTTAAAAATCTTTCTATCAAATTTTGTATTTTCTCCTATTCAATATGTTGAACATATTTTTATTGGGAAATTATAAAAAGTTTGGTCAATTAATTCCTGAATTCACAAATTGTCAAAAGATAATTTTTCTATCATAATTTCAGAAATTGCAAATGCAATTGTTTATGTAGGTAAATTGGTCGATGCTCTTAATTTCATTCATTAACTTAGTGTATTATTTTATTTTAAATTTGGTATGTATTGGTTGTTGCTTTTTCTTTTTTTAAATTTGAGATGTCCTTTAATAGAGAATTCGATTCGTAGTTAAGAGGTTGACTTCTTTTAATATATGTTTTTGTGTTCACACGGGCATCGAGATCCAATATTTGTCCACATTCATATTTAAGGAGCATGATTGTCCTTCAACCATGTTAGTTGGTTACTAAAAACTTGAAATAAGAGTTTGAATCATAAAAATAATGTTTGAGTTTGACCATAACAATAGTTGTTAAAAACAATGAGATGAAACCAAGTATCAGAATTATAACTCTTTGATTTTTTTAATTTAATAAAAAATCACTATTGATATTTAGATAAGTATTATTTAAAAAGTGAATGAATGTTGGTCATATATACAATAATTAGTTATTGAATAATGATGTAAAATTAAAGCATATATCACTTGTTCTTAACTTTTATGCGTAATGTAATTGATTTTATTTAACTTTTATAATGTGTTCATTTGAGGGAGAGAATTTGAAAAGGAATGGATGGGTTTGAGTGGATTTGAGAGTGAATTATGTGTTATTTTTTTAAAGGATTTAGAGGTGATTGTGAATAGAATTGGAAGTAATTTTTGTGAAAGTTTGAGAGATTTGATTATGTGATAGACTAAAAATTATGTTTTAATAGAAGTATTGGTGAGATTACCATTTTGTCCTTATCGTATTGTCCACACAAATTTGTTCCACTTGAGTTGTCATCAGATCTCTCACTTTCTCTCTACACATAGATTCGTTCCATTTGAGCTGAGATTGGATCTTTCACATTCTCTCTACACATAGATCTGTTCCATTTGAGGTGGGATCGGATCCAGTCCTTTAACCACATCCAGATTCATTCCAAGTGAAATATTCATTCCAAGTGAGATGGGAACTGATCCATGCTCTTCACGTTCAACTCCTTTGCTCACACCATGTGTGGATGGGTTCCAACTTTGCCAAGTGTTTAACCACACATAGATCCGTTCCAAGTGAGGTGGGAACGGATCCATGCTCTTTGACGTTCACCAGGTCCCTTTGCTCACACTCACACTATACATGGATGTGTTCCAACTTTGTAGAGGGTAAAACTGTATTTAACCAAGTGAATCAACTCAAATGACCGCGTATTAGGCAGGCATATCTTCCTCTTAATTCTCTTCAAGCGAACAGATAAATTACTACGTAATTTGTCTTCGCATTACCACTCAAACAAACACAATGTTGCACTTTAAGTAATTAAAAAAGAACTATTTCCCTAAAGTATTAATTAATATTATGATATTTATGGTGTAGTGATTTTTTTAAGAAGTTGTTATTTCAATTTGTTAGCACTAGTTTTTACAAATAAGAAGAAAATATAAGCGTAGTACTTCAAGCTTTATTAATATTCTTCGTATAAAAAAAAAGGTTTGTCTCAATGCCCAGCAAAACTTAAGAAATATCTGACATTGGATTATTAGTTATAAAAGTAAAAGGTGGAATGAACAATCTGATCCGTGAGAGTTTGAATTTAGTTCTAGGACTTAAATAAATTAAAATAACATTCTTTAAAATAGTTTCATTTTGCACTTTCGTGCTTAATTACATATAGATTCTTCCTACACACTATAATAAAATTAATTTATTAAAGTACAATTAAATAATATGATTAAATTGCAGTTTAATTATAACACGTAAGAATTTATTTCAAACTAATAATAAATGTCAGAACCCAATAACTACTCTCCTCACCCACTCTCTTCTACCACCGAAAAACACATTCCCACTCTCTGCATTTCCTCTCTCTAAACCCTCTCCTAGCTCTCTGAAGCAAGCCATTCCCTCTTCTGATCCTTTCCACTCTGTGCAGCTGCTGAAACCCAGAACCAGGAGAGGAACTTCTCCTCAAGCTGAGCCATCTCCCCTCCCGGTAAGACAAATTCAGTTCCTTCCAATTCTCTTCAATTCTGGGATTCTTGGATTTGATTCTTACCAAAACGAAGTAAGGACTTAAACTCACCCTGAGTTATGAATTTCAGCCCCTTAGGTTGAGGACTTGAGGTACCATTGTGTTGGAGCCTTGCTTGTGGTGTTTTGTCAAAAGGTAAGGGAAGCTAACCGATACATTGTTCATTTGAGTTGTAAATTAGGTTTTGTATGAGATTGGTGTGCTGAAATGACTTCTTGAATGGCTTATGTGTGTGTATGATCATGTTGGTTTCGAAATCTGCGTTCTTGCATGTGAAAACAGTGAGATGATCTGATATTCTCGCCTAGGCGGACTGGTCTCGCCTAAGCGAGACTATCAGAAAGGCTCACCTCTGGAACTACGCGAAATCTCGCCTAGGCGAGCTGGGGTCGCTTAAGCGAGACATACTCTCGCCTAAGCGAGCCAGTTTAGCCTGAGCGAGAGTTCGCTCAGTTTTAAATCCTTGCCCCTGTTTGGTGTCTCGCCTAGGCGAGGCAGCCTCGCCTAAGCGAGATGGCTTCTCGCCTGGGCTAGATTACCTAGCTTAAGCGAGATTCACTGCAGTGGGGTACATCAATTTCTGTGTTAAATGGAAAAATGACATGTTTTACTATGATTCTATGCAAGGAAGCTTTCATGTGTTGATGAGTGCTTAATTTATATATTGTGTAAGGAGATTTGAAGGTTATTAGTTTGTTGTGTGATGATTAGAATGGAATTTCAAGGGAAATCCATGTGAATTGTTAGAGTGTAAGGACGTGTGGAATCATTAATTGGTTGGTATTCTGAAACTCCAATAATCATTCACGCTCAGATAGAGTAGAATGGATTATGTCGTGAGGAGTAGCAGGAGGTCCTAGTCCTTGGACTTGATACAGTCCTAGACGCGAAGGGGACTTACCCTGGGAACGGTCGGGTGATAACCCCATGTGTCCAGGCTCTGCAGAGTCTGGGAACCGTTGCAGGTGCAAACCACCAAGAGCTCCAATGTCGCTTACACAATCCGGATATCGAGTCTAGAATTTTAAATATTAATCTATGTGTTGTGAGTGATGTAATGATGTTCTGTATTATCTTTCTTTTCTCTCAGTTAGCTTACCCTTTTCTTTTGTTCATGTGGTTTTGTGCTCGCGGTTTCTCTTTTGTCTTTATCACGTGCTGTTGGTGTGAGTAGAGCCTCGCCCAGATGTGGATACCTCCTTTCAGAGCAGGAACTAACCTCTCTTACTTATAATTGTAGTAGTTTTTGAATCAGGTGTTGAGAAGCCTTAGCATGGCAAGTTGTTAGCCCTTCATATGCTTTTGGATGACTGTATTAAACGCTTATACAGTATATATGTATAACTGCTAGTTTTACTATTTGCTATGTCTGATCATGAATTAATGTTTTGTTTGATAGTGTGGAATACTATTAAATGAGATGTTACAATAAATGTGAAAGATAAAAATTAATTTCAAATTTTATGTATTTATTAACTTTTAATAATTTAAAACGAAGGTAAAAAGGTGGAAGTTAATTTTAAAGTTTTTTTAATTATCAGCATTTAAAAAATAAGTTGATAGAAAAATACCCCATCAAACACGTAAAGTATGGCTTAGCCAAATCAAAACTATAATTTTTGCAAAGAAATAACAGAAAAATTATTACTTATTATAAGATTCGAGGGACGAAAATATTGTTGTTGTGTGTATCACGAAACCACGTTCTCGCATAAATTGATAGAAGATCGCAGTGTTATAAAAAAACAAAAAGATATCACTAGCCTTTAGTCAAATCATTGAATCCAGTATTAAACATTGCGATAATTATAGAGCTATTATTTTCTCATATAATTTTTATAATGATTTTTTAAATACGATTATTTATTTATATTTACAGAAAAATACATTTATTAAGAATTTACTTTGTTATCATATCACAATAATCAATAGATATTATAGCGATATATTTGAATTCATTATTTAATACATGTATAAATGAAGGATACAAAAATTCATGCGTAAAAAAGTTTAAAATTGGAAAGCAAATTGTTTAATTTTGCATATTGTTAGTTAAGCAACACGAGTTTAAACCTATTTTCATTTGCGTAATAAAAGTTAGAGTAAATACTTCATAATTTATTGATGATATAATGAATTTTTATGATGCCATCAAATTATTAATTGTCATGATTAGTCGTTGATTTTTTAATAAGTAATGAAAAGGTTATATGGATGATTATTGATTGAAAGTATAATTTTGTTTTGCAGTAAGAGTGTATGGAAATTAATCTCAAAATAATTGTCTAAAGCCTGATCTAACTTTTATACAAGATATACTAGATTGTGTTTACCAATTTCTAGTGAAAAAGAAAATAGAGTGGGTGCCGTGAAATACGTTTATTTTTAATCCTACTTTTGAATTATTTTCATTCCCATATTTAACATAAAAATTAAGAAAGTAACAGTATTTTTTTATTTTAATAAATATAATGTTTAATTGCATCATTGTCTCATATTAATACTTTTATTTCACTAAATAGAAAACAAATGTAAAACAATTATTTTAAATAAATAATAAGAGGTGCAAAAAGCGATTATCAGTTTGACATAATAGTTTTTTTGTAGGCCTATGGCCTCTTAAAAAGAGAGCTAAAAATGTCGGGGAAAGCTATTTGCATCGATCTTTTTTGTAATTTTTTTATGCAGTTTTCGAAAACATCTATTTTTTGTATTTTAACTTTAAAAATCATAACATCTTAGAAAATGGAACAATTCACATTTTTCTAAAATTCGAAATAAAAAATATTAGGAACTTTGATCAAAAGTAAAAAAAGAAAAAACTTTTCTCTATATTGTGTACTGCAGTATATTTTTGAAATATAAGATAAAAAAATTATCTACTGATTACTAGATAATCGGGTTGATTCTAATTTTTGTGTGCAAGTGAATATAATAGTATTATATAATTTAATAGTAATATTGGGGAAAACGTGTGTAAACCTACTGCATGCGCGCATTTATACTACATAAAATATCTTGACTGTTTTAGGTTTCGGTACTCAACACAGCAGATGTTAATTCAATATAAAAATAATAACACTAAATTGGTGAAAATAGAGCACATAATTCAGCCTTTACGATAAAAGCGTTATGCGTTTTGAATCCTCGCTGCGGCTGATCCTCTTAGCTTCCAACCATTAATGCAGTGGGCACTGGGCACTGGGCACTGGGCATTCTGTCTTTATTTTGTATTGTGAGTTATGATTTATGTTTTTAAGGCTTATTTGTAATGCTGCCGAAAGCTGAAGCATGGTTTCATGGTGTTTGTATGTGCTTGGGGAGTACTGCTATAGGGCATTTGTGTGGGAATATGTTAGTACGGTGGTTTTGAAATAATTAGTATAATCTACTTAAATATTAATTAACCACAATTTTTTGGTAGGTTGTACTAAGGAAAGATTGATCATTTTTCATTTTTGTAAATGAGAAAGGGTAACCCTTATACCTATATAATACATTATTTAATAGGTGATAAAAAAAAAGGAGATATCTAAGCATAAGGAATAACCGAATTATATACAGGTAGGGTACTTCTATTCGCTCGAAGGTGATTATTTGTGTTTTGACACGTCCACAATCACCTCTCTGTAACACATAGGGCAAGCCTGAAAAAAACACAGAAAAGAAGAGGCATTTCAGCATATGCCAAATTGAGCACTACAAATATTTAACGAACTCGTTATTATAAATTAATGGGAATCAACATGGCGTGAATCCTAAAAAATATGCATTTCACAAAGAAAATTTGGGAGTAGTAATTGTCAGTTAGAAACCTAAATTAGTTCTTATATGCCTCGTGATCTCTCATTAAAACGCTTATATTTATAAATTTTTCAACATTTGTATTTTTTATTTCAGTAATGCTTTGATAAATTCTGAAGTTCGGAGTCTATTACGCACTCGGAGATCTCATTCCTAAACAACTTGCCTTATTGATGCTAAGCCATTTGTTCCCACAGCTAGCATGATAGGCATGTTTGCATGGTAAAGTCATCCTCTTGTCCCCTCTTCTATATTCCATCTGACAAATCACGCATCTAAACATGAAAATGAGTCAGAATAGCACAGTAAGGAGGAGTCTGTATCCAAACAATTGCTCTTCTGTCAAGAAAACAATAGATAAGTCTATGACTCTAGTTGCAATTCAAGTATGCAATGGGCTCAATATACCAAAGTATTTGTAGAATTCTTGTATAATCTACATAAGCACATGTTCTATATTTAAGGGAATCCTTAGTGATAGTCTTGGAACACCTAATAAATCCATTACTGATCTTTTTTTTTTTTATAATACAACCCATATGTCTGCTACCGCACCCATATTTATTAACCTCGTTGCTAGACAATGTAGTTTAACAGAGCTAAGAAGGCATATAATTCTGAAAAAAATTTACTAAACAGAAAAACTTACATGAAGTAATTTCATTTTCAGAAAACTAAAACAAAATCTAGAAACGGAAAATAACCTCTCCTCCCGTGACTTCTTCCTAAAGAAGAAAAAGCGGCCACACTTGTATTTCGATACTGGAATCAATGAAATTTGTTCTTGGGTGAGACCACGACACTCAGTTCCAACTGTCTCACCTAATTCAAGTAGTTCCTACGATAAATAAAATGGTATCAATGTGAGGAAAAAGGTAAAAAAGAATAAAACCAAGTGAAAGAAGTCTGTTCTTCCAACTTTTATCTATTGTTATTCTTCGAGATAGAACAAGGAATCTAGATTTTCACAGGTAACAACAACCAAGCCTTTTCCATCACCAGGTGCCACATCATTAGCAAGTAGAAAGGGATTTACAGAGAAGATAAAAGAATACTGTCCCAGAATTTCTTCAATAACTAACATGAAAAAGGATACTATTAAGAAAAAGTATTGTACTACTATAACGAAGGACACAAAGAACTTGACTTTTACAACTAAGTGCTCATGATTATCAGAACGACACGCATGTCATACAAATTATAACCCCATCAACCAATAAACCGTGATAGTTTAAGTTGGATGGTCTGCCCTATAGTTGTCTGTTACATTGGTAACAGTCTCACACACCCATCCATTGGTTTTGAACCCTTAATAACTTCCACCACCCTATTAGTCTATTTTATAGGTGAAGGCAAGGGTTGTCAATATCATGCTTTCTTGTTTAAACCAAATAATTTTTAAAATGGTATAGAGGTTTTGCAGCGCCTTCCTTACTTGCAACTTTAGTGAGTGACAGAAGGTCCTAATTGCTAGATCAATCCCACAACTGTCTCCTGTGTAACTATTATAAGCAATTGTTAAACCATTATACAACTTTTGAACATATTTTAGGGAAAATGATGCAGTAGTAGTGTGGATAGAACGTAATGCATTATGCTGGAAGAAACGAAGGGGGAAGAGGCTTGTGCAGGAGTAAAATGATCAAAAAGGAAAAGGTTGAAGGTATAGGTTCTAAAAATCAAACAATTGTAAAACTTACTATATTATATACATCTAGAGTATTGGTTGTATACTTTTAAGAAACCAAATATAAGATTAATTTACTTTTAAGTGAGAAATATATGTGGCCAACAAAACGAAGGCTACTTTCAGTCCAACCTCATAGGTCATGTTGTCAGGATCAATATTGTCTTCCCAACTGACCTGAAAAAAATTATAAAAAAATGGCTTAGCTCATTCTAATTAATTCGTGATTGTGTTGTAGGCATAGATACAACTTCAATGTTTAAATAATATCCATTTAATTATTTAAATACTTAATGCACCAGAAATTTAATAAAAATACCTCATAGTCATTGAAATCATTATGATGCCTTCTCGGACCTGAAAGAAAAGAGATGGATTTGTTTTAATTTTGAGCAGACATATTATACATTGGTTGGACTACAGATCTGCAAAAGGGGTTTAAAGTGGATAATATATTTGTTGAAAACTATCCAGTGATGAAACTCTGTAGCTTACATTCAGTAGAACTGTCTAGTGTGACACTGTTTACTCCTTCTTCCCTTTCTATACGTTCTGTTGCCATCTGTTCATTGATTGTTGCAGAGTTTTCCGAGTGCCTTCTATACTCATCCATCAATTGTTCATGATAATTTACCTCGTAACCATTACTATCCTGATGGTACGAGGTACCGTCTGGTTCAAACAGCCCAGATTTGTAAAAGCTTGTAGTTGAACTTGAAGGGTATGAACTCTCCTGTGTATGTATGGAAACTTTTTTACTTGCAACTTTCAACCAGAGCTCTACTCGCAGGAAAATAACATGAATAATGTTGTATATAAACCCTTTAAAAGAAGACCTTTATTCTATATTTGAAAAGTTCTACACTGTATATCAAACTTAGCTATGTATCCCAACAAATCTACAAAAAGGAAACAATAAAAAGGGTGCGAAAAATCTGTCAATATCCAAACATAATGTAGATAATATCTCTGAAGGTACCTGAGCATGTGAGGCACCAGAAAAAATGAAGTTAACATGTTCGTATGTAAGACCTTCAACATATTCAATAAAGCTTCCTGCTGTACTGTAGGGATAGCTCATGTTACTGTAACGGACCTCCATGTGTGGGTTCTAACTGATCTTGAATTCTATCTGCCGGACAAGTAATCTGTAGAGTGAATTCAAAGAAAATAGTGAATCAGTAATGTGAATTTACGGAAAATGGTGAATCTGCAGAGTAAATTCACGGACAAGTAATCTGCAGAGTGAATCACAAAAGGTAACGTGCAGAATGAATTCACATACAAGTAATTTTTAGAGTGAATTCAAGTATTCAATTCCGCATGTCCGTCAGTAAAACTGAGGCAATCAACAACAGATCACTCAGCTACTCAAAAATGTTAACCTGAATTTTGAGATAAAGAAATGATTAGGTCTTTTTAGATACTGTAGTTCGAAACCCAAATTATTATTGTCCTAGTTACATTAACTATGAAAGTCAATAAGTAGTAAATCACTACTCATATAGTTATTGATCACGAAAATAATGAAACAATTAAGATACAGCAACAATTTTAATTTCGTTATTACTGAACAAAATTAAAATCCTAACATACACTACATATAAAACAATCATTGGATATGAACGACATTATTGCATAATTTTTGCATTTGTCAGATTCTAAAAAAAGAGGAACAAAGTTGCATGAAGCATTTTCACGGTGAACTTGAAAGCGCACTAATCAAGTGGAAAAGGAAACAGAGCTTAAACACTCTCGAGGTAGTTAGTTATGCAACGAAGAACAAGATCGCGTGGAACGAAAACTGAAATCTTCGATCTCTGGTGAAGAAAAGAAAAACTCAACGACGAGTACCTGTTTAGTTGTACGGAAGCAGAGAATTAGAACATAAGCCTCGCAGTTGCGTTGATTCTAGAAGTGTAACAAGAAAAATGGTGATAGGTGAAGACTGAAGATGAAAATGAATGCACGAGTGTAAGATGAAGAAAGAGAATTGAATGGAAGGAATATGAAGAAACTGACCTTGATCTCTTTTGGTGCCGGATGAAAATGGATGAACCAACGAACGAACGAACGAAAAGTTTTGTAACTTCCTCTGTTAACTATGTTTTCTCCACCTTTAAGCACTTCTTGAAGGAACACGCCAACTCCGTTAGAGGATCATGATCACCTGCTTCGCACCTCTTCTCCAACCGTTTCAGTTTTTTCTCTTTAATTTTTTTTTATTGTATATATGTATTTAGCTATTATATTTATTTATCATATATTAACTCAACTCAACAGATTAAAAATAATTTATAAACATTTTTTCTTAATATATATTATGAAAAAAAGTCTTATAGCAAATTATACTATTTTTAATTATAATATCATATCATGTAATGTCATTTTTAAGCACTTATATATGTAGCCTAAGTTACATTATATAGTGACGAGAGAGTTGAACAAAAAAGAAATTATAAATTCATTGTTTTGAAGGTTTTGAATCAGATTATGTTTATGTTTATGTTAAGTTTATGTATCATTGATATCGTATGTTCTCTATATCTTTCTTCTAAAAGACCTATCGATTATAGGCTTGTATTGTATCCAAAAGTTTTTTTATGGATGGTCAAGTAAGTGTGTCTCGTGATGATGAAGAATAGTGATATTTTTTATTAACACGAGTGGATGGTTGAAAATCAAAGTATGAATATATGAATTAAGTTTTACGTGAAGTAGTAACAAGAAAATTGAGTATTATGTAAATAAGAATATCATATACCTATTTTATTAAAGTTTGTCAATTTTGTATAAGAAGGTTTGAACTTATATCTCATTAACATTATATTTTTTAAAAAAATCTGTCACACTACTAGTAAATTTTATTTTCTAAATAATTAAAAATAAGTAAAGAGTAGCATGGTGCACTTCATTTCTGGGAATATATGTCTCATGAATGCAAGTTCATTTTTGTCTAATTTACTTTTCTTTTTAGTGTTTAATGGATGGCAAACTGTGCTCACTGCACACCTAAGAGGAACAACACATGGAAAAGATAGTGCGAGGCATGTGAGAAAATGAAGGTGAATTGATGAGAATAAGCAAGTGGTGGCGTGGAAGTGAAGCGAAACACGAAAAGCATAACTTATCTTGACATATTCCAATCACAGCACAGTCCTTTTGTCTGCACTGATGAAGCCTGAAAATGAAGAAATAAAGAATAGCCACGAGACATTCGCTAAGTAATTAATAAACCAATTCAAAAGATTCGCTGCTTCTCCTCAAGGGATATGTTCTGTGCAGAGGAATGGCATCACTCATGCCAGACCCATATTTTATTAGGTTACTCTCTAATTTTTCAAATCCTAAATTTTTAGTTTCTCTGTTTTTAAAATAAAAGTTTAGTCTTTTATAGTTTCTCTTTTTAGATGAATGATTTTAATCTAATTGTTTATATTAAGACTTTGATGTCTAAAGTACTAATACCAACCCACATGTGATACATTTTTTTTCTTTATTCTAATTGTTTGATTGAGCTCCAAATGTGAGTTAATTTCAAACCAAACCAAATTTAATTTTTTTAAGTGCAATCCAAACACACATAAGTTGTTGCCATAACAATTATGACATAAATAATATTGAATTTGATTCTCTTAAAATAATGTCATGAAATTAAATCTTATATATAAAAAGAATGTGATAAGAAAAATTTTCCACCAAAAATTATGAACCAAATTTTCGAGATATAAATTAATCGTGGTAAACAAAAGTTAATTGATACTTTAACGTATACCTATAAAATATTATTATAATCACACGTTATTAGTGGTTGACACAACCACTTAATATTTATGAAATATGTAGATAATTAACAAGTATTTATCAAATACATAAACAATTAACAAATGTATGACATCATAACACAAAGTCCAATCTTTAATTTTAAGAACAGAACACACATATTTCTTATAAACATGGAAACCAAATTTGCACAAATGTAATACGAATTGTATTTTCTTCATGCTTTTCTAAGTGCATTACCAATTCATCCATTTTATTGATCATTACCATACAAATATTGAATATATATATATATATATATATATATATATATATATATATATATATATATATAATTACACATAAATAAATGATTAAATATAAATTTAGCTCTTTGACATAAAATTTTTCATTTTCAAAATTTTTATATATTTTAATTTTCAAATTTTAAAAATAAATAAATAAATATATATATATATATATATATAATCATTTTATTTCAATTATATTAATTTTTTTTAACGTATTAAACACATCTCAGATTAGCATTTAAATTATTTATATAAAGATTCTTGTTTCAATGTCGGAAGGAAAACAGATTTGAAAAAAAAAATGTCTTTGAATTAAAACAACTATATCTATCCTTTCATTTATCTTTTAAGTTTGTAGACTAAAATGTATCAAAAATTTCATACGAGTGACAATTTTATTAGGGACTACAAATATATTTAAGGTATAATTATTGATTTGGTATTCCAATTTTTTTTAGTTTGTTCAATTTGATTCCCAAATTTTTGAAACGTTCAATTTGGTACCCTTATTTTTTAAAATTGATCAATTTAGTACCATATTGAATACACTTGATCAATGATACATCAACAAAAAGACTAAAATGATGTTAACTACACCCAACAAACAAGTCAATCCAATTAACAACTTCACCCAAGTTTTTATTGCAGTGATAGTTCACTAGTATACAAACGGCATTGACTAGAATATAACGGGAGATACCAAACTGAACCACTTTAAAAAATAAGAGTATGAAACTGAACCTTCTAAAAACTCGGAGACCAAATTGAACCTTCCAAAAATTCGGAGACCAAATTGAACAAACTCAAAAAATTGGGAGACCAAATCAATAATTATACCTATATTTAATGATAAATAAACTTTGAATGCAGTTTTGGTACCACAGATATTGTTAGTATATGACACTTGTGATAATCAAGCCCCACCAGAACCATACTTCTTTCCAAGAACAAGTAACTGAAGTTTGTCATAACCAGCAAGCACACCAGCACCTGCAACTGCACGAAGGATGTTTGCGCCGGCACCCTTGAAGAGAGATTTTGAACCTTCATTCTTCACAATTTGCGACAATGCATCCAAAGAGCTTTTGTACTTCACAGCTTCACCCGATGTCATCATCATTCTTCTGCGAACCGTATCCAACGGGTACGAGGCAATGCTTGCACTGATAGTAACCACCCACCCCAAAGCAAAGCTAGCCAAGAAACTATCCTGAAAAAATAGAAATGAAAAATATTGACCAAACTAACCAAGGTGACAAAAAAGGGACCATGAAAAGTGTAATGCTTTACCTCCAAAGTTCCCACCAAGAGCACTGGTTTCAGAGAATCATACATGCCAAAGTATAAACCACGGTAGACAATGATTCCAACGCAAGAAACGTTGAAGCCACGGTAGAGGCCAGCAACACCGTCTGATTGAAGAGTCTTCCTGTAGACATCGATCAAGCCATTGAATTGCCTCTCTCCACCACCCTTTTTTCCAGCCTTGGCATCATTGGCGAGGCGGGTTCGAGCGTAATCCAATGAATATACAAACACCGAAGACACAGCTCCTGCTGCACCACCAGATGCTACGTTCCCTGCAAACCATTTCCAGTATCCATCCCTGTCTTTCTTGAAGTTGAACAGCTTCTTAAAGTAGTCTTTAAATGCAAAATTCAAGGCCTATAAAAGCATTAGACAGTAGTCACCACAAGCTTAATGATTAAGGGATGATATAATCGACCAAGACCATGAACACATAGTAGGTCTCAACCATACAAAGTTTCACGTTGGAATGACAAGTATACCTGTGTTGGGAAGTAACGGATAACATTAGCAGTGTTCCCTCTCCACAATGAAACAAACCCTTCATCTTTGATTGTTCTTCCAAAGCAATCTCCAATGCCCTTGTAGGGTTCAGAGAGCCGGCCCGCTTTGATCATCTCATCCTGATTTTGAATGAGAAGCTTTACACGCTCAATAGGAGCAGCTGCACTCTTGGACACTGCCGCAGAAACTCCACCCATGAGAAAATCGGTGGCAAAGCTTCCCCAGTTTTTCTCCGAAGGGGATGGGACGAACACTGGTGAACCTGCAGAATGCATGTAGTTTGTGGCATTGCATGCGGGCATGACAGGGAACTGTAACCCTGCATTTGAATAATTTTCAGGAGAGAATCGCTGCTGAAACAGAGCTAGCCTTTTCAAACCTCCGTAACAAGTTCCAACATGTGGGGAAAGGTTGGAGCTGGATCTCGAGTGAAGCTGGCCAGCAAGCTTTTGTTCGATCGTTGGGTGCTGTTGTTTATCAATCATCATTGCTTGAGTAGTTGAGTGCTTAGAAATACTATGAACTACAAAAAGAATAAATTGTGTTAAGCTACTTACTTACTTACGGACTTAAATGAAATCAAGACCTGGGCTATTTGAGTTCAAGAGTAACACTGAATTCGCAATCACATTTAAGCTGCTTATTGACAGCTTCTGCTTATTACTGGCGAAGAAAAGGAAGGTGAAGTAACTAAGTAAAATTAAGAGTACTATCATTTTGTAGTACTGATCACTGATGTTTATACTGTGGTAATAGTATAAATCGTTTCTTATTCTACTTCAAAGTCATTAATTTTTCTTGTCTTTTGCGAAAAATGCATTGATTATATGTAGTTGATAAAACATAACATGATAGTATATAGAGCAATACTAACAGAAAATCATAATGTTTATCGTAGTTATAACAAGCATCATAATGATTGAAAACTAATTTCCATCCCATGCCTAACAACATTATAACAATATCAACAGCCTTCTCTCTATCAATCTATTAGAGGAAAAAATTATGTTATCTAGTTACATGACACAAGAGCCTTCTCACTATATCTGTATACGAGAGACAATTATAACAAAAAATGCTTTGTATTATATAGAGTTTACTCTTAAACAGAAATAAGATTTGTCTCAAAGTCATACTATTAAACTGTCACCATGTGAAAATCAAGTTTCAAGTAGATAAAAGTGATAAAAATGTAAGAACCCAGGATGACAAAAATAAAGCGTTGAATTCTTAGCCGACTAAACCTCAGACCAAAACAAAGACAACTTCCAAAGTCACCACGCTGTCTTTCCGCTACATAGTATAGTTTAGGTAGGATTTAGTCTATAAATGAGGTATGATAGGTAAGATAAAAACTCTGCATTGTACTTTGTAATTACCTTAGCCTATTTGAACAATAGAGAACTACTTTGTCAAAGAAATTTATGCAGAGTTATATAACAACCAGTCCTACCTGATGAAATTTAAATGTCAAAATTTATGCAGTCAGAACCACACTTCAATTAGAAACACAGTTATATAACAACCAGCTATGGAATCAAGTAAATAGAGTGTCTTAAATAAACATAAATCGATCAAAATTGATAAAGAAACCAGCTTAAGCCATAATCCAGAAATTAAAAGGACAAAATAACAGAAACTAACTCGTAAATCAACACGAACAAGGTTATAAAGAGAAACGCAAATTAAAGTCAAACCAGACACCGAGGGAGAGAGACTGTATCGTTGGTCTTGAGTTCTTGAATGAGGACAGAGATAACACGTTAAGAAAGAAGCGCTTGAATGAAAACCTTTCAGGCTCCTGAACTTGGGGAGTCTCGAACCGTTATGATAATTAAGTTAAAAATATTTGTTCTCCTTAGTCCGTATCAACCTGCAAATCTTACGGCTGTATATCATGGTAGGCACAAATCCTACGCTTTTGGAGAAATAGGTTGATTTTGCACATTATAGTGGAATAGTTAATGCTGCAAAATGAGCTTCCACTTCTTACCGAAACTGAAGGTTTCATGGAAGTTTCTGGCATTGACTTGTTTGCACAAGACTTTTCAAGTTGGACCGTTTCTGTTAATAAATTAGAGGCCTGTTTGTTTATCGCATGAACATTTCCACTCAAAATCGCCCAAAATAAACGAAAACGACAAGTTAACAAGAAAGAAAAATGCAAAATAAACCACTGTTTTAAATAATGTTTGAATCTCCGTTGCCTTGGATCTAAAATTGAGTCCTTTCCACCATTGACACAAACAAAAAATTATAGGTTCTGTTTGTTCCGTCTAGTAACAAGTACTAAATTGTTTGGAGGTGAAACCAAACACCCACTAAACCTATCAGATTGTTCTATATAAAATATTTTCGAAGAAACCTTCCAAAAAAGTATTTCTACTAAAGTAATCAAAGGCAAACACGCCATCCCGTTGAACGGTCCAGCACCTATATACTAAACATGAAGCAGACAATAAAATAACAATAAGGGGAGGAACAAATAACAATACTTAGTTGGTGACAATTTAAAAAACAAAAAAGTGGACCGAAACAACTAAGTTTTCAAAGACTACTTGAAAGCTTTCACGAAAGTCCTATGGAAAAATACATAGTTAAAAATGAATCAAACATTCTTCATGTAGCAACTTAACGTAACAAAGTTATAATAAAGTCTGTACCAAAAAAAGTTACAGATTCAAGTCGGTGCATACTCCCAGGGATGCTTGTAACCTTTTACCCCGAATTGCACAATTATTTTTGTGTACAATATGCAGCTTTAAGGCCAAAAATAACGCATGTGGCATGCGGATACAACAATAACAGTTACAATTAAGATGACAAAAACAAGTCAAATCCACATCAATGGTGAATTGATGACCAATAAGAGCTAAGTGTCTTGGAGCAACATCCTTCTTTTCTGTCATACTGGCAAAATCCCACATGCCAATTTATAGTGATTAAATGAGGTAAAGCACACAACTACTTGAGCAAAAACATTCACATTCCAAATGAATTTGCGCATCTCAGCTAAGTTGCTAGCGCCACAGCACTGCAAAAGGTATAAAAAACATATATTGTCAACTGAACTCTCTTCTCAACTATATGGTTGGAAGCTTTGAACAAATTGATAGATCATTCATTCACTATGTTAATGCAATTATTTTATATCTACAGCCTAGTAACCTACCATGTTAAACTATAACTGTAACAGCAAATTATTAAACACTTTAAACGAAACGGATTCATTTTATACCTCATTTAACCAATAACGGCTGATCCTTTCTGAAAAGCAGCTACTGTTGTCTGCCTAAGCTGATATGTTCCCTCCCCTGCGGCCGGTTCATTCCTATAGAGGCAGGGTCTAAAGGCATCTCAGATGTACTGAAATCTGTCTCTAGCTCTTTTTGTTTCAGTTTCAAGATCCTGCGCTCATTTTCTAATTTCATTCTTTTGTTCTCCAATCTCAGCCTCTCCAGCTCTCTGTCCTTCTTGCTGCAGTATCTTAACCACTTAAGCCGCTGTTTCTCAAGTTCAAGAGCTTGGGCTTGGTAGCTGATATTTTGCTCTTGAAGCTGCAACATCTGGATTTTAATCCACTCTCTTTGTTCCCGTAATGACTTTCCGGGGTCTTGAAAAACTCTTGCCATTTCAACCTCAAATTTGTCCATCCGAGAAGTTTGTGGGCCAAAATGGCCATCCTCCTCGCTTAATGTATTTCTATCACAGAGTTCCTGCATCCTCCCTCCATCCTCGTGTGCATTAATATTAATTTCATCATCCAACTCATCATCCTCACTATCATTGTTCTCCTCATCTTCATCCTCAGATCCATTATTTTCTCTTGAGTCCCTCCCATGCTCCATAGAATAACCTTGTAAATCAAGTTCATGACAATTTGGTATTCTTTGCCCATTATGGTAGGCACACATCTCCTTATAAAACAAGTGTTTTGAGCTCAGGATCTTCCTGACATCATCCTTCATCTTAGCTGACAGGTTAGGTATTGAATCCATTAATGCAGGATTCTCAACCACTTGACAACAAGTTCCCCTTCCAAGTATGTCATTTAACCTCTTGTATCTCTTATTTAAGTCATTGAACTTGTCCTCACACTGCTGAGGCGACACATGGCAACCCTTGCTTATCATTATCTTAGAGACTGTTTTCCACTTGCCCTTCTTCTGTAAAACCCCAGATTTCCTTTTATGACCATCCATGCCCCCAATAGTGCCATCATCACCCACACAACTCACCACTGTTATAAGAAGCCTAACCACATTATCTGTCCACTTCATTCGCTGCCAAGGAGACCCCTTTTTGCTCTTCCCACCATCCGGGTTCTCACAATTCCCTTCTTCTGCATAGCTAGGCTCATCCTCGTCACTCAACTCATTACTATTGGAAGGAGCAATTGTCTTTCCTTTACCAAAATTCAACCCGGCATTCAAATTTTTCACTTCAATTAGGCCAATGGGGTGATCACTTTCGAGACCACCCATGATATTCAAGTGTTGTTGACCAGTAATTGATGGATGACCAAGTTGAGTCTGTTGATGTCTATGAAATGAAGATTCCAAGTCCAAAATCCCCCCACTGGGACCAGATAAAAATCCACCACCCAAACCCGAACTATTCATTCTTGGAACTCAAACACAAAACCCTAATCCTCGAAGATGGTGAACAGAAACAGACTAGAACAAAATCTTAAATCTCAATAATTGGGTCGTGCACAGAACAGTAGTTATTTACAACCAGTTGACTAAGCCTAACAACACCAGAAATCTTGAAAGCCAGAAACTTTTGCTCCCACAACTAAAAAATTAAATAAAGCTCATGGAATTCACATGTAGGCAATTAACGAACATTAACTAGAAATAATCATGAGAAGCTTGATATGTTGTGATAAGAACATATACCCTTGCGTTCAAATCTAAACCCCTACATAAAAATATAAGCTGATATTCACTGGGATTAAAACCAAAGTTGATGACAATTCTGATATTGATTACAGATCTTGTTTTGGCTTACCTGTTGGTGAGCAAAGATCAGTAACACAGTAGCAGCAGCAAAAGAAAAAGACAAGAAAGAGGGAGCTTTCCCCTGTTTTGATAATGGGGAACCAACTTCACTGTTTTGTTATCTCTTTCACCTTCACAGTTCGATATTAGGATGAGATAAATCTTTCTTACTCAGCAGCAGATTTGTCTAATATTTTAAAAATCCCTTAATTTTGTTGGTTCTTTCCTCTAAAGCATTAGTTGTCACCATGTTTAATAAATAGTTTACCTTATCCTGAGAAAAAAATATATAAATAATTATATTTTAAGAGTAGATAAATATTTTATGTTATTAAGAATTAAAAAATAACATAAAAAATAACTATATCATATAAAGATGTTTTATTTTATAATAGGTGTTTTAAAAGTAATAGTACTTTTATTTAAGAAAACATACTTACTAATTTTTAAATTTTAATATAGTATGATTTTCTATAATTTATTTTGTTAACCAACCACTAAATTAAATCTTCAAATCAATACCTGGTAATATTTATCAAATGACAATAAATACTTAAATTCATAATAAACCTATTAATTAGTATATTAGCTTATTCAGAATTTGCTTGCAACTTCCTCACAAACATTTAATCTACGTCCAGATAGCAATTCATATATTTATAGCGTGAGAGTAAACTAACATGATGAGAGTATACCATTTTGAGATTGATATGAACCCAATCAATTATTAAAAGAAAACATCAAAAGGACCTGTTTTATAATATTATATAATGTTTGACATATTCGAAATTAATAAATTATAATTATGTAATTATTTTTTATTAATTTATTAAGTATTTTAAATATAACTATACATATATATATATATATTAATTCATTGAATTTGAATTATTTACATTTTAAATTATTTTAATTTCAAATAATTTTATTGTTGGTACAGATTATTTCATTTAATGTTAAATACTAAAATTGTAAATATAAAAATTGTTCTTCCACCTGATCACATTAACAAAAATGTTCCCAACAAATTATAAAAAAATGTCATTCTGAAAGGAATAATTTTACCAATCAAACAATGATTTTAACATTCTCGATAATAAAATTATTTAATTCCTAATAGATGATGATTAAAATAAGTTTATCTTAGATTAATCAAAAAATAGTTTTGTTATTGTTAACAGAATAAATTTTTAATAACATCTAGAAAAAAAAAAAGTTAGTTTTATTAGAGTTAGTCAAGAAAAATCTAGTCCCTTAAAATCTTGAACTTGTATTTAATGATAAAAGAATAACTTTAATTTACATTAATTAAACATAAGATTTATACATATTAAAATAAAATAAAAAAATATGTTCCACATTATCCCAACGTTATATTACTGATGTTAGAAAAAAAAAAAACTTAAGTAATAACAAATGATAAATATACTCATGTATTGAATAACAAAAACAGAATTATTCAACCAATAATATCTTCATTAAGATTGAGATGAAAATTTATAAGAAAAAAAAATAATATAATATATATATATATATATATATATATATATATATATATATATATATATATATTATCATACAATTGCAACATAATATATAATATAAATATGTTTTATTTTATAAAAAATATTTTCAAACTTATATAAATAGTAATTTTAGTTGACCAGATATACTTAATAGTTTTGAGAATTTCATATAGTATTATTTTTCTCTCTTTTTTTTCTTAAACAAACACAAAATTAACTTTTAAAATTAATAGCTGATATCACTTGTCAACTAATAAAACATAGTTAAATTCATAATAAAATTATTAAATAATATCTTAACTTAATAAAATTTTACACCATACTTCTTTTCGTATGCTTAATCGAAAAAATATTTCATATTTATTAGGAAAGAGCATTTGTACCATGTACTCTACAAATGGTACATTTTCAAGGATGTTTAAAACAGTTGAAATTTTGATTTTCAGTAGTAAAATATTTAAATATAAATAGAAATTTTATAAATGAGTTTCAAATACTTTATAACACACCTTATTTATATATAGCACAATAGATTTTTACAAGTCTTCTTACTCTCTGGCACTATTTTTTTAAAGATCAGAGATAGTTGGAGTGGTCTTCTTAGCGAGCTATTTCTTTTTGTATGATCAATTTCTTCATATGTGTAAGTTGAAATTTCATTATTTTTTCTTTTGGTCAAATATGTCTTGGTTTGCATGTGAAATTCTCTTCGTATAACGTTTTGATCTCCTATATGAGTCTCTATTGATCAATGATCATAATGGTTTAATCTGGTTATGCTTGTGATGTTTTGATATGTAGATAGACATCCTTTGAACTTTGAGGTGTGTTTTCTATCTTGAAGCTACCTTAAGTTGTTATGTTAGGTGTGAGAAGCTAAATTTTTATTATTGTAATATGTTTGTTTGGTGATTATTATTGAATTCGAGTTTGGATGTCTCTTTGGTTGAATTTGTATTGATATCTAGTTTAGAGTGAATATGTGATGATGTGGTAAAACATTTGGTAGAATGATAAAAATTGTGAAATTGTTGTTTTATGTGTTTGAAATTTGTGATGTTAGCTGGTTTTGTTGAATTTCCATCGTGGAACTTTAATTGAGTAAATTGACATTGGTTAAGTTAAGAACCACAAATTTTTATGATCATAAAGGTGTTTTATACTGAGAATTGACTTAAGAAATGTCAAATTTTACAAATCAAGCTCAAGAGGAAAAGTTGAAATTTTCTGACACCGTCACGCCACTTAGTCAATAGATTCTCATATCTATCTATCGTTGGATGAGGGTTTTTTCTCGTTAGGCGATGCCAAATTTAGAAAGCTCAATGACTTGGTACCATTGGGCGTCAGAAAATCCAAATAAATCCTAGGAACTCTAGGGGTCCTCTTGTTGGATGACCACTAGGCTGGTTGGGCGCTGCTTGGTTGTCGTTTGATGCCACTCTTTCGGGGATTTCTTTGTTTAAGTGGTGTTAGGCGACAACTAATGGTGTTGGCCGGTAGTTGGGTGACTTGAAAATTCTTTTTTAAAGTTCATAATGGATTGTTTAAGGTAAATATATAAATGGATAGTTGTGTATTGGTGATGTGAATGTTAGAAATGTGTAAGTATGGATATAGGGAATTCTAGGGAGGAAATTCTTTTGAAAGGTGTTATGCATTAAAGTATGGACACATGATAGAGGTTACCTTGAGATTCTACTAATCATTCATACATAAATAGAGAATGGTGGATTAGGACGTGAGAGTAGTATAAGGTCTTTGTCTAAAGAACATTATAGGTCTTATGGAACTAAAGGATTAGCCTTGTTAGGTGGAAGAGTATCCATCTCGAATACATGACTTCCAAGTTGTCCAACATTAATGTATTTTTTATCTGGATAATTGAATCTATGAAAGTCTTTATCTTGTGTGGCTTATGTTTTATAACTGGGTGAATTCTTTATTATGGATATGACATGTTTATCTGGTATTTGATGCATCCTTTTATCTATTAGCTTACCCTCTCTCTTTGTTGGTATGTTATGTGTCTTGGTATTATTATTTTGCAATGATCACCTTCTTGAAATGAGCATATACAGATCTAAAGACATATTTAGATGATGATATTAGAGTTGTGGTATAGATGTAGGAGTGGTAGCTTGTGTTCTCGTCAATCTTCCGAAAAACTTTATATTCTTTAGATATGTCTTCTAGTATTTTTCTAGATTTATATATATAATTAAATGTTTTAAATTGTTATTTTTATTAAATATTTATTATTTTTATTTAATATTTAAAGTTTTAATATTTTTAATTGAATTACCACTCTTTAATTTTGACTTAAGTAAGTGAAGTTTCATATTTAGTATAAAACAATTTTACAATTTACTTAAGATGTCAAATAATATTTATTGTTTTAATTAAAAATGTGTCGAGCAATAATATCATAATCCTCATTTATAACTTTCATGATATTACCTATAACAATGAAAATAGTCTTCTTGGATTATTATTGACTTAGGTACTAATTCCTTCTTAAATAACATATTTTGGAAAGAGCTAACATGGTAAATGGTAATATCATTCATTTTAACTTCAAATCTTATCTTGGACAAACAAATAAACAAGATCAATAATATAATTCTTATATCATTTAATTAAAAAAAATTAAACGACAGAAATTTAATTAAAAAATATATAAAATTTTAAGTAGTCGTAACTTAAAGCCCAGTCCGAGTAAATCCAGAGAGGCCTGTCCGTTGTGAATGGAAAGGCCCAAAAGAAAAATGATTTCCTCTTTGGAGTCTCAGCTGTGACTGCTAGAGGAAGCTTTAGCCGTGACAAGGCAAGAACTCCACTACACTTCACTCTCCTGATTCAAGCTGCACCTATTCAACCAAACACGGGGCCAAACTGCACCTTTCAAGAGGATGCTTCGAAACGACGACATCCGTGTCGTCTCCTCTGCCATCAAAATCCCTCTTCCTTCCAAGCGCCCAACCTGTCCTCTGCGAACGGCGCATTCCCACATCGCCAACGCCACAAACTCGTTTGCGCAACTCGTTAATTCGTTCGCGTCTCACTCCACCGAGTTTACTCGCTCCGTCCTCCAAAAATCGTCGCTCTTCTGCTCCGCGACTCTGTCCTTGACCGGCGACAGGAAGAGACCATGCCCGATTCGGCGTCTGGCTTCGCTGTCTCTGGCGGAGGAGGCGCAGCAGAAGGCTCGACAAAACGAGGAGAGAGTGCTGATCAGCGAAGTGCTGGTTCGAAACAAAGACGGGGAGGAAATGGAGAGGAAGGACCTCGAGGCGGAGGCGGTGCAGGCTCTGAAGGCTTGTCGACCTAACTCGGCTCTCACAGTGCGCGAGGTACAAGAGGATGTGCATCGCATCATCAACAGTGGATATTTTTCGTCTTGCATGCCGGTTGCGGTTGATACGCGAGACGGTATACGATTAGTATTTCAGGTATGTTCTGTGTTCTCTTGTTGAATAATGACAACCAGGCATTGGAATTGAGATTAAATTTTAAAGTGATTTTGCATAGACTTTCGCATTCTAGTTTTTAATGTTAAGTCTGAAGCACTATTGACTGCTTTGATATACAGCGTGACGGTATCCGATTAGTGTTTAAGCTTCTAGGCTGTTCGCTTCTGTCGTACAATGATGGTTGTGAATTGGAATGAAATTCGTCTCTAATAGAATTGCGCATTAAAGTGTCGTGTCTTTAAATCTGCAAAATTGAGTTGTGTAATGTTAGTAAGCATGATGGTATCCGCTTATTCTTTCAGGCATGTTCTCTTTTGTTTAATAATGGAGGTTAGGTATTGGAGCTGAGTTCGTCATCTTACATTGCAATTCTAATAGAATTTCACATTCTAGTGTTTGTTATGTATGTGAGATGAAACACTTAGGTCAAAAGTTATAGTCTATAGTCAAAGTGAACATCTAGCCTTTATGCCACCGAGGAAATCTGTACTAATCTCACCCTCTATAATTGTCTTCTCGGGAATCAAAGTTGTTACCTTTCTCTTACACCAATTATTCGATTGAACGGTTACCATTAAGCCAAAAACTATAATTGATAAACAAAGTGCAACTCTATCTACTTAAAAATGTAACGGTCTAATCGTCATGATTTGATTGTGACTTTACTCATTTGACTTATGTCACGAGATAGTGGATGCACATTACAACAATTTAAGTTTGCAATATTGAGTGATGCAACGCTAGTATGAGTGACGATGTCCAATTAGTATTTTATGCAAGTTGTCTTCTGTTGAACAATTTCATTTAACTATTGTAATCGTGATTTTATAAGGATTTTATTGTTGTTTGAATTGAATTTTGCATCCTAGTGTTGGTTATTCATGTCTGCAGTATTGAGTTCTGTAATCTTAGTAGTGATTTCTTGTGGAATAAGGTAGAACCAAATCAAGAATTCCAAGGGTTGGTATGTGAAGGAGCTAACGTTCTTCCAGCTAAATTTCTAGAGAACTCAATGCGAGATGGATATGGTAACTTTTTCTTCATTCTCCATATCCATGCAGTTGTTTCTCATGTGCATGTTGCTCAAGTTTGACATTCACTGTATTCAGATTAACATGCTGTATTTTGCAGGGAAGATTATTAATCTGAGACGACTGGACGAAGCAATATCTTCCATTAATAACTGGTACATGGAGCGTGGTCTTTTTGCCATGGTAAATTCTCCTAAACTTCCGGTCAAACTTCACATCTAATATTGCTCCTGTTCGGTTGGAATCCAAAATTTGGATCCATGTTTCAGATTTTTAGTAGCCTATGTTGCAGTAACTATCACAATATTATATCATTCAACTTCATTTGCCTTCTCTAACCAGTGTATCAATGGGGATTGTCTTTTTATTTTTTCCTTGTATTGATCATTGCTTTAGGTTTCGGCTGTTGAGATTTTGTCTGGAGGTATTCTTAGATTACAAGTTTCAGAGGCTGAGGTCAATAATATTTCCATACGGTTTCTTGACAGGAAGACGTAAGCACCTTCTTTGAATTTGATTGACAAACACTAGTACTCGTGAAAAGACAACCCTACCTGCAATCTTTTGTTATGGTTTATATTGAGTTTTTTTTACCAACTTGTTTTTCGACCTGTAGAGGTGAGATTACTGTGGGAAAGACTAAGCCCGAAACAATACTTAGGCAAATAACAACAAAGAAGGGACAGGTAATTGTACTGGCCACTCCTGCTGATGACGGTTCTTAGTTTTTAGTTAGTGTTGAAAGATATCGAGAGGTAATATAAATTTAATTTTGTGTGAAACTGTGAATCAAGATAAAGCATGAGGATTTAATATTTGTGTTGTGTAAGTTTGAAAGGTGGAGTGTGGCATTATTTTATCAAATTTGGTTGCAATATTCTCTGGTCTGTTTGATGGTAATTGGACATTGGTATTTTTCATAGCTCATCACAGGGATATTTTCAGATGTATCCTTTCTCTTGTGGGAAACATGCCTCTTTGAGTTCACATTCTTACTGAGAAGGATTTGAGCATCATCCATCTGTATTTTCAGGTCTACAGCATGCTTGAGGGAAAAAGAGATGTAGAAACTGTATTAACTATGGGAATCATGGAAGATGTTAGCATTATTCCCCAACCAGCAGGTAATGTATGCATACTAAAAATGGATTTTAAGTCCAGGCAAACCCTGTTTAAGTATATATTTTTTTATTCAGCATTTTCTATCCTACCAAAGTTGACTTTGTATAAATGATTATAAAATAAAGTGAAGAATTTTGCATGCCTACCTAGGGAGAAACTAGGAAACTAATTTAATGAAAACTGAAGAAGGAAAAATAAAGAATTGAAGAAAGAAACTAAGAAGTTAGTATGACAGAAAACCTGTATATTTTTTACAGAATTATATGGATGAATTTCCCAATCTAGAAAATAGAACACTAATACACTCAACAGTCAGCTGTTCCTGAGGGACTGCACCTCCGAAGCCAAAGGCCCTAATTCTCTTACAAATGACAAGATGATCTGTATCTTGCCTCCCTCTTGATTTTTATATGCAAGATGCCTTATTTAGATAATTTAACGTACTTCTGACTCACCAATATAACTGCTAGTGAGTTACTAACCTATCATAACTAAACTTCTTACATTGGTTATCTAACAAATTCAATAGTATCAAATGTAAGTTTTTTCCCTTCTTATACAGTTAACTGGAGCTAATGAGGAATGCAATAAGTTGCAGTGTTCTGCAAGTGTGTCCCAATTTTTTTCTTGATAATTTTTATTCATGTAATGACATTTGACAGTAAGGTGCTATATATGATACCTACTAATCCTTGTTGAATATCTAGAAAATGAGAATTTTTGGGAAATTTTCCGTATATTGGAAAATTAGCTAAGTGAATTTTTTGTTTAGAGTTTGAGTTTACAATTGATATTTGTTGTACAGCAGAGATCAATAACCTATCTGAAGTCTCGTCTGTCAGTCAATTGCAACAATCATAAACACAGTTAACTGATTTACAATTACAAGTAATGAAGAGGTGACACATTAAGTCAATATGTCTAAAAGCAAAACAGAGAACTGACGTGATGTCACTTTCTTCAACTGATACTGTCAAATGGAAAATAAATATATTCTTGAAGAAGTGACTTAATCACCTTTATTTGTCTTCACCCACTTGATCCATAAACTTCTGCATCTTGTTTCTTTGGCATGATATAGATACAGGGAAGGTTGATTTGGTGATGAATGTGGTGGAACGTCCAAGTGGAGGATTTTCTGCTGGTGGTGGGATATCAAGTGGGTAAGTGATTCTAGTCTTCAAGCATTACGCTTACCTCCTTTAGTTTTTATGAAATTCTTGGTAATACTGTTAACTCCCCTAATTTTAATTTTGACAAGGCAAATATTCCTCTGGTTTTTATATTATAGACAGCCCCGAAACAGTCTTTTGTACAGCACCATGTTGGTGATAAATACACATAACAGATAGAGGGACGGTTTTATTTCCAGTACTCTAGGGGCCAGGTTGGCTCTGTTTGTTGCTGATTTATCTGAGTACCTGACTTGGTATTTATTTTTGCAGGATTACAAATGGTCCACTAAGAGGGCTTATTGGAAGGTGACAACCAATTTATACTTATGTGCTATGTTATGAGTTAATTTTCTGACTCTTGCTATCCTATTACCCCCTTCATTTAATGGCCTATTTTTACTTTAGTGCAATTGGAACCAAGTTAAGGGTTATTTACCTTTGGTCCTCTCTTGTTGTCTCTATATACCGAGTGGTATGCAGTTTGATGATATTGGTAAGTGGTGAATATGCCACTTGTAGTTCTAACTCTAAGCATGCCACTAATAAATGCATAATGTTGCTGGGATAAAGCATGGGTGAAATTTAGTTGATATTAACTTTGGATAATTTATCTTGGCTTATCTGTGACTATGTATGTTTTCCCCGTTGTCAGCCAAATTAAGTTGCTTTTTTGGCTGTAATTTATGTTTTCACATTTTGTTTAACTTATGGTCCAACTGCAACTAGTTGTTTTCTTTGTTCTTTTCTACTGATCCATTTGATTCTATTTTATAACATTGCAGCTTTGCCTATTCTCATCGGAATGTTTTTGGTAAAAACCAGAAGCTAAATATTTCTTTAGAGAGGGGCCAGATTGACTCGGTCTATCGTATAAACTACACAGACCCTTGGATTCAATGTGATGATAAAAGAACATCTAGAACAATAATGATTCAGGTAATTTCTGAAGGTTGATTTGTCTGAACACGATGACTGTACTTTTGATGATTGAATGTTAAAAACTGTACTTTTTGATATTCAAGTAATTTTACTTCAGAACTCAAGAACTCCTGGAACCATTGTTCATGGTAATGCGGATGGTAACGGTAGCCTGACCATTGGCCGCATCACAGGTGGTATAGAGTTTAGTCGCCCAATCAGGCCAAAGTGGAGTGGAACAGCAGGACTTGTTTTTCAGGTGCTTGATTGACAATTTTGACAACATTTTTGTGTGATATCTTTTTATTTCTTCTAATTTAAGTCCTTCAACTCTAGCTTTATAAATACCACTTGTAAATTGATTATTTGTTTAGTTTAGTTAAACTATGAAATCACTAATCGGATTATTTCTGCCATAAATGAAATGTTATTGTAATATAGATTGGCTATCTATTTATACTACTGATTTTTTTCCATTCAAAATTCCTATATCGTTTCAGCATGCTGGAGTCCGTGATGAGAAAGGTATTCCTATCATTAAGGATTGCTTCAGCAGTCCTCTTACTGCAAGGTTGTAATCTAAGTAATGCTGAGAGTATTATTATCATGACATTGTGTGGTTGTTTCTAACTTTTGTCAAACTTTCTTTGTAGTGGCAATACTCATGATCAGACGTTGCTTGCTAAACTTGAGACTGTTTACACTGGTTCTGGTGACCATGGCTCTTCTATGGTATGCTCTGAATTGATTAAGGTCCTTCTGTTTAAATTTACTACTATGTTTCTTATCAAGGATTGGTTTTTCAGTTTGTCCTTAACATGGAAAAGGGACTTCCTCTTTTGCCTGAATGGCTGTCCTTCACTAGGGTGAATGCACGTGCTAGGAAAGGTGTTGAGATAGGTCCTACACGCCTTCATTTAAGGTATGAAATACACACCATCAAGTCAACCCTGTCATTGAAAGTAAGAGGAATGCCTTGTTTACACTTTAAACTAAAGCAAAACAGACAATCTTATGCTTTACCTGCTTTAATTGGTTCCCTGGTAGTATCTCTGGTGGGCATGTGGTGGGAAATTTCCCTCCCTATGAAGCTTTTGCCATTGGTGGAACAAACAGTGTGAGAGGCTATGAAGAAGGTAGTGTGGGCTCTGGTCGATCGTATGTTGTTGGCTCTGGAGAAGTTTCTTTCCCCATGGTACTCAAAATTATTATTTCTTGCTCATTCTTGTTAAGCATCTTTTCTTTGCGTATGCCTCAATTGTGCTTATCCTAGTTTTCATGATTTCATATCTGAAATTTGTTTTTGAGTTGTAATTTCTGGGGACTGGAGTGACATGTTTTCAGAATACTAGTAGAAGATGGCCTGAAAAATATTTGAAGTAAGTGTATGAACTTGATTGTAATATGTGTGTGTGTGTGTGTTATGTATAAACACATAGGAAGGATGGTATCTTCTGGTGTTAGGAGTGGGCAAAACACAAGGAAATAGAATATTCTGTAAAATTTCTGCAGAACCTTATTCCTATTCATTTGCCAAAAGTTGAACACGATGTCATTTAAACATTGCAAATTGTAGCGAGCAATTGAAATTTTTTTCTCCTGTTTTTACTGGCCTGGTCTTGTCACCTACAATGATTTCCGTTTTACTAACAGGGAAATTACGTAGAATTGAACATGATTGAACCTATAGGCCCCCATGTTACTTCTTTGTATGGATTGTGGGTTCAGGTTGAGCCCAGAACTAAGTATGCAGCCATATATAATTTGCAAGTAGTTATGCATATGTATCTAAATGGATGATAGAAAATTTATTGCTGTTGTCCCTGTAATTTGACTCACTTATCTTTACTGTTTCTGTTTGCAGTACGGGCCAGTGGAGGGTGTTATATTTTCTGACTATGGAACTGACCTTGGATCAGGCCCAACTGTACCAGGTAGGTTTTCATGTTTCTTTCTTTGCTTTTTTTTTTTATTTTTTTCAATTTGGTTCTTTCCTTTTTTGTGTTTCACGAGAATAATTAAGATCATAGCCTTCGTCAAACCTTTCTTAACAAATTGGGAAGTTTATTCAATGTTCGCTGTTATATAACTCAGTCAAGGAGACAACCAAGCACACAAAACAGTCAAAAGACTGAAGTCATTTCTAGCGAACAGCTTTCTGCTGATCCTTGTGCTCGGACTCCTTTAAATGACAATAGCCACAATGTCATTTCTCAAAAGTTAAACAGTTCACGAACTTTCAACTGTTTCGTCTCAGTTGGTAGTATTTCTCTATATGTATGCTGATTTTGTTCATGCTGTTCATTAACAAAGTACATATTTGGTGTTTTGGTTTTATATTAGGTGACCCTGCTGGAGCAAGGAAGAAACCTGGCAGCGGATATGGCTATGGGTTTGGCATCCGTGTGGAATCGCCTTTGGGTCCTTTGCGCCTTGAATATGCCTTTAACGACAAGAAAGACAAGAGGTTTCACTTTGGAGTTGGGCACAGAAATTAAATATCGGGAGACAATTCTTACCAGCTGCTTCTTGGTCATTGTATATAATCCCTCTCCCCATCCTTTTGTAGGTTGCATGGCCTTTTCCTTACTCGAAAAAAAAAAACTTATATGTATCTTTTTTCGATTAAAATATTACTCAACTGCCTTTATCCCCTTAAGTGTATCTTATAGCTGTTATGATTAAATGACTCTTTTTTTAACAGGATGTGTATACCAGTTAGAAGGGAATGACTCTCTCCTGTGGATTTTTCACATGATAGGGACAGACCGACACTAAGGAAACTACGACCCACTGATTTTAATACAACCCCTACGAGTATGTTCCATGTTTTTTGCGTTTTCTATTTATATCTTTACGTTCTGACACTACTAGTTAGCTTGTCTTGCCAATTGGCACACGTGAATAGGCATTGTGGAGGAACAAAGAGTCATGATTCGTAAACTATTGTGGAGGAACAAAGAGTCATGATTCGTAAACTTTGGTGGGATTTTTATTCCGGAATGATTCGTAAACGGATATGAATATTCGCATGACGTAGACATAAAATGCAAGAATTGGAATGCAAAGCATTGGTAGGATAGTTTTCAAATATAAAGTATACTTTGGAAGAAATCTAAAACTATTTCATTAAACTGAATAAAGACAACAAATAGTGAATCATGCTATTTTTTTTCTTGATGTGTCCCTGCTATATTTTAATCCAGTGTTCTTGAACTAGATACACTCTATCAAGCAACCAGTGGTATAGAATAATGAGAATCGAAATGTTAGCAAGTTTTATGAATCCTGTCGATGGAACTGAAAAGAATCTCATGTACTACATGAATATTTTTCCTGTGTAAAATGATAGTACTGAGATTTGAATTTAAGCATGCTAATTTCTTTACCTTTTCCATCACCAAACCAACTTCAGTGAGCTTATTCCTTAATCTATATTTACATTTACGTTGAATTAATTTTCCTCTTCATCTCAAATTCTGATGTCGCTTACATCAATGATTAATTAAATGGTGTTGCTAGTTAATATTTAATTGAGAAATAACAACATTAGTATTTTTACCAGAAATGGGGTATCCATGGATTTTTTTTTATAAAATTATTTTATTTTAGTTAAACAGAGATTAACATTACCGTTAATAAAATATGGATGGATTGAGTTTGGAGTTGAATATGAGAAGGGACGAAGAATCAACATAGTTGGATTGATGACAACCACCGACAAACAAAGACAAATTGAATGACCTGGAAAATGTGTTATCGGCATCATGCTGAAAAGAATCAAACCAACAAGGAGGTAAGCCAAGAAAATGACACGTTAATAGATGGCAACAGTTAAAAGTTCAGTCTTGTTAGACTTGTGTGTCGTTTACAGAAGATGTTTATGGTTAAAAGTAAAAAGGTTAAAAAATTGTGGTCTTTCGAATTTTAATGTTTGATCTTAAAATATAAATAAATATAGTTTCAACAAAAATTCATTCTTAAACTTTAAAGACAAAAATATAGAATTTATAGAATTAGATAAATTTTAATTTTATGTTAAAGTTTTTAAAATCATATCTAATCTAAAAATAAAATATTAACATATTTTATTTTTATATAATACAAAATATTACAATTTTAATATTATTTAATTTTATTGATGTTTAAATATGTATTTTATTTTTGTCACGTATTTTATTAAATAAAAAGTAGTTAATTTTAAAAGTTTTAAATTTATAAAAAAAATAATAAAAGAGATAATTTCAATTTAATATCAATATTTTTTTAATGAATATATATGAAAATTATTAAAAAGTTAAAAATATGTTTAATTTTATTTTAAATATTTTTGTTAAAAGTTATATATATATATATATATATATATATATATATATATATATATATATATATATATATATATATATATATATATTTTATTTTATATATTTATATAAATAGATATTAAAA
>Ga0214542_1002949_pt1 | contig 35056 bp, 10 predicted proteins | sample CNSS1metaG_FD_160096 | JGI IMG/M metagenome (GOLD analysis project Ga0214542, IMG submission 160096) | Root nodule microbial communities from cowpea collected in UCLA plant growth center, Los Angeles, California, USA - CNSS1 | ecosystem: Host-associated > Plants > Roots > Nodule | place: USA...
ATATATGGTTGTGCAACCCGAAATGTGGTGCAGGAAATAAATACATGGCCCAACCCAAAAATAAGATGTGTGGTGTACATAGGAATGTGAGAGGTGTTGTGAATGAAAAAAAAAAGCCCAAATCAAACAAACAAAAACTAACTAATGTGAGGTGTATTCAGCGGTGTGGCATTAGAACATCAAGGAGGGGGTTTCTTCCTGCACCCCCAATATATCTTCTACACCTCCAAATATTCATGCTCTTCCATTTATGCCCTTGGAAAATTAAATAAAAAAAATTAATTAGGTAGACACAATAATTAAACAATTATGAACTGACAAAGTTAGTTGGTTGCGTGAATTAACTACCTTGCACCCCCTCTTCTTTCACTTTCACTTGCTCTGCAATTCTTTCACTTTCACTTTTTCACTTGCACTTCAAAAGAAGAAATTTCGTTGGTGGTTGAGGTGTGAATTTTTCAGTTGAGGGTCCACACGTATTTCATCATTTGCTTCATTTCTTCACAGAAAAAGGTACGCGCATTAGAATATAAGTTTATATTTGATAAGTTTATGTTTGAGGTAAATGTTATAGGTGAAAAAAATAAGAAAAAACTGAGCTGTGTTTTTAATATTTCATGCTACATTTTACGGAAGTCATTTTTCATGCAGCCATTTCAGAAGTCGACTTCCAAAATTGACTTCCGAAACAAAAGTGAACTTGTGCGAAACTCAAGTTATTTTTTCCATATACGGAAGTTGACATCCGGAAGTGTATATGTAAAACAGAAGTCAACTTCCAGAAGACAAGTGAACTTCTACGGAAGTCAAATTATTTTTTCCCTTATACGGAAGTCGAATTTCGGAAATGTATGTGTGAAACGGAAGTCAACTTCCGGAAGTGTATGATTAAAACGGAAGTGACCTTCCAGTGAAGTGAATTTTTTTTAGTGTGACGGAAGTAGACTTCCATTCTTTAAGTGAATTTTTCACAACGGAAGTCGAGTTCCCAAGAGTATTTTTTGTTGTTATGGTCAGTAGCTTTTTGTTATGGTGAGTAAATTTTTTCCACTTCCGTAGTAAGATGGTTTCTCTTCTTTTTCACTTTTTCCACCTGTAGAGAAAGTTATGATCAAAACAAGCAGCAAAGGTCAATGCTGAAAAATCAGCGTTTTTTCGCCAGCGCCTGGTGGCAGTAGGGTAGGGCCAGGCGGGAACGTGACAGTGGAAAATGGTCCTTTAAGATGCGCCGGGCGGTAATGAATACCGTCAGGCGATACTGCAGCTTCTGAAAACAACTTAAAATATCACATTTTTAAGCTAAGATTGAAAGATAAAGGAAACTAAAATGGCAAGTGAGTGCAATAAGCTTCAATATGAAGGTATAGAAATTGAGTTATCAGTGTGTAAGTGGACATAAATTAAATAAAATGAAAAATAGGATGACCAATCTATAACTAGAAATGAATTAAATGATAAAAAGAAGTAGGACCTGTTTGTAACTAGAGATAAATAAAATGAAAATAGAGAAATAAACAAGATTGTTCCTGCAGAGAACAAATAAGATGAGTTAGGCACAAGCGTCACCTTACCATGTAGTCCGCTATCTCCTCAGTTGGCTTCTCCTTGGTTGATACATGTCAGCTTGGACCCAGGGGGGTTACCTGCAGAAGAGTCTCCGAAGCTCAAGTAAGTCAAAACTCTCAGAAGGTCAAATCAGTGATTAATGAATGCGTACCTTTAATTACTGGGGTCCACGCGTATTTATAGAGCATTAATGATGTCTAGTTATCTCGTGGGCTGGACCTTGACTAGGGCTCTAGCTTGGGCTGTGAGTGGGCCTGGGCCCTAATCCAGGCCCTTAAGGCCTATCGAACGCGGGGGCTTCCATTTTACTAAGTCTTCGAGAGCGGTATGATCCGTTTACTTCTTAGCTTGTCAGATGTCATCCTTGGCCGCACACTGTCCTAGGTTGACTGCTTTGCTGTTACCTTAGCCCTTATTCAGTTATGAGTTTGATTTCATGGTGGCTCAAGTCGTGTACTTGTGTTGTTTCCGGCATGTGCGTGAGAGTTGTCATTTATATGGTTAAGTTTACCAGATTCGATATAAGTTAGGCTGACCCGACCTAGGCTGAATACTTGAGATATAAGTGGACATAAATTAAATAAAATGAAAAATAGGATGACCAATCTATAACTAGAAATGAATTAAATGATAAAAAGAAGTAGGACCTATTTGTAACTAGAGATAAATAAAATGAAAATAGAGAAATAAGCAAGACCATTGTGTAACTACACGTAAGTTAGATGAAAAAAATAAGCAAAACCAGTGTGTAACTTGAGATACATTAAATGAAAAAAAAAGTAGGACTACTGTATAACTAGAGATATTATCAAAGTCACACAACACTTATTACTACACATACTTTAATTCGAGGCTTGGGATTGAATCTTACTCGATGAATGCACAAGATTGAGTTTCACACTACATGAGTTCTGCAATCCATTTATGATTATTGCAGGCTTTTGTCAATGTCACACAAAGCACTCCTTACTCAACTGCTTTAATTCAATGGTTGAGATTGAATATTACTCAATGAACGCACATGATTGAATTTGAGATTACATGAGGCATGAAAACCATTTATGACAATTGCAAATGGTGAACAGATTATTAGGCCCACAATTTTTGATTGGGAGGAAATTTGCAACAAATATTTAGGTGTAACACTAATCAAAGGTGAAATATTGATTGGTTCATAGGTAAAACTAAAATGGTTCAGACAAAGTATTGTCCAACTAGGTGATGAACCCACAAAACAAGACTTATACGTCTATTGTCAAGCATACAAACTTGCTTTGATTGGCAGAGTTATCATGCTTGATAAAACAAGTAACAAAGTTCACCTTATGTACTTATTATTCTTGACTAATATGTGCAGAACTAGACAATATAGTTGGATTTATGCTTATTATATAGGGAATTATGCAGGGCAGCAAAAGCCACATAAAAAACAATGGGTGGTTGTGCATCGCTTCTACAATTGTTGGCATGGCATTGCATGCCCTACATCACACCTATTTCCTCTCAACAACCTTTGTACCCCCTATTTTGTAGATGGAGTGGCGGTATAGTTTTGAACTTCAGAAGTGTCCCTCACAATGACCTTTTGGGATATTGGTCCATGATTGACCACATACAATCTAATAAGGTAATGCAAACATGAAAATATTATGTCAAATTCCATGCATACGTGTTAACTATTGGTGCAAAAACAACCATATACTATAGTTTATATCGAATCCATACAAAGAATTTGAAACATTAATCCCACCACAAGCATAAAAGGATGTTGAATTATGGACAACATGCATTCCCATTATTTGTTTTGCAATTTTTGAATGACATGAATCTAATAAAGTGAAGATTCAATTTGGTTTTTTCAAGACACCCTTAATGTGCCTAACAACTTGGACAAACTTTAAAAGTTGGCATACGAGGGCGACCCGACAAACATTGGCAGACTAAACATGCAAAATGGAGTAACATGTGGAACAATCATCAAGAACTAACATTGTCTGGTCATCCAATGCACGAACCATTGTTCCATACTCGAGAATATATAAAATGGTACATGGCAAATTCCATACATTGCTTGTTAGCACCTTAACTATTGTTGGATCCTTGTGCACAACAAAATACACAATCACAAACATTGTTTCCAAATATAGCTAATTATTATCATCCACAATAGCAACAACAAAGAACACAAAAGTCATCGCCACAAACCACATTCATATATGGAAATAATTGTTATAACCCACACGATGCACAATTCATGACACCTTTAGCACAACCTACGATGGAAGACCCAAGATGGTTATTTGCATTGAGTTTAACTGATTTCGTGTAACTTGTTTGCTTCTAATCTTAGCACCCCGCCTTCTGCCAATACTTACATGTAATATATTCATCCAACAAACTTTGATAATAGGGTTGGGAGTACGTATGCTCCATTTCAAAGCACCACACAACCACTGTATTTTCATTTGATGCATATTAGGGTGAAGAACGTGCACAACAAGAGGAACCACCACCTTTAGAGGAAGAAGCACATTGACAGTCCAAACAAAGGAAGAACCCACTCGAAACAAGCAGCGACCCCGACGTGGAACAGGACACCATTATGGGGATTGAATTAGAAACATTAACTTTTAGTGTTTGATGTTGTTATTTAGCCAAGCTATTTTCTATATACAATGAATGCTAAACTTTGTTCGATAAATAAAAAACCTTCTTTCAATATATGTGGATTATATGATTCTATTGCATTCAATGGAAAAAAATACTTGACAAAACAATGCTTAACATATTTTTGTAACATTCACAACAGTCAAATACAGGTGCAAAATTCATAGTGGTGTACTTATTTTCACCCTTAAGTAAGGTTGTTGGTGGTGCTTTTTACTAACTTTCATAACAACTAACTTATTTTTTATGCTTTCTGAAGTGATTATGTTGTGTTCAATGGAAAAAATACTTAATAAAAGAATGCTTATCATATTTTTATAACATTTAAAAAGTGGTCTATTTTAGTAAAAAATTCAAAATGGGAATGATAGAAAAAGTTAGGAGTGCAGATATAAAACTATGGGGCGAAAAGTAAATTGCCTCTACTAAACTTATGAGGGTAGAATAAGAAACCCCTACCCTGAAGCACCATTATCTATAGTGAAGAAAGTCACCATGCTAATCAACTCTTAGAATTAATGGACATAATGAGTTTTGAGCATATATTGCATTTATTCTATAATAACAAAATTTGGTTGCACTGCAATTCACATGAATTGAATTCATGTTCTTTATTATATGTTTATAGATCAATATGTTTCATTCTCAACTTCTTATTTATTAGTTTTTATATGTTATGTCTGACATTTTTCCTAAATGATGGCGATAGAGGATATTTTAGAAAAGTTGTATTCTTAAAATCTTATCTTACCCATCTAACTAATAGAAATTTTAAAGATTTTTCCAATATCAATGCATTCATTTCATGCTAAATTTGATGATCTATTTATAAAATTTGAGAATTTTTTAACACAACCCTTCAATTGTATGGTAGTTTTAATGACTTATAGGATAACCCTTCACAAGTTTAATTTACATCATCTGTTTTTCATTTCATTCTACAATATATATTATATTATAATTAATATATGGAAAATGATATAGTGACACACCAATTCTTACCACTTCTCTCATAACCTGACGTGTCATTGCCACTTTCTATTTTATTTTTTTTATTTCAAAATCCACATTGGTTCTCTTTGAATGCTAGTGGGAGGAGATGCATGAAGGGAGAAACCCCGCAAATGTTGATGTTGCAGTGGAAAGCACGTTTTTGTCATCCTCAACCGTGACACACTTTCTATTGAAAAGGTGATCAATCTTCTTTAACCTTTAATTGGATATTCCCTGAACTACAATGTAAAGCTTAGTCTTCAATGAAATTGTTGTCATTATAATGTTTTTTGCAGCATCATTTAGAAAGGGAGTAGTATATTGATACCTGATACGATCCTATCCAGGAAAGAGTATGATCGTTTCTGAATTTGAATTCTCAAGTGGCACGACACGAATAAATTAAAGAAGAACGCAAAATAAGAGAGAGATGGAGGACGTGACAATCTAGTAGATTGATAAGTCAAGTGTAGATTCACCACAGATGTTAATCTTTGATAAGAACCGGAGGCCTAAGCCAAGAATAAAGAGAACCCTCTCTTTAATGAAATAAAATTCAATATATGATTAAAAATTTCCACATCAGTTTTTGTACCTCTATTTATAGGCACATAAGTTTAAGAAAACCTAAAAACCCTACAAGAAGGCCCAAGCCCAAAACATAAAAGCATAAACTAATTTATAAAAGAAAGCTCAAAGCCCAAAAACAAAGAATATAGCTAATTTCTAAAAGAAAACCCAAAGGTTCATCTTCAAGTTCTTCTTGTATGGAATCTTAGGATAGTCCTCTATCATTCCCTCCTTCTTGAAAAGAATTTATCCTCAAATTTGTACCACTTGAAGTTTAGGAGATAGTCTTCTATCATACCATCCTTCTTAAAGAGAAATTGTCGTCAAATTTGTCTCACTTGAAGATTCTTTATCATTCTCCCTTGTTTGTAGAGAATTCGACCCGAATTCTGAAAGGTCCACCCGGGTCAAATACACACCTTATAATGATATACATGATGGCTTTGTAGTCATTGCAATCCTCCCTAATCTATCTTACATGGGTACTAGAATTACTAGAACAACACATGAACTCAAACTTTCCCAAACCGATCCTTTTCTCATAAGTTGTTCTACTTGCTTCTGTAACTCTTTAGTTTCTTCTGGTTTACTCCTATAGGTTGGCCTATTAGGAAGGGATACACCCTGAATGAGATCTATATTATACTCAATACCTCTTTTAGGAGGTAAACCATGAGGGATGTCTTTAGGAAAGACATAATCATACTTCTTTAGACCATACTTAAAGACAAATAAGCTTGCACAGAAGAGAGACAAATATTGTTAGGCATAAGAAAATATAAGGGTTGTTTCTTAATCAGCGCTCTATTTATCTTTTTCTTTCTCAAGAAAAGGCTTTTATCACTCTTTATTTTTTTACCTTCCTTTTTCTTGCCTTTTTCTGGAATTTTCTCTCTTCCTTCTTTTCTCTCTTGCTCTCTTTTCACTTTCATCTTAATTTGATCCTCACAAACCTCTTTAGGAGATAAAGGTGTTAGGGACACCTTCTGCCCCTTAAACAGGAAAAAATACTTATTGGTTAGAGCATCATGGGTTACTATTCTATCATATTGCCAAGGCCTCCCCAACAACAAGTGACTCGCCTCCATAGGTACCACATCTCATACTACCTCATCAACATATTTACCTATAGAGAAAGCATGTTTAGTTGCTTATCTACCACCAATTCTCCATCCTTACTCAACCATTGCAAAGTATAAAGACTAGGGTGCATAGATGTCACTAAACCAAGCTTTTCCACTAGCCGTTTACTTGCTACATTTGTACAACTTTCCACCATCAATGATGAGTGAACACACCTTTCCCATAACAATACATCTAGAATGGAAAATATTTCTTCTTTAGGTGTCATCTAACTCCTTATTCATACTACCCAACAATCTTCTAAGCATCAAGAGATCTCCCTCCAAAGGTGGTACTTCACACTCTCTTTCCTCCCCGTCACTGCTAGATGATTCATATGATTCCCTTGCAGAATGCTCACCAATGTACTCATCATTTTCCAACAACATCACAGTTCTTCTATTGGGACATTCGGCTACTATATGTCCTCTACCTAAACATTTAAAACATTTTTTTGAAGTAGAACGTGAAGAATCATCATTATTAAATTGAGAAGTTACTTTACCATTTGAAGACTCCTTCTCCCTAGATTGAGGAATGGCAGATGTAACTTCCTTCCTCTTATATTTCTCCTTATCTCTCCATGAGGAGGATGACTTCCTGTAGGCGTTTCTTCTCTTAAGTTGTTGTTCCACTTTAGTGGCTTGGTGAATAAGATCTTCCAAAGTCTCATAATGGTGCATTTCCACCACAACTTGAATCTCCCTATTTAATCCATTCAAGAATCTAGCCATTGTAGCCATAGGTGGTTCTTCCACTTCAACTTTCATCAAGATTACCTCCATCTCTTGAACATACTCTTCAACACTCTTATTTCCTTGTGTAAGTCTTTGTAATTTGTTGAAGATCTCCTCTTTATAATAAGGAGGCATAAATCTTTCCTTCATAGCTACCTCTAATTGCTCCCATGTAGAGATTGGCAATCGCCTTCTTCTAGCTATGTCCATGGTGATTTGATTCCACCAATCCATAGCATAACCTTCAAACTCCAAGGAAGCCATAAGAACCTTATCATCATCTTCATAATCGTAAGAGTTGAAGATTTGGTGAAGCTTCATTTCCCATGTCAGGTAGGCTTCCGAGTCATTAGCTCCATTAAATTTAGGAGTTATAATCTTCCTCCACATCCTATCTCTTCGAGGTGTGTGGTTCCCAAACTCCTCTCGTCTTTGGCCTCGCTTTGGTCTAAAATCATGCTCCTCTTCATCATTATCCCTCCTAAGCATGTGGTTCCTAAATGCCTCTCGTCTTTGGCCCCTCCTTGGTCTAAACACATGCTCCTCGTCATCATTATGAGAAGAATGGCCTGAATCATCATGTCTACTTCTTCTTCTCTCCACCCCCTCCAATATCACGCTCACATCTTCATTAGACTTTTGGAGCCTTTCAAACTGTTATTGATTTTGTTGTTGCATTTGATTCATTTGTAATGTGAGCTTATCAAGTATAACCATAATTATCGCAGTCTTAGGTGATAAAGGATCACTATTCTGGGAAGAAGACATGTCCTGTAAAATATATGTTAGTAATAAGTTTTTTTTTTATGGACCTCGCCACTCTTCTAAGTGTTTCACTAAGTTTTCCACTTGTGTATCACACTTATAGGCTTTTTCTTAAATGTACTTTCTTGCCTTTTATCCCTCAAATTTCCTTTAGGGCTTGGCAAAGAACTCCAGTAGCTTAAGCAAAGAGTGACTAAACAAAGTGAAAAGCATTGCGAGATCTAAGTCCTGACTCAAGAGGTTAAAGAAAATACAAAACTCTGGATAAAACTTCAAGGAATTTTAAAACTCAAAATAAGAAAATTAAAATTAGAAAATAATAGGACTACTAAAGAGAATTAAAGGAGACAATACAGAGACTCTAAGAGAAAGACTTATGGAAAGTAAATATCAATAAATCACAAATAAAATTGCAATAAAAGCTTGTGTTGAACTCCACCTCTCTTTTTTTTTATCCTTTTTTTTCAATATATATTTGTTTCCTTTTGACTGTGATTCATAATTTTTTTTTGTAGTTCAACACAAAAACAAACTGAACAATTTATCCTTTAAACCCTCAGACTCATGTAAATCAATGTAAGTACACTTGTAAATCTCAAACACAAAAACAAAAAATTTCCACAAATCAAATGTAGAAATACACAATTTAAATGGAGAATAGAAAAAAAAATATGACAAATTAACAATTCAACCAACAAACAAAATTCAAAACAAAGCACATAACACACAAACATTCAAAAATTTTAATTTTTTTTATATGATAGACAGAAAAATAAGACAGAAGAGAAAATTCAAATCAGAACTTTGCTCTAGATACCAAATGATACAATCCTATCCAGGAAAGAGTTCGATCATTTCTGAATTTGAATCCTCAAGTGAGACGACACGAATAAATCAGAAAAGAACGTGGAATAAGACAGAGATGGAGGATGCCACAATCTAGCATATTGATAAGTCAAGTGAAGATTCGCCACAAAGATGTTAATTTTTGATAAGAACCGGAGGCGTAAGCCAAGAACAAAGAGAATCCTCTCTTTAATAAAATAAAATTCAATGTATGACTAAAAGTGTCCACATCAGTTTTTGGTGCCTCTATTTATAGGCACATAAGTTTAAGAAAACCTGAAAACCCTACAAAAAGGCCTAAGCCCAAAACATAAAAGCATAAACTAATTTATAAAAGAAAGCTCAAACCCCACAAACATAGAACATAACTAATTTCTAAAAGAAAATCCAAAGGTTCATCTTCAAGTTCTTCTTGTGTGAAATCTTGAGATAATCCTCTATCAATACAATTTGTCTTTCTTTTTATATATATTACCTTATGTATAGGTTGGAACAACCCAATTGTCCATTTTCAATATATTTATTTTTTGCTGAAAAAAAAGAAGGATGAACAAGTTTATATAAAACAGATTTGTTCAAGGAAGGTCATAGCTAAAACTATCTATACCATGTTGACCTCAAAAAATTTCCCCTCGTATTGCTAACCATGACATTATTTAATAAATAAAAAACAACATTGTAATATTGATATAATCAACCAATCAACTAGCCAAGAAAGTCAGAATAAATGAATAATTAAAAGCAAATTCCCATCACCACCCGTCACTGTTCACTTCCACCATCACCACTGCAGACGGAACATGAAGAAAAACTCGTTTCGAAAAACACATTCTAAAACGTGCTTAACCTGTATCAAAAAGTTTGTTTCAAAAATTCTATTCCAAAAAGTTTGTTCAAAATGCATTTCATATATATTTCGAAAATTCTATTCTGAAAATCTAATTTTGAAAATTGTATTCCAAAAGATTTTCAAGATATGTAATACACAAATAACTTTTACAGAAGAGAGATTCTTTTGAAAATTTGAAGCGTACAAATTGTGGAGTAAATTCTCGGTCCTTACACTATTTCTAGCCCATAAAACAATAATCAGTAGCCATAAGCCCTAAACCCATTTCATAAATTAAGAAGTCAATAAATTCAGTAAATAATTCATGATTTTTTTTCTTAGTGTGATATTTCTAGAAACTTTAGACTTGAGATAGATAAGTCAATGAGTCTTACCTTTTAATATATTTGAAAAGACATAACTATGTCCACACGTAAAATAGACTTACAAAAAATTCAAATACTGAGGTAAACTAACTAAAAAAGAATTAAATATAAAAATCAATGAAGTTATTATTGAAAGAATGAAGAGCCAAGTACAATCACAAGTACAACAACTTCCATAACAATAATCATGTTCAAGACATTTATAAACTTCTAGGTATCAAATGGAGGTTAATGGAAGTTTTTATTTTTCAAGACGTTAGCCATCATATTTTACATTAGGTTTAAGTATGTTTTTAGTCCTTGAAATTTGACTTAAATTTGAAATTTATTCTTGTTTGAAATTTCGATACATTTTAATTCCTAAACTTTAAGAATGAATGAATATAGTATTTTTAACTCAATTACATTAATGTTTTTTTAGGTGTCAAACGCATTTCCTAACAGATATTGAACCAGGAATATGTCAAACAGTGTAAACAACTTTAATACTAACTTGAAACACGTTCGACACGTAAAAAAAACGTAATTAGGTTAAAAAAACTAATTTATTCATATTTAAAGTTTAGGAACTAAAATGTATCAAAGTTTCAGACATTAACGAATTACAATTTTAAGTCAAAGTTCAGGGAGTAAAAACATACTTACATTATTATATATAAGACATAGTAAACATTTTGTAAAACCAATAATATATTTATAAAATATTTACTTCTCTTACGTAATGATAATAAATGAAATAAACTCTCTTAGAACATATCTCTTCAACATTTTATCCTTTCTTTTTCCTTAGTTGTTCCCTTCCTTTTAATTTCATATGACATTTTATGCTCATCTTTACCTATATTTATCATTTATACGGCGTGATTCATGTTAATTCAATTAAGTGGGCTATTTGTATGTTTCGTGTATTTAGATCCACGGCAACAACTATGTGAATAACTTTAAGCCATCAAATTTGATAAAATTCAAAGCTGAGATTTAGTTGAGATTTCGTTAAAAGTTGTTTCAAATAGTTGTGATATTGTATTAAGTAAATTTTAAATCTAACTCAATTTTACAAAATCAAATAAAAAAGTCTTACAAAACTTTACAAAAGCGACTAATAAAGTTTTACAAAATCGACTGTAAAATGAAATTTACATCCACTTATATAATATAAATCTGTCTTATTTCAAATTAATGTAAGATGTACAAAAATTTCTAAGTGTTTCTAATCAACTTCTCCAGAGACCCTACAACTAGTGTAAATGGATCCCAACGCCTCATTAAGTATGCCCCCATAACCTGAACAGGATTAGAACTTGGATATGACTGTTCAACTGGATTGAGACATGCTGAAAACTGAGCCAAGCTCAATGGTCAAGTGATTTCAGATTAGACCAAACCTAATCGCATCCAAACCAACTCAACATTTGCTGGTGGTTGGTTTGAGCAGGTCCGGAGTTCAACCATATCACTGTAGACGCCAACATAGGGAAAGAAAAAGAAAGGGAAATAAGAGTAAATTTAGATATATGTCTGAGGCTTTTTCACCTAAAACGATCTAAGTTTCAGTTAAAATACAAATCACCTTACAGTAGTGGTAAAATGACTTGCACTCTAAAGTCAACATTTTAAATTCGAAGAATTTTCAGCCAGATGGTTCTCAGTAGTCAAATCATGCAAAAAAAAAAAAAATACTGGAATGAGGAATAACCAAAATTGTCATGCCATATTATTTCCTAACATATATACGAATACAGTGTCATTCAAGAGTAGTATGCAGTAAAGACTCAAAAACACGTATCCATTGAAAGACAATAAGAGAAACACAAAAACACAATTACTGCAGTAACATCCGCATCACCTTCATAAACATTAATGTTTGTCCTCCTTATGAATGTCTTTAGGAGGAACCTTTGATTCAAGTTCTTTGGGAGTGGACTTCTCCATTGACCTATAAAGATGACACAAAAATTATGTTACAACATAAGCATTGAGACACTCTTACTAGTACAACAATTACACGTTTAAAGCATTATTTTATTAGGCAAATGCGTAGGGTTTTTTCTATGAATTCTCTAACCTTAAGATCAAACATGGCAATCTCGGCCTCCACATATTTTTTTATCATCTTACCCACAAATCAATGACTCATTAAGGCAAACATATGCTTCAGGAATCATTCCATACAGGTTCTTTCTTTAATATTTAAACATCATATTATAGAAAGTACAATATATATTATTAGTACTCCTATTATTGTATATACCTAAGATGTGCTAGTTTGGGATCTATTAATACTTACCCTACAACTTCAAATAACAGATACAGACGCATACCATGCTCATTTTTCTCATTTTGCCTATTCCTGCTAATTGGGTTTTTAAAGAGTTATTGCTTAAGAGACTGTTATCTTTTGGTATTTCAATCTCAACCATACTGTTTTCTCGTAAATTGATTATTCACACTTCACCTACCTCATGATAGAATTACATCTCACACAAGTGCGTGCACACCGAAATAGCCACTCTGCATTGGAATTACTAGATTATACTTTCAGTAACTAATCACTTCTTACTCCAAGATCACTCATGCAAGATTTAACAATCATAGCTACTTTTAAATTACATCACAATGATTTTTTAATTTAAAATTTGTACTTTTCAAATGTTTGGGTATGGTATCCTTTCACTCTAGTATGACCGACACGTTTATGGGGCTCTTTGATCAAGATTTCCTCACTCTCACTAGACTAAATATGCCCAAGTAAGTGGCCCATACCAACATAAAATATGTGTACATCACCCAAAACAACTTTTGACAGCATATCAATCAGAAAACTATAACATCCATCCCTTACATGACTACCTTATACAAATAAACTTAAACAATACCTCACTTGTGCTTTCACATTAACCTCTCAATTCAGAGATAGAGAGAGAGAGGGTGAAGATCAGAGAAGGATACAGAACAAAAGTCAGCTATTTTCAGCACAACACCAGCAACATAAATCTGTCCAACAATACAAACTTTCTAGTGCTACATTGTATGCATTACACACACTAGTTACAAGCTCTAATTGCATGCAAGAAAAACAAGTGCCTTGCAGAGTTACTAGGTTCACATTACTCTCTGATAAGTGTTACAAAAATGGATATGCAGTGCATCACTTTGAAAAGTATGCAGTACAAGTGAGGTATATTAGCTAGTACTCTGTTGGGGTTTATATTAAGCTTTTGTACTTGCCTCACAATCCAATTTCAGAAGTTTGTGAATAAGTGAGTACGTTCGAATAAGTTTCTCCATAAGAATTTTTAGGAGAGAAATAAGAAGCAAAAAAATGAAATGAGCTCACTTGTGCACAAGTTCACAATAAGAATTTAGAGAAATTATATGAAAAACTTGATCAGCTCACTTATGGAAATTAGTTTTTATTAGTTCAATATTAGATGGCTGATTCGATGAGCCTAATTAGTGGATGGACCCAATAGACTTAGTCTATCATATAAATAGGTTTATGTTGACCTTTAAAATCACTTTACATTTTGAAGGAAGTAAGAGCTTTGGTGATAGAAATTCACTATAAGTTCTTGAATAGAACCCTTGATTCTTATCTTTGAACTACTAATTCAAAGTGACAAATCTTCCTCAACTTATCAATCTTAATTGTGGCATCTTCATTTCTAATCCCTCCCGTGTTTTCCATAGTTAAGTTAGGCTTAAAATCTACTTTCTAAAATGTTCTTACATGTCCATAGAATCACAATCAAAGCTTTTCTACCTAAAATGTAAAGAGTCCATCATGGCAAGAAGATGAAATCTAAAGAACGATGAATATATTGAAAAATGAAAAACGATTACAATAGCAAGCGCATGACACAATACCATATAAAATGAATTAATTATTTTCACGTAAATCCTCTTTAGGTGAAAATCATGTTCGAGACACAATCAGACAGAAGGGAATCGAAACTAAAGTCACCACGTTGAGAGAAACTAATCCCTTATACTAGACACCATCTCGGGTTAGTTCAGTTCAGCATCTAAAATCAGCAGCATCATCATTGCAAAGCACAAATGAACGTTCCTAGTTGCCATCAATTCCATGCTCTCTATCCTTGCTAACACACTAGCCCCAAAGCACATCCATACTAATTAATATGCTTGCATAAAAAAAAAAACACCAAACCCCTAAAATGTTTTACTCAACGATTTACGATTTTCAATCTCAGATAAAATTTCACTCCCCCAAAACCCAAATTCCAATCCAGTCTCTCTTTTACGAGTACCCAAAAAAACTGCAACTTTAATTAAAACTAAGAAGAAGAAAGAGAGTAAAAAGTACTAACTTGGAAGAGGCGGCAGATTCTTCTTCAAGCCAGTTGCGAATGTGCTTGACGTTGCGGCGGAAGATGGAGGCAGATTGCTTGACGTCACTCCTGAGGAGAAGCACAACGGCGCTTACACCCGCCACGGTCAGCACGAAATTCGTCAACCCCATGCCTTCGCTTTGCACTCAACACAAGGGCTTTCTTTTCTTTGGGGGAATTCCGGCGGCTTTTATGCTTCGCAGGTTATAACCACCTATCCAAAGGTTACACCATTTTATTGTTCCTTCACTTTGAACCATTTGATTCAAAATAGCACATTTCGGTAAATTAGTTCCTATTTTGCGTCATCTTATGGCCAAAAATTGAATTATTAATTTTATAATAATATCAAAAAGAGTTTATAACTTTTATTGAATTCATTGTTAATCTAAGATGTTGTTATACTATCAATTAATTAAAAATATTTGTTGATATGAGTTTTAAGGCAATTACTACAAAAATACACAAACTTATTATTATTATTATTGTTTAAAAGATTTGTGATGATTTTTAATTCAATGATAGAGAAAACATTTATAGCAATATGTACATTTTGAAATTTATTAGTTTATTATAATCATTTATAATATTTTTCTATTGTTATAAAAGTGTAGCAACAATTCAATTAAATATGTATTAGTGTAACTAGGTTATATCTATACCTATATTGGGATTCTTCTTTTTAGTGTTTATATTTATTTCTTTTAATTTCATTTTTTAAATAAATATTCTTTTAACTAAAGTAATTATTTTATTAATTTTATTTTCTTAAGTCATTGTTTTCTTAAATTATCGTTTTTTATACTGTTCTTTTAAACTTTATCATTTTCTAATTATAAATCTATCTATGAAATAAATAAAAATTATTTACAATAAAATTAGAAAAATTATTTTAATTTTATAATTATAATAATAATTATTATTATTTTATTATTTTTATTATCATAAAAAGTTTGAACACATGTGTAATGTATATGTTTTTACTAGCCATTTAATAATGTTTTTAAGTAAAAAAAGTTATAGTTAAATTTATTCTTAAATTTAAAGTTCTTTCTAAATTGATTATAGGAAAAGATAATTGGAAAAAAAATCCTATAAACTCATTTTACAAAAAAAATTAATAATTCAATATTAAATTAAAATATAAATTAAATTTTATGATAAAAAAATATAGTAAACAATTGTAGAATAGTTTTTTTTAAATTGATTATTGAAAAAAAATACTTCGACAACATTGTTTTCTCATGAAATCATTTTACAACCATTTTTAATAATTCAAAATTAAATTAAAATACAAATTATATTATTTAGTAAAATAGTAAAGAAAGAAATTGTGAGCTATTATTGATTATAAATATATATATTCAACTTTCTTTTTAGATAGCATTGTAAGGGTTAATTAGTGTAATTAAGATATTGTTTGTTTAGTAGTTTGGCGTTTCGTCACAATTTTATTTTTAAAAGACTTCTCGAAGGAGAAATGTGTATTTAGAACGTCTTAGACCTCAACTCCTAAGTATCTAGGACTTGAACATACCAAACAAGCCCTCCGGTCGAGACTTAAGGCAAATGAGGGTTCACCTTTGATGACTCCATGATTCATCATGAAGCAATGGAGGACCTTCCAAGGAGAGTGACTAAAAGCATGACTAAAGGGAGACCTCTAACCCTCTTTATCTTTATTTACATTTCATTATGTTGAATTTCTTTGAGTTGACTTATTTTGGCTTGACTATGGTTGACTTGTTGATCATAATTGACTTGACTTAATTTGACTTGTTGACTCTTTGGTTGTTTGTTTTGTAAGGTTCTTGAATCACTCAAGAAGCCTACACAGCACAACAAGAAACTTTCTTGCAGATCTGGAATCATACCAAACACACCATAAATGCACAAAAAGAATCAAACCTCAATGGTGGCTCTCCTTAGCCAACCAATAACCTTCTTCAATGCACACACCAAGAGCAATCACCGCTCCAATATTTCAAAGATGATCATAAACATCACCAAAATTGAGTTGTTCAGAGAGAATGAGATTTCCTGATTTTCCAAAGTGATTTTGCGTGCATAAGTGAATCTCTCTCATTCTCACTTAAAAAATTAGGCTATATAGTTTGCAACTAACATATTGAGCAAATTGAAATTTCTCCTCAATCAGTTGATTTCACTTACTTTAGTGAAATCAGCTTATCGATTGATATTTCAGCCAATTAACATATTGAGCAGATTGAAATTTCTCCTTAATATGTTACTTACAAAACTATAATCTCAAGTTGTTTAACATGTTAAAAACTATTTTAACATATTGAATAGCTATAAACAAACACAAGACTTCTATTCTGAAGTCAATAAGTCTCCAAGACCAAACACATCTTCAAGCTCCAAGTACGTTCATGTAGCTAGTTCAAACAATGCTTCAAGCTTGATCAGATCTTTAATCCTTCATCAAGTCTCTATTGATTAAATCTTCAATCCTTCATCATATATATATATATATATATATATGCAACAAATATTCATTTGTGTTAACACTTTAGACCTAGTATCTAGAAGCATAGTTTGTCTTTTTATGTATACATCTGCTGGCTTGGTATTATTGCTAAGAGACTCCCCACCCTCACCTATATAAGGGGCTTTTCAAGACTCTTGAAATAATTGAATATTTTTTAGTAAAATACTATATTTTACCACCTTTTTGCGATAGTTCTCCTTGTGAGTGTCTTCTTCCTCAAGCCTTATCATGAGACTTGCATCCAAGTGGCGGCATCCCCACTTGTCTTGGCTTGGTGAGCCTTTGTGCCCCTCTAAGTGGTGTGCGTCCCTTAAGCTTCCCTTTCCCTTTCATGTCTTCTATCATTTAATTTATATTTACCTCATTTTAGTTCCTTATTCTTCATGTTTTATGCGCATATTATGATGCTCTTTGTATTCTTGTTTTAATTTTCCCTTAAGTGGTTTGTCTTCTTCTCTTTAACTCCTTGAAGTCAACCTTCACATCTAGATAACAATGTTATCTTAATTTCTAGTCAGGATCTTCCTAGAGTTTTCTTAATCACCACAACACCATATATATATATATATATATATATATATATATATATATATATATATATATATATATATATATATATATATATATATTTCTAATTCTAAAATGGGCCTTTGTCATTTTGTATATAGAGCATATGTTATACTTGATATATGGTTTTTACCTTGTGCTAACTTTACTTGTGCTTATTTTTTTCTCAGTGGAGCTACGGTCATCCTTGGATCAAATTGGTGTTAACACAATTGTCCACTTGACATTGAGGTTAGAGTATCAAAATCCTACACTTTACATGGTTGATGTTGTGCTTCGATGAAAACATGTTATTCTTGTGTTGTTTAGACCATTAACGTGAGCTATGTTGGTAGTTGCTATTTAAAATTTTCAATTTCCATGTCTTGAGATTATTTAAATGTCCTTAGCTAATTGATTTTGAGTCATATGTCTTATGCCAACTTGAAGTTTTCGTTTCTTGTTTCCCAAGTATTTGAAGTTGCAAGATCAAAATGACTACTTTGTGTGTATATGCCTTGTAATTGATTGGTTGACCTAAAACCATGAGCTAAGTGTTCAAAAACATCTAGACATCCTTACTTAACTTGTGCTAAGATATAATCTCAAAATAGAAAAAAAAAATTCAAGCTCAATTTGCAAAAAGTCGAGAGTTGTATTACCTTGAATGTTAAAAAAAAAAAGGCTAAGTATGAACTATTATAATTCTAGCTTGCATGACTTGAGTGTTTGATGTGTATGGAAAATTAGTTCCATCATTAATTGGACCTAGTCTTCTTTGGTATATGCATGATTAATTTGGCTTTGTGAATGCATAATTAAATACTTTCTGTAGAGTCTTCTTTCCATGCTTTGTTTGTGTTAGTCTTATTGTTAGTTTTGTCACATGATTTTCTTTCTCTGAAGTGTAGCTTTCTTGTTTTGGTACTTTTCTTGCTTGTCTTTAGGATCATATAAAGGAAAGTTTCAAATGAAAACTTTTGTGATAAACATGGTATAAAACATAACTTCTCCTAGAACTCCTCAATAAAATGGCGTGGTTGAGAGAAAAATAGATGATGAGTTCATATTTATGCCCACATTTAATGTTTAATTCTGGGTATTTAATTGAATTTTTGTGTTTAAGAGAATGTCTTAATTAACAATTCTAATGATTGGTTTTATTGAACTCGTGTGATAAAAATGTATTAAAAAGTGATTGTAGTTGCATAAAATATTCTTGGATATTGTAACGTTTGTTGATACAACTGAAGTTAAATTTGGTTCATTAAAGGTGTGAAACTGAATTGTTCAAAGTTACAAAATCAAGCCAAAATCACACCATATCATCAATCCACCACCTTCAAATCTGGTCAAACTTGGTCAAAGTAGTCAACTTTGGACAATTTCTGGTCAAAGTTGGTCAAATGGTCAAACAAGAGGGGTAGGTGTGATGATGAATTTTTTTTTTTATATATTATACTTAAAAAAAATTTATACATAATTTTACAATAACATATAACATACTTAAAATATTCACATATACATATATTTATATATTTTACAGTATTGTATGCATCTTAAATTTACATCATTTGATACACATTATATTTTTTACATTAGAAGAGGAAGAATGATTATTTATTTACAGTTTCCCCCTCGTAGGTTAACCTTTAAACATGTGGAGGAAAAAAAGTTATGGATAAGATTCACTTGGACTGTTTGGGGTAGATAAAAACACTAGTGTAATTTTTACTTTTTAACTTGAGTGATATGCCTCGGTTTTAAAGAAACCGAGACCTATAAAATCGCGGTGCTATTTTGAAATTTTTGCGAACTTATATGCCTTGGTTGCTAGAGAACCGAGGCCTATACATGGTATATGCCTCAGTTGTTTTAGAACCGAGGCATATAAGTTTGTTAAAATTTCAAAATTGCCATTCTTTTTTTTATTATTTTATTCTACATAGAGGTTTATGCCTCGGTTGCTAGAGAATCGAGGCCTGTACATGCTATATGCCTAGGTTGTTTTAGAACCGAGGCATATAAGTTTGCTAAAATTTCAAAGTTATCATTCTTTTATTATTTTATTTTGCGCCAAGGTTTATGCCTCAGTTGTTTAAATAACTAAGGCCTAAAACTCTGTCTAGGATTAAATTTTGAAGAGTTGTAGAGACTTCATTTCTTCATTGTGCCACTTCTTCTTCTTCATTGTGCCACTTCTTCGTCTTCACTGCGCCGATTCTTCTTCTTCACTCCTCCTCATTTGTGTCGTTCTCCGTTGTTCTCCATCGTTCTTCCCAACCTCTATTCTCCGCCGCGTAAACGTAGAACTCTGCCACACCGCCACTCAACGTCTAACTTTGGTGAGCGTTTATTTCAAATTTACTTGTGTTTTTGGTGAAGTTTATGTCGTTCTTAGGTTCTTTTTTGTAAAGTTTAAGTTTTTTTTTTGCAGTTATTGGTGTCTAGGTACCCTTGGTGGAATTGATTAGCTTTGAAAACCAGGTCCAATATTGCATGCTCCTCCATCACCATTGTTGTTCAGCTTTCCTAGGTTCTTTTTTTTTTATTTTTTATTATTGGTTTTATATTGAAGTTTATGCCTCGATTGATAACCGAGCCAAAAACCCACCCCTTTCTACCTCGCGCAAATATGTCTCGGTTATTGAACCGAGGTATAATAGCTAAAACAACCGGTGCCAAAACTCTTTCCTGCAATCGTGAAAGTGACTCCAATTTGTTCATCTAGGATAACCGGTGCATTTGGAGCATTTATGAATTTGAAGGTGGAATTTTTAGTGCCTTGGAATGTTATCGAATTATTTACCGCATTGGTTTGCCATGTGTTTCCCGAAAATACTACTACTATATTGGCAAGGAATGGGTCGAGCATGTTAGAGGCAGCCATCTAAGATGAGATTATAATATATAATTTCTTTTATACACAATCATAAAATAAGGAAGTGAGACATATATCACATCAAAATATAGTGTATCTCAATAAAATAAAATATAATGAAAACTCTTTCAAATTCATGAAATTAGGTTTTCATAATATTTTATAAATATTTTGATTGATTTTGTAGTGACTAGTCAGGATAAATGAGCCTCATCATGGCCAACAAGGTAACCCAAGAACATCTCATCTTGAATAAATCTACTCATTTAAATCTTCAAGGTCATACCTCCAACTACAATAATTAAATCTTTATTTATCGCAATTTTTATTTTGATATTAAGCCATATAATTATGTAAATAAATAAATAGGATTAATGCATAACTAAAAATAAATAAAATAAATAAAGAGGACAAGTACGTGACTGAAGATAAATATAAATAAATAAATGAGAGTAAATATAAATTAAATAAATAGAGATAAATATAAATACATAAATAACAATGTGAACTAAAATATAAATTAAAATGAGGTTAGAGACAACTCACTTAAGATAAATATAGAAATAAAAATAATTATGAATACATGAAAAATAATGAAAGAAAGAGAATAAGGTAATAAATTTCTCCTTCCCTTACCTCAATTATTATGATATATCTCAAAAATTTGTAGTTACTCTGTGAACGATTTTGCCTTCTTCTTTTTTTCCTGCACTGTCAATCTCCACACTTTTCACACTCACAAACTCCTCTTCTCTTTTTTTGTTCTTACTGTCTTCATTTCCGCTCCTCCCTTTCATTTACCACCCCTATTTATAATACATGTGTAATTATTGCATTCAGTTAGAAAACATTGTATATTATTTTTTCTTTTCTATCCTGTATTGTATTAAATCTCACATAACATTTATTATCCATCTTCTCCAATACAAGTACGTGGAGGAGAGGATTGTGGTGAAGATTCTTCTTTTTTGCATTCTATACAATTGAAATAGTGTTTCTTTTTTACCATTATATATCAATATATGAGTTTATCTATTATTATATATCTATGTTTATCTGTAACTGTAATTAATTTATATATTTTATATAATTATATATACACATTTACGTAAACTTATATATTTTATTATTTATATATATATATATATATATATATATATATATATATATATATATATATATATATATATACCAAAGCTATACATGAAACTCTATAATTCCCACTAAATACTTTGAACGAGTGTATATAGTGCACTAAATTGATTCTTGGGAGATGAAAAGACATATATTAAAAAGTCTTTATCAATTAGCAGTAGTTGCTATTCGAACAAAATAAGCATAGTCCAAAAGAAATTTAGTACTAGGATTGTAGCCTATGAACCCCTTCATCCTTTCTTTCCTGATTCTTCCGATATTTAATTAATTCAGATCTTATATATTTTATTATAACTGAAAAAAAATTATTTTATTGTAGTTTATAGATAAAAGTATTATAACTTATTTTATTATTTGAAGTATATTATTTTGTGGTAATATTTTTAGGTTAAATTATTCTTTTGATCCCTCTATTTGTCAAGTAATATTAGTTTGGTTCTCAAATTTTTCGTTGTCTCAATTTGGTCATCATTTTCTTAAAAATGATTCAATTAAGTCCTTACCGTTAGTTTTATCCGACGGTGTTAAAGTCGACGCATTTCTGGTTTTTTTGAATTTTTTTATTTTTATATTTTTTTTAATTTTTTACATGTGTCACTTCATAGTTGTGCCACGTGTCAAAATGACTTAATTTGGTCCCTATATTTTTTTTATTTTCAATTTAGTCCATTTTTTTTGTAAAAATGAAGTAATATTGTCCCTCCTTAAATTTACACTCAATTTACTTTTTTATAAATCTTATAGTGATATTTTTACTAAAATTAACGTTTTTGTTAAATTTTTCTATAAATATTTTAAATTAACTTTAAATTATATATAAAACATTAGACTTTGGTTTTGTTTTGAACTTGAAATTTAGTTCCTAAACTTATGTGTGACAAGTTATTTGATTTTTAATCTTCACTAAGTTTGTATAATATGATACACTAAGTTTGTTAATTTTTGAAATTAAGTTTGGGGTTTAACTTTGTTTAATAAAAAAACTAAAAAAAAAGACTTGTTTAAATATGTTTCTACAAATATTTAATAAAAATGTCAATTTTATTAAGAATATCATCATAAGTTGTATACAAAAATTAAATTGAGCGTCAATTTAAGGAGGGACAATATTGCTTCATTTTTACAAATATTAGGACTAAATTGAAACTAAAAACAAATATAGGGACCAAATTGAATCATTTTGACACGTGGTACAATTGTGAAGTGACACGTGTAAAAAATTCAAAAAAATTAAAAATTCAAAAGAATTCAAAAAAATAAATTAAGAAATTAAAAAACAAAAATAAAAAATTAATACGTGGCATTGACTTTAACTCCATTTAGTCAAAATTAGCGGCAAGAACCAAATTGAGACAACGAAAAACTTGAGGACCAAACTGATATTACTTGACAAATAGATGGACCAAAAGAGTAATTTAACCATATTTTTTATTGTAATCATTTTAATTGTAAATACTTAATTAATTTTGATTCCCTGAATATTCATAATTTCTATATTTATATATTTAAAAGTTCTTAATTTACACTAGATATAATATACATAAAAAGTAATGCATAAAAATTGTGTTAATATACTGAAAATATTGTGGTTGAAATTTTGAGATGTTACAGAAGGATTGGAAATTGGACAAAAATTAAGTTGCTAAATAATTAATTAAAGATTTTTAATTTATTATCTTTGGTATATTTCAAATTATTAACAAATAATATCTTCCAAATATTTTAGAAACTGATAAAATCTGTTAATTATTTGAGAGATATTATATCAATAGATAAAATATTTCAGTAACACAAAATATAAGACTCAAGTCCAATCATGGCCTATATAAAGAGACAAGGGGGAAGTAGAAAAGACAAGCACTACTACAAATTCTCATATTACATGGGAATTTTCTTGCAAATTTGTTAAAAAAATTTGCAAGAAAAGGCTTTTTCCTGCTATTTTTTCTAAGAATTTTAATTGGCAGTAATTCCTTCGTGGGTAATTATTTCCTACAAAATTATAAAATTCGCAAGTATTTCTTACAAAATTTTTTGCGAAAGGTGTTTTATACAAAATATTTTGCAAAAAAATTGACAGCAATTTCTTGCAAATTTCTTTTTCATAACAAAATTTATAAGTATTTTCTACAAAAAAAATTTCAAAACAAAATTGGCAGGAAATATAAGTTTTTTTAGTAGTGAAGCTCGACACTTTGGAGTTTAGGAACCCTTAAGGGAGGCAAATTTTGTGGTCTCTCTCTCTATGTCTATTTTCTTTTATCTAAATGTTATTTTGATTCAATGGAATGTTAAGCTCTTTAGGTTGGTTCCATTGTAATTTCATTATCTATTATGAGGTTAGAATGAAAAAAATTCTTTGTTCTTTTTATTATTGCTGTGGTTTTCATTCATCTATGTCTTTTGTCTTTGAATCACGTAAAAAGTTATGATTTTTACATGATAGCTAATTAGCGAAGTGTTTAAATCTATATGCATGCCACACATGAGTTGAAGGGTTCTTAAGTTTAATTGAGACTTTACTTTAATTTTGTTTAGAAACTTTCATGTGATTAAATGAGTTTTTACCAATAATTGAGTCTTTACTTTGGTTAAAGGTATTTACTCTAACTAAAATTAGTCGAGACTTTACTTTGATTAATTAAGTTTTTTTTTTATTTGGTAAGGAGATAAAATAATAGACATGATTAGGCATAGTAAAATTTGATTGAAACTGTACTTTGGTTGACTTTACTGTGGATAATCTAAAAGTTCTCACTTTTAATTGAGACTGTACTTTGGTTAAAAGTGAGAACGCCAAAAAATTAATTGAAACTTTACTTTGATTAATTTTCAAATTTACAATAATAATTAATTGAGCAATAACCTTTAGATAACCAATTATGAATCTATCTTAAGAAAGCAATGGAATCAATCTATTTTCTTTATCATTGTTTTTATTTATATCTTTTTATCTTTATCTTCTTCTATTATTTTTTTTTTAATTTTATTTGACTAACTCTTTTGTATAGTTTTTATAAGAATTAATTTGGTATAAATCAATTCCGTGTTCGTTGGGAGACGACTAGGGGTTGACTTTACTCATACTAATCTTATGACTACTTTCTTAATAATACTGAAGTTGTTACATACAAGTTGTATTAATTTGATCGCTTCACGACAACGTTATGAAATTTGAATAGATCAGTTGAAGAACTTGTTATAACCATGTTGGTTGTTATTGGGCAAGGAGTCCATAGTATGGTGATTGCGTGCGTGTCATGGTCCGAGCGAGGAAGGCTTGGATGTTTTGCTACAGGTGAGGAGTCTATGGGGCAGGACTATGAGCGGGATAGGCTCGTAGAGTTGGACCACAAAAGGGTTAGTTTCGTGGGAGCACAGTAAAGTCCCAATACCTAGATTCATGCATATGACTCATGAAGGATTATGAGATCAGGGATGGGTAATTTGAAAGAATAAAACGATTATGTAAGATTTATTTTTTTTTGGGATGGGTGTCATATTTATTATATATATATATATATATATATATATATATATATATAGATATATATATATATATATATATATATATATATATATATGCATAGCTGACCCTATTTGTTTGTGTGTGGCGATGATCGGATAACTTGTTATTCGGGAGCAAATGATTTGACAGGTGGGTCAGGAGATGCTTGAGTTCAGAGAGCGGGATTATATAGGGACTTTGAAGACTTTTAATATTTTGATATTTCCATGGTTTCAAACAGTTGCTATTTTTGTTATTTTATGGTTTGTAATAAATGTTAACCGCGAATAATTGTAAAGTATACGACTCCATGGTTAAGAACATTCAACAACCTATGCTCTTGTTCAGCAGTGAGGGAGGTGGAATTGATGACGGGCAGTTTCTCCTCTTCCTCCAAGTAGACATACTTGAGGTTGTCTGGTAGGGGTTTCAACTCTGAAGTGCTAGATGTTGGCTGAATATCAAGAACTAGAGGGGATGGAGAAATGGGTTCCATAGCATGTACCTCAACATAACAATTAGATGCATATGTACTTCTTGGAACATGGTTAGTGCATCATGAACGTGTAACATCAAAATCATATGGTACAACACCCAGAGAGTCAAACTCAGAATCAACATCAAAATCAGAATCAGAATCAGAATTATAATATGAATCAAATTCAACATCAATGCATGCAAATTCAGACAATTCAGACACAGATGCATATTTCATGCAATGAAAATGGTAGAAATCAGAAATATGTCCACCATCAATGATATCAACGTGAAAAATAGAGTGATCCTTAGAAGGATGTTTCATGGCATCCAGTATATTAAAACGCACAACAATATCATTAAACTCCATGGATAAAGTGCTAGCATGGACATCAATCTTGGTTTGGGCTGTCTTTAAAAATGGTCTTCGTAAAATGAAGGGGTAGAACCACGGGAAAATCCCTCTTTCATATCAAGAATGTAAAAATCAGCAGGAAAAATCAGTTCACCAATCCGAACAAAGACATCCTTAATGAAACCGGTAGGGTGGGAACCACTTCTATTTGCCAATTGAATGACCACACCCGTCGGTTGCAATGGTCCAAGAGATAGAGAATTAAAAATAGACAGAGGCATGACATTAATCGAAGCACCCAGATCAAGCATAACATTCTCAAACTTATTATTACCAATAATGCAAGGAACACAAAATGAACTTGGGTCTTTACACTTTTAAGGGATTTGAGGAACAAATTTACCTATCAGTACAGATAAGTTTCTCCCTATGTTGATCCTCTCATTGCCACTTCAACCTCCTATTATGGGTGTACAGGTCCTTCAAGAACTTGACATATCTTGGAATTTGTTTGATGGTATCCAAAAGAGGTATGTTCACCTCTACCTTCTTGAATGTTTCTAAAATTTTCTTGTAAATGTCTTCTATTTTCTTGCTTGGAATGACTTTTGGTGGGAATGGAAAAGGGATAGAAGGCCCAATAGTGGTAGAAGATATACTGGGGAAGGTACATCAGATGTGGAAGGACGGGCTACATGAGCATCATCATGCTTTCTCTCATGTGTAGCAGTAGGGTCAACTTCCTTTTGAGGTGCAGGCTCAGGAGTGGAACTTCAATCTTTTTCCCATATCTCAATGTGATGGTACTCACATTTCTCGAATTTTTCACCGTTTGTGATGGCAACTTATAAGAATTTTGAGTATGTGCTTGATTAAGTTGCGTAGCCATTTGCCCCATTTGATTTGTCAAACTCTGGATTGAGGCTCTAGTCTCCTGCTGGAATTGCATACATATTCTGAAGTGTCATCATTCTGACCAACTCTTCCAATGAAGTAGAAGAAGAAGGTGCATGTGCAGTAGGAACTAGTGTGGGTACAAGTGGAATAGGAGCAGCCTGTTGTTGCAATGTTGGGCAAGAGTCTGTGAAATGATCAACGGATGTACAAAGGCCACAAACTCTTGTTGTTGGAGTTCTTTGATTGGAAGCAAGTTGGTTGACCAGTGTGGTAAGAGCATCAATCTTAGTCTTCAACTTCTTGGTGTATTTGGTTGCCCCTATATCATGAACTCCTCTAACAACTATGGCATCACTCCTTGTGCCAAATTGCTGAGAATTAGAAGCCATGTTCTTGATTAGTTGCCTAGTTGCAACTAGGGTCATGTTACCAAGAGCGCCACCACTTGCAGCATCAATCATGTTTCTATCCATATGGTGCAGGCCTTTATAAAAATATTGTAGAAGGAGATGTTTAGAGATTTGGCAGTGGCGACAACTTGAACAAAGATTCTTTAACCTCTCCCAGTATTCGTAGAGGCTCTCCCTAGATTGTTGCTTGATGCCAGAAATTTCCTTCCTTATGGTTGTTGTCTTGGAAGCAGGGAAGAATTTGGCCAGGAACAATCTCTTCAAGTCATCCTAGCTCGTGATGGACCTGGGTGCAAGGTAGTACAACCAGTCTTTTGCATTGCCCTCCAAGGAATGAGGAAAAGCTTTCAAGTAGACATGGTCTTCTTGGACATCTGTAGGCGTCATGGTGGAACACACGACATGGAACTGCTTCAAGTGTTTGCACGGGTCCTCCTCACCTGCAAGGCCATGAAACTTTGGCAACAAGTGTATTAATCTATTTTTTAAAACATAAGGAACTTCCTCCTCATGATACTGAATGCACAATGAGTCATAAGTGAATTCAGGTGCAGTCAGCTCACTCATTGTCCTCTCATGAGGTGGAGGTTGAGCCATATTATTAGTATGAAAATCAAAGCGATCAGAATGCACAGTATGCTCAGAATGCAAAGAATGCACAAAATGAGGAGTTTTAGGAGTATAGGGAGAATCAAAAGAATAAGAAAAAGTCACAGAATATGCAGGATGCACAAATGGATTCCTATTATGCCTAACTCCTCTGTGGAAGTTCCTATCAATCTCAAGATCAATGGGTTGTAAGTCACTTGGATTTCCCTTAGTCATGCACCAAAATACATTAATTCTAATGGTATCGGCATAACAAAGGGTAAAACTACAAGTATAGTCAAACGAATTCCAAATGACTTGAAAATTGGTAGGATTGTCCCTTGAGTGATAAAAAAGTACCACAAAAACAATCAACTCAAAACTCAAAGTGTAAGTACTTTTAAAATGTTTTGAAAAGTGGAAAAAATGAAGAAAAATCATAAAAAATATTGATGAAAAATAGAAAACGGCATTTTCTGGGGAATATGAGTTTGATAACTAGACAAGAAGATTTTGGAAAGGTAGGAAATTAAATTTCACCCCAAATGCATATAAAATAATAGTGATTCTGATAACCAGAGCAAAAGTTATGGTTCTTTGAAGTTTGACTAAAAATCAGTCCAAATTTTTTTGAATCTCTCAAATCACACCATACCAGCTGCTCCAATCATTTTTTCCATCAAGTTCAAGGTCTTAGAAGTGGGAAGAAAAAATTTCAAGTTAAAACAAGCACCGTAGCTACCAGAACAAAATTCCACAAGTTAAATGCTAGAATTCGACACTATTCATGTGTCGCGACACTATTCACTCTACCACACAAACAACACGCACACTCACGGAAACACCACTAGAATGGAAACAGGCATCGAACAAAACTATAACATCACAATTAACATTCACACATGACTCACCAAAACATCAAACACACTTAATCCCACAATTTACGAAACGACACACACATAAAACACAACTCAACTCAACACTAGAAATACTATGAACGGAAACGTTGGTCCCCGACAACGACGCCAAATTTGATCGAGGTCGTACTTGATCAAATAAAACAGATTAAATGCAGTTTGGAGAGTTAGGAGTGAGAGGAGTGGAATGTTCTTCTTCAGATTGGACATGGCGTTGTTGGTGACGAGGCATAATGATTGTAGGTCTGGCAACATATGCTTTATGGTCAATGCATTCAGAAAAAGAGCAAATAGATGATGCAATAACTATTAAGAGTAGGTTGCACCTGATGACGTGAGCATTGCTTTGACCAAGATAACTTTTGAATCTATTTTAATCAAATATAAGTGAAATCAACACATAGATTCGAAAAATCAACACACTAAAAGTTCATCAGATATTAATTCTCTGCACAGAAAATCTGGTTAAGTGAAATGAACCCATATATTTGAAAAATCAATAGACTAAAATTCCTAAAATTAAACTTCCTGTATCCAGATGTTGTTTAAGTGAAATTAATGCATAGAATTGTAAAATCAACATACTAAAAATTTGTAAGATTGAACTTTATATATCCAGATGATGTTTAAGATTGAACTTCATGCACACATTAGCTTATTTAAAAGAAATCAATGCATTGATTTATAAGATTAATATGCTAAAAATTCATCAGAATACATTTTTCATATCCAATATGTCTAGTTAAGTTCTTAGCTTGTTAAATCTATCACGAGCTAATGGTTTTATGAATAAATTAGTTAGTTTATTTTTTGTTTTAACAAACTTAATTTCACAATCACCTTTTTGTATATGATCTCTAATGAAGTGATGTCTTAGTTAAATTAATTGCACTAGTGTTATCACAATACAAGGGTACCTTTACCAACTTCACTCCATTTTCCAAGAGATTATGTTTTAGCAAATTATTTGAGCACAACCATTACCAACTACTATATACTCTGCCTCAATTTTGGAGAATGTCATTCAAGCTTGCTTCTTGCTATTCCGTGATATTAAGCTTGAGCCAAGTAAGTGACATGTTCCACTTGTACTTTTCCTATCCAATTTGCACTATGTATAATTAGGATCTGAAAATCCACCAAGAGTTATCTTAGAATCACTTGGATATCATAATCCAAAATTGAGTCCCATTTAGATACTTAAGAATCCTTTTTGAAGCTTTATAATGTGACTCCTTTGAATTGGATTGAAATCTTACACACAAGCATACAATACTAAGTTAAATGTTTGGACTACTTGCTATTAGATAGAGCAAAGAACTATTCAACCCTCTATATTTGGTTGAGTCAACTTGTTGCCTAACCTTATATGAATCCATAACACAGTTTGTAGCAATTAGAGTGACAACTTCTTTGCAATTCTTGACTGAGTTGTTTGAGTTGTAGCCCTAGAAAGTAGGTTAGCTCATCCATCATAGACATTTCAAATTCACCCTATATAGTTCCAACAAACTCTTCCCACATAAAGTTATTATTTAATACAAATTTTTTTGCGAAAAGTGTTTTATAAAAAATATTTAAAAAAAAAAATTGGCAGCAATTTCCTGCAATTTTTTTTTCATAACAAAATTTATAAGTATTTCTTACAAAAAAAAAATTCAAAAAAAAAAATTGGCTTGAAATATCAATTTTTTTAGTAGTGTTTACTCCATCTAACATAATGTTTGTTGAAAATCATTTATCTTGTATAGCAAACCGTGGTAAATACCCTTAATGGAGTTAAAAGTCCCATAAACGTTAAACATAACTCCAACTAAAAACATTTATTTTTGTAGTGATAATTAAACAATTCTAAACATAGGAAGTTTATACCTACCAGGAAAAAAATGAAGAATAATCCTAGATGAAATAATACCATACCATATATAATGAATTTTTTTTAATCCTAAAGAAGTCAATTTTTGCCCACATTAATTTTCCTTCCTAAAAACATTAGAGTATTTAAACGTTATTCTTTTACATATCTCCAAACATTTGTTCCATGAGACCAACAAACAATTTGAAAAAAAAAAATGTGACAAAAAATATAATCCCTTTTCAACCAAACATATTTCAAACTAGCCTCGTAAGGAAGTCTTCATTAATGATATTTTCTATTTTTTTTTCTTTCTTTTTACATTCTGTGTTTTTCTTTTCTTTCGTTTCTCTGGACACACACACATTTATGAATGTTTGAGTTTTTTTGTTTTTCAGTTTTAGGAATGTTCCTACATTGTTCTAGGTTTCATATACAACTTAAATTATAATTTGCCCTTATTTCAATCCTTTTTTATTACAAGAGTGTAGCGCAAATTTGTTTTATACAGGTTTAGAGACTTTAGGTGCGATATGGAAATACTTTAGTAATGGCTATTTCAATATCTTTTATTATTATTATTATCTATAAATGGAATTAGGAGCAATTAGGTAGTCTATCATAGTATATGTATGAACTTCATCATACACAAAAAGTGTAATACATGGTTAACTTTTATGTGTTGCTTTCTGTAGAGTTTGAGCTTGTTATAATATTTTATATCATTTGGTTTTAAATCTAATAATTAGGTGAATGCTTGAAGAAATTATTGATTTGTTAGCATAGCATATTCATTTTTTAGAAACTGATTTTGTACCAACTTTTTGACCACGAAATCAATTGCTTAAAAGAGTGAGTATATTAGTTAGTAAGCTAGTTTCTAAATTGTCATTAAACTAGTCATTAGAAAACTACCTATAATTACTATAAACATTAATTGTTTAATTGATCAATGATAAAATCATTCACTGAATCGGATACGACAAAATAGTAATTAAATGGGTCACTGCAAAACTAGTCACCAAATAAGCAATTATTAAATTAGTTGTTGAATTGGTTTTATAAAGTTTGTTTCAAATTCGTCTATATATTCTCCAAAGTTAATTATCAACGTTATAGCTACTTATTAATTTTGGTATCTAAGTTGGTCTTTAGATTTTTCATTGACTATATTTTACTTAATTTATGTCTGAATTTTAAATCTTTTATTTAGTGTTTTCTCATAGTAATAAATCTAATGGGAAATAAAATCAATTAAGGAATTATTGTCATTACCTTTTAGTCAAAAGGTCAGGAGGGCAACACTATACACCTGAAGTGTTGTCAATAAGACATATACGAACACTCCAAACAATAAAAACTTTTTAGCTACTTTTTAAATATGACATATTTTAATTATAAATAATTAAAATCATCTCTCAAGATGACAAGGTACTTTCCATTTTCAAGAAAATATTAATTTTCAACAATTTTCATAAAACATAATACTAGCTAGTATCATTATAATTAAAAGTGAACTATATTTAAAAAAAGAAAACAGTGACTTCATAAATAACTCAGAAAAATTCAAAGTATTGTAGGAAATAACGAAAATAGGAAAACCACGCACCTTACAAAGAAAATAATTAATCGATAAAACTTAGTTGTTGAAAGGATGAACAAATGAAGAAGAATCGTGTGATCCTTATATTGCAGTGGTAAAAGAACATTTTTCTTGATAAAAATTATTTTTCATCCATAATTTTATTGAATGAAAATAAAAAGATAAAAATATTCTGAAATTAGTTTTAAATGTTACATAATCAACCGTTTTAAATGTTACATTGATCACATTTTTGTATAAAATCAATTAATTTCTTTGGTCTAGATTATTTTCTTTTCCAATGATTCCATAAACCTTATAATTGGTTTGAATCAGGCTTTCTAATTCCACGTGGTGGAAACATGGTAATTGAAGACAAGTTAGGGTTTCTTTTTCCCTTTATGGTGACAGGTTAACTACAAAGTAATCAAACAACCATGGGTCCTTGCCATTAATGCACACATAAAAAGAACGAGAAACAGCTTGGAGGAACAAAACAACAGCACATTGCTTCAAATATAAGCACTGTTGACCATTTTAACTCTATTCTCATAATCTCACTACACACAAAAATAACTTTTCATCTGTATATGATACTAAATCGGATCCCAAACATCAATTCATGTTTGTGCCACCAAATTAGACACACTCATTCCTTAAAGTTCATGGTTCTTCTACATTTGACAAAAGAAACATACTTTTCTTTTTCCTCTTACGAGAATGTGGGTATGTGTTTTGGGAGACCAAAGAATGAAGAACACAATTATTTTAAATCCATCATGCAAGCCCAGACATTCTAATCGGAGGAGTGTTATAAGAAAATATTGATATTTTCAGATTATTTATCTTTATTTTAATTTACACGTTCACATTTATAAAAATTGATGAAAAATAATAAATTTATAATATGTCTCTCAAATGGTAGTCAAAAGAATTGAACCCATAACCTCTTTCACTTTTTTTCCAACTTTTACTACTAGACCATCTTATACCTTCTAGTCTTTTTGTTCTTAGTAAGGGATATATTTTATCTTCAAATGTTAATTAATATTATTTAATTCTTTGTATTTTTCTTAATCAATTTCAAAAAGGTCAAATATATATATATTTTTTATTTTCGTTTAATATTCTTAATAGTTTTATTGATCAATCCTCCTATCCTTATAAATGAGACTTGCTGAGTGATAAAAAAAATCAATAATAATTGTAATATTAACATTTGAAAATAGAAATAAAATCAGATAAGAAGAGTACAAGGGAATTTACCTTTAAAATTTACACAATTTTTTTCATTTCTGTTAAACTTTAATTAATTACAAAAGTATTCAAAAATATATTAGTAACATTTGTCTATTAATTATGCCTAACAGTGTGATATTATTAAGGGAAATAAAGAAAGAGGCCCAATTCCAATTGTCGTTTTAATGATGACAGGAAAAATTGATTGAACAGCTTATTCAGTGGACCACATATTAGGAACTTGGCCCGATTAAATGCACTAAACACTCTTCAATGAACTTTTCTTCATTTCAACGCCCAACTCAGTATTGTGTTGTGCTTATGTCATCACTCTCATACAATTCCTTTTAGTCATCTAAACCTAAACCATTTGATTTTTTTTTTCATTGTGGAATTTAAAATAGCTTTTTATCTTCAAATTAAAAATTTATAATTCAATTTATTTTAATTTTAAAATTACCTCTTTTATTTATTAAAATATCTAAATTCAATAAAATTAGTCTTTTTCATCACATTTTTATACTTATGATATTGATGTTGGATAGCACGACATTCCTTGTTACAGTCTAAATTGAATAAGTGCAGTATACTTTTTTTTAAGGGAATTAAAATTCTTTTTCAGCTTTGCTTTTCAATATTTATATTATTTAAGAAATCAACTAAAATTGAGTAATACAATTTTTATTATCCTAACCAAAGGTGTCAACTTTACTCATTGTTCTTCTCTCACCTGATACACGTGTGTCATAAAATATTAAACATGTCTCTACATAGATTACTTCGCCTGTTATATTTAAAAATACTTTTATACAATTTTTTTCTTCTAACACTTACTTCTTAAAGAAATAAAATAAAAAGAACGCCACATTATTCTTTGTTACATATTTGAATTGAAGTATAAAGAACATGTTGTATAAACTTTTATTTTTTTTCAATATCTCATGAAATTAAAAATAAACCTTACTATCTTATAAAATAATTTTGTAATGTTAAATTAAATTCAAATACTATTTCTAATATGGTATTGAAGTATATTATGATAAATTTTTTGAATTCATGTGCAACTTGATATTGAGTTGTTGTTGTTGAACAACTCTCAAATATCCAATTCACTCTCAAGGTCCATTGAAGATTTGACTAAAGATTAAATTTATATAATTAAGGTGTTAATATCACTTTCCAAACCAGTTTTATAGGATTAATTTGTACTTAAATTTCACATATAATATTTTTGGAATATATATATATATATATATATATATATATATATATATATATATATATATATATATATATATATA
>Ga0214542_1002951_pt1 | contig 35053 bp, 14 predicted proteins | sample CNSS1metaG_FD_160096 | JGI IMG/M metagenome (GOLD analysis project Ga0214542, IMG submission 160096) | Root nodule microbial communities from cowpea collected in UCLA plant growth center, Los Angeles, California, USA - CNSS1 | ecosystem: Host-associated > Plants > Roots > Nodule | place: USA...
CAACTTTTGCAAGAGTAAGAGTGGAACCACAAGTCGAAGGTTCCAGAACCAATGAAAGAGAAAAACCTAGTTCTCAAAGGCTAGGAACTCCGGATATGAGATTGGACTAGACTGGGCTAAACTTTTGTGCTTCATTTAGTTTTGCGTATCAGTCAAGTTTCAGGTCTGTGCCTGAGGCCTGGACTAGAAAGCTTTCATGGCGGGGGCAGAAACGAAAGCAGGTACGTATAGAAGAAGGCCCAGAATAGCCAAGCCAAAGGGGTCCAATCAGTTGCGTAATGTCCGGTATCGGGAGTCTTTTAGTAATCCACATATTTGGAACCAAGTGGGGAAGTGAGCTATACTCTAAACTCTAAACGCTGCTCTTCCACCTAGGGGATAGGAAACCTATTCCTTTTAGTCCGATTCGCCTGCCTCGAAGACTGGCATTAGGCCCCTACTGATGAATGATAGGATTGATTCAAAGCAAAGGAAATGGTCCCCTCTCCCCCCTGATGCTAAATCTATTATATACAAAATGTAAGATCAACTTGAAGGAACCCGCGTAAGCGTCGTTTGCCCGTTGCCAATAGGATCGACTTGGGTAGTAAGATTCAATTGTGAGATTAAAAAATACAAAAGTAAGGGGCTGAAAATCTTGGGATTAAAAGGTTGTTCTAAAGGACTGTAAATCCTGTACGGCCATATGACAAGTCATTTGCGAACATTTCGGGAACCTTTGGTGGTCTTTTTGTTCCAAACATCGCATCCAGTATTGCTTGTTCCTTTTTAATTCAAAGAGCTAGCTCATTAGCTATCTGTGAGCGGGGCTTGTTGAAAGCATCTACTCGAGTGTTTTGATAAACTTACCAGTCATCTCAACATTCCAAATTCCTATCTTTCTAGCTAGTAGCCTATTACGTAAACAGCTTTGTCAACTAAGACATATATATACATTGCTTGTACCTGACTGCCAGATATTGTTCCTGTCCTGATTTACGGATTTCTCTTATATGAATGCACGAGCATTCCAAGGTTGTTTACTTACTTGTTAGAGTAAGGACCAACTGTTACTCCGCATTCATTAGCTCTTAAGCCAGTGAATGTGAATTACAGTGAGTAGCAAGCAAGCGAACGGAGCGTAGCATAGTTCGCGAGAAAGCAATGAATGGGATCGGCTTACCCCATTCTTATAGCGGAGAGAGTGGTTTCGTACTGGCTTTCAAGCGACTTTTCTCACTCCCTGGCATGACTACAGAAGAGAGGGAATTCCTACCAGACCAGAGAGGGGTGATTCTCTAACAAAGGAAAGAAAGGAATGACTATCTAAAAAGAGACAGGCTTGCACAGACATCCCGATGGGAAAGAAGAAAAAGACTGGATTTCCGCTACGCACCTTGCTCTTCTCTGTTTAGGAGTGGGAGTCTGTCTTTTCTAAAGAGTGAAGCTCCTCATTCAAAGAGGAACGGGTGGTTACATATATATTTCAATTATTTTGGACAAAATTGTGTAACTTGGCAATTAGTTAAAGGAATATTTGGATTAAACCTTCAAAAACGCATTTAAAGAAAGTAAAAAAAATGAAATAAATTTTTTCTTACAAGAAAATTTTTTCATATTTGTTTTTCTAATTTTAATTTATGTATAATTTATTTGTAGTTGGTGAAGAAATTTATTTCATTTTTTTAATTTTATATTTTTAAAGTGTTTAAGTAAGAATTTACACACGTAAGCTCAGTAGTTAAGAATTTACACGCGTAAGCCATATTAAGTATTCTTCATCCAAACAATCTTATTCACATACATACGATTACTATGAACTATAAAAAATTACGCCTTATGTAAGTAACTATATTCTTTAGAACTTGAATCTAAGATCAACCACTGGAATAATGCTACACTAACTGTTGATAAGGCATAAAGTGGAATCGGTTAATAAAACTTCAAACAGAACAAACAAAATATTTCGTAAACTTTTTTGTCATTTAGGCTAATAATTAAATTTAACTTTTAACTTAAATATGTTAAAATTAAAATAAACATATGTTGTGATGGAAAGATGATAAATGGAAAGATGCATTCAACATGATTAAATGCAGGAATTATCTTCATGAATTATATGAATATAATATTATTTTTTTTTCTTTGTGATGGTATTTGTAGATAATATAGTGGTTCGAATTATGTTGAGACCTGACATATTCTCATTCTCTAAAGTCCTTTGCACGGTCTAATATTAACATGAATTTTGATTATAACAAAAAATGATTTACTTATTTAAATATGAATATATTATCTGAACATTAAGTGGTATCACCGAGTTTTGTGATAGAAGGTCTAATATACCTTAAGTGTTCTTAAATTTGAATTTAAATAAATAATCAAGTCTTAACAATTAAATGCTTTCTAGATATAAATCAGGTGTTTAAAGACGATTTGAACGATACCTTCAACGTCTATTTTACAAATGTTTTATAACAAATGGTTAAATAATTACACACTTAAGGAAACAAAGTACTTAAGTGATTCTGATTAATTATCATGTATGCAAATCTTGTTTAAATTGTTTCTATAACATAACAAAGGTGAAAACGCAAATGAAAAATCATATAATATATTCCTATATCAAGTTGGTCAAAGCATTACTGCATATTCTAATTGAAGATCTTATGATTATCAAATAAAGATAATGTTTTACTCAAAGAAGAGTTGCAACAATCACATTACAAGTCTTTAAGAGGAAGATGGAGAACACAACAACATTGTACGATTCTTTCAATATTCTAACGATCTTATAGTATTCATTGTGGGTGAATTAAGACCTTTTTAATTGTTTACTTTGTCGATTAAACTTATTTAGCTTAAATTGTGCTCTCTTTGAGAGTGTTTTTTACTTTTTGAGACATCTTAATGTTAGAGAAATGTTAAAATAATTTAACAAAAGTGGTTTGTGTATTCATGATAACCAGGAATGGTTTCTGTCTTCATTGTAATTATGTGTTTTCTTTAGTGAAACCTCTTGAGTCATTTACTTGAGAGAGAATTGGAGAGAATTGGATGTAGTTTGTGAGTTTGGGTGAATCATTATACATTTTGTTTCCATTGTTTTGTGTTACTTATGTATTATACGATCTAGTTTAATTCTCCACGAAAATAATTCAAACTTTATTCAATCTCTCTTCTAAAACCTTTTGTCCCAACATATGAAACATTTGAAATATGTCGTGAATATTATAAGAGATTAGTTATATAAATGTGAATTTTGAAAGTCAAAAGTACAATTCTTAGGACATGTTATCCCAACTCCTATCCTTCTAAAGTTGAGGTTGCTCTAATATGGGAACTCCCGAAAATTGTTTCAAGGATTAGAAACTTTGTAGGGTTAACAAGTTACTATAGGAGATTCACTGTGGATTCTTTAAAGCATTATCTCTTACATTGTTAACTTGTAAAGATAATCCCATTATTTGGAACAATCACTCAGTAGAATTTTATAGAGTTTAAAAAAAGATAGATTGTTTCATCAATGTTAAAAATTCTTTTATGAGTAAATTTTTTTATTAATTTTATGATTCTTTTTATTAAGGTTTGGGATGTATTTTGATGCAAGAAAGAAAATACGTTGTTTATGCTATTAGAAGTTGAAAGTGCATGATAGAAATTATTCAAGTCTTGGCTTAGAATTAGTTGAAGTCATCTTTGCATTGAGGATATAGTGAAATTATCTTTATAGGGTCCAATTTTGATATGTTTGGTGATAAGACATAGTTGAGTGACAAGACACTACAATTTTCAGTTTACGTGGCATCCTAGAAAAGATAATGTGGTAGTACATGTTCTAAGAAGATAAAAGATTTAAATGTTATATTGATAATTAAATAGTTACAATTGATAAAAGACTTCAAGAGTGGAAGTTACAATATCTTATGATTGTATTAGTTGTAACATTCTATAAGTAATAGTTTTCTTATTGGGATGATAAAAGAAAGGTAGTTTGTGGAGCCTAGTTTGGAGCGTACCTTAGAGCGATTAGGTAATGATTAAGATAAAGACTTCTCTTTGGAATCAAATGACATTATAAGATAGGTTGGCTCGAGCAGGTGGTTGAGATGGATCGGGACAGGCCGACGACTGAGACGAACTAGGACAGACCGACGAACGAGACAAGTCAGGCCAGACCCATGTCCTAGACAAGTAAGTCTAGACCCACGATAGAGACAATCCCGCCAGGGTCGGTCCTAGTCCATAGCCAAGACAAGTCGACCTGGACCAACGACCGAAGCGAGCCTACACCTGAGATCAATCGACCTAACGACTAATATTTGTTGGGTTGAGCCGACTGACGAGATGGATGATCTTAGGTCGATTGTCAAGAAAGATCGACCTAAACCGAAAGTTTTATAATATAATTTTAAAAAGTAATTTATTTTTCATGTTTAAAAAGGAAGTCTATAGACTGACCCTAACCTACAGAACTTTTGTAGGCTTTTTGGCCCTATGGGCTTTTTTAATTGGCAACTTTTTGGTCTTGTGGGCCTTTTTGGCCCCAACCCACATGGGTAGGGATTGGACCAAATTGACAATTCTATTCTGAAACGGACAATACCTCATATGTAAGATAATTGACCTTTACGATGTCACTCAACAAACTTGAAACTTGGGATCAGAACACAAAATATATATTGTCACTATCTATATATTAATTGGCACTAATTTTGTATTTATCACAAATACTTTTCAAATATAGTGATAAAATAGAAAAGAATGTCACAATAATTATATTTTAAAAAAAATGAAAGCACATTTGTTACTAAAAATATTACATAATAACATTATTTTTCTTATAACAAGAATATAATTAATATAAAAATTATTAAATATGTATAAATTAATAATTATTTATTATTATTGACAAATTTATAATGTTTTAACAATTAATTTTTGGTTAAATTACCCTTTTGGTCTCTCTATTTGTCATGAAATTTCATTTTGGTTCTCACGTTTTTCGTTGTCTCAATTTGGTCCTCATTTTCTTAAAAATGACTCAATTTGGTCCTCACCGTTAACTTTGACCAGACGGTGTTAAAGTCAATGTCTCGTGTCAATTTCTGGTATTTTTGAATTTTTTTAATATTTTTTTAATATTTTTTTTTGAATTTCTTTTGAATTTTTTTATTTTTCTTTTATTTTTGACACGTGTCATTTCACCGTTGTGTCTTGTGTTAAAGTGACTCAATTTGGTCCCTATATTTGTTTTTTTAGTTTTATTATTAAACAAAGTTAAACCCCAAACTTAATTTCAAAAATTAACAATTTGTCATCATATATAAAGGCATCAAATGTATCATATTATACAAACTTGGTAAAGACTAAAAATCAAATAACTTGTCACACATAAATTTAGGAACTAAATTTCAAGTTCAAAACAAAATCAAAGTCTAATGTTTTGTGTAGAATTTAAAGTTAATTTAAAATATTTATAGAAATATTTAATAAAAACGTTAATTTTAGTAAGAATATCACCATAAAATTTATAAAAAAATAAATTTAGTGTCAATTTGAGGAAGGACAATATTGCTTCATTTTTACAGAAAATGGGATTGAATTGAAACTAAAAATAAATATAGGGACCAAATTGAGTCACTTTGACACGTGGCAAAACTGTGAAGTGACACGTGTCAAAAAGAAAAAAAATTAAAAAATAATTAAAAAAAAAAAATAAATAATAAATAAAAAATAAATAAAAAATAAATAAAAAAATTCAAAAAAAAATTCAAAAAATATTAAAAAAATTCAAAAAACCAAAAATTGACACGTGACGTTGACTTTAACACCGTCTGGTCAAAGTTAACGGTGAGGATCAAATTGAATCATTTTTAAGAAAATGAGGACCAAATTGAGACAACGAAAAACGTGAGGACCAAAATGAAATTTCATGACAAATAGAGGGACAAAAAGGGTAATTTAACCTTAATTTTTATATATTTATGAAAATATTACAAGTATATATATATATATATATAATATTATATTGGTGGAAAAAGATATTAAATTTGTTATTTTAGTTTTTTTTAATAATTCTTAATAGTGATATATTTTATATTTGTCACAAATTTTATTTAAATGGATAAAATATACATATCACAAATAAGTATTCATTAATAAAATGTTATATGTTAAAATTATTTTTCTTTGATAAAATATAATTAGTAAAAATTTTATTGAATATTTATTAATTAAAAATAATCATATAATAGTAATTATTATTAATTGTTGAAAAAAATTAAATTAATTCTATTTAAAAATTTATTTTTATATATTTATTAAAAAATTACAAGTATACATATATATATATATAATATTTGGTTGGAAAAGATATTAAATTTGTGTTAGTTTAGTTTTTTTATTTTTTAATAATATATTTAATAGTGATATATTTTATATTTGTCTAAAAATTTTATTTAAATTTATAAAACATACATATCACAAATAAGTATTAATAAATAAGTACTCATTAATAAAATGTTATATGTTAAAAAAATTTTCTTTGATAAAATATAATTAGTAACAATTTTATTGAATAATTATCAATTACAAATAATCATATAATAGTAATTATTATTAATTGTTGAAAACAAAATTAAATTAAATTAATTCTTAACTGGATTTGAAGTCATTGCCTTGTAAATGTAACACCCCATTTATTTAATAAAGCTAAATAAAGGACATGTCATACAGAATAATATAAGAAGCGAGAATAAAAGAGTATGACGTCACTAATACAAATATCCCAAACTTAAAGGACGAATAAAAGCGGCACACCACGATGCCAGGTACTAAGTAAAGCAAGAGAGTGATAAAGACTTAAACCAATCTACAGAGAAAACAATACATGGGCCTTAGCCCTAAATGAAAAGCCCAAAGGCAGAAGTCAATCCAAAGGCTAAGCAGCGGAACCATCACCTCCATGTTGACCACGGGTGTTCCTCCCATCTGCTTACATCAACAAGTTGATGATCATCGCAAAAGAGAGTACCACACAACAATAAAAGTAGGGTAAGCTAGAGCACAAAATAATTTCATCATGCAATTTGATACACTTTCACAATCAACAATACACAAAACACCCAAACATGCTATGAATCTCAAACCAATACACTAAAACTTGACTCGACTCATCCAGATACATACAATCTGGTCGGATTCAATGGATGCTTGCACTTGTGGTGGATACCTCTGCTTACCCCCGAGCTGCTCACCCCCAAGATGCTCCCCCTCGAGCTATGTGTTATAAGTGTTACAATGAATCAATTTCCCTCACACACAAGGTTAGCCCTTAATGAGTTTCAGGCCTCCTAGTATTCTCACCCAGGAGTCAGTCTGCTCTAAGTGAGACTAACTGACTCCTTAGAGTGTCAGGATGCAACCTTACCTTGAATCCTTACCAGACTATATAGATGGGGCACCACCATGGACACCCACTAATATGGACACCCACTAATATGGACCATGGAATTACGTCCCGACCATTGAAGCACGACCCTGAAAGTCTCACCTAGAGACTCCAAGGAATTACGCACTAACACGGACCAAATCATAATCAACAATAAAGGAATAATCATCATGCATATAATCTCAGGTCAACCTTTAAAAATCATACTCATTCATATACAACTGTAGAATCAATACCAACTCATCCTTCTTGGAGCACGAATACAGATTTGTATCATCACACCATAACCATGTCTCTTTGGTACCAACCATCTCATTTAAATCTCATGTCCATCTCATATACCAAAATCATTCATTCAATTTAATAACCACATATTTCCATGCATTTCACAAGCCTCATACTTTATTTAGGGTGGATCCATACCTCAAACAGTTCATAACTACCAAACAAAGAAAAACAGCGCGACCTGCAGCTGGTCTCGCTCAAGCCAGAGGCCTTCGCTCAGGCGAGGGGAGTGCCCTCGCTCAAGCTGCAGGCTCTCGCTTAGGCAAGACTACGTCAAGGGGCCTAGGAGTTTCGCGAAGGCTCGCTTAGGCGAGGCCATCTCGCCTGAGCGAGATGGTCTTTCGCTCAAAACACAACTCGCTCGCCTGAGCGATTATTCAAGAAAAACTCCTAGGCGAGGGACTGCTATTATCGCTTAAGCGAGATGAGCTCACCTGGACGAAAATAACAGGTTCCTCCCACTGTTCAACATCTGCAATCCAGAAACAGTACACTCCCACACCAATCATTCAAACACGATTACATATACATTCAATATTATGTTATGCATGCAACAGATGGAACAAACCACACACTTTAAAATACACAAATGAATGGTCTAGCTTCCCTTACCTGGGAAATGTTAGCTAGAGCTTCGCCACTTGAACGGTGGAAATTAGTAGCTCAAAGAGCAACTTTGAGAGCTGAAAACCAGTGGGACAAGGTTAGAACGAGTCTCCTAGGACAAGCTCGAGCGGGAAGCACAAAGAAGAAACGAAATTGACAAAGCTCGAGTTGGGAGAGACTTACTCGGAGTGGAAGAATGAGATTGAGCTTGCTTGGCTATGGTGATTCCAAACCCTAGCAGAGGTGATGACATCAGCTCAAGGGAGTGAGAGTTCTATTTTCTACGAAAGTGAGCATAATGGTTAGGGTTAGGGCACATTAGGTCTGAAATCGGATTGGGCCAGGCCCCCTTAGGCCCATATGATTGGACAACCTTTTAAAATAAAATGGACAGAAACAATTGGGCATTATAATAAAGGAAAACCAAGTTAGACCATTATACCACTTGACAATTACTATATTTGTTTTGACATTTTTTATTATTTATTTATAAAGTTAGACCATTGTACCACTTCCAAATTACTGTATTTGTTTTGATATCTTTTATTATTTATTTATTGCCTTGTACCTATTATTGATATTAGTATATAATATAATCACTTCAGATTTAGATTCAGTATGTAAAGTGCCTAAACTATTTTCTCTATCTCTTTATTTATTCATCTCCTTCTATGTATAAAAAGTAAATAATATTTATATAGATAGATAAATGAAAATAAATAGATAAATAACTAATACCAAAGTTTATGTTACAAAATGATATAAAACAATAATAAATTATCATTACTATCATCTTCAACAATAATATTATTCTCTTCATCTTCTATTAAATTAATATTTTCATCGTCACTTCATTGTCATTTTCAAAAAATTTCATTGGCATAATTAGATTTCCATCAGTTGTGGATTGAGTTAGGTCTTTTCTATCTAATGAAAATTCGAGTGATTTATCAAACACATTAGATATAAATGAGGTTGAGTCAATCTCTTCGTTTTCTTTATATGCTTCATTTATAGCTTCTTTTGAAATCTCATACTCTTGAGGCTTTGTTTTCAGTATTACAATCCAATTTGGGTCTTTGGTATCTTTAACATAACACACTTGTTGAACTTGGCCAGCTAAAACATGTGACTCATTTATCTTTAACTTACGCGTGCTATTAATAATAATACTTCTATATTTATCTTATTTGTATCATCTTCCTTTAGAATACACATTCCACCAATCATATTTAAATAAAATGACTATTTTGGCCAAAGTAACTTAATTCAATAATATATGTCAAGACGTCAAAGTAATCCAAGTTACCTACATTCTCATCACCTTTAACTAAAGCTTTATTATTTTGTAATTTCAAGTACATATATCGATCTTTTACATTAAACCTTCAACCATTTATCAAACAACTTGTATATCAAAAAATACATGAATTTGATCCACAAGCCAAGTGAAATAACGACTCGTTTATTCTTATGTTGCCTTCTCTTTTCAAAAGTGCAAGTTGTTTGTTGACAAAAGGAAGAAGATGGACATCTTCCTTCAATAAGGAGTTTTGGTGATGATGATACTGATGATGACTTATAAAGAAGTATGGAAGACTTGATGATGATGCATGGAAAAATGTTGAAGACTTAAAAGAATGCTTGGATTCAAGAAATACATTGAAGATTTAGGGGTTTAGTTATTTAGGTATTGTAATATATGTATGTTATTTAAAATAGTTAAATTAGTATGTCAAGAGTCAAAAGACAAAACCCAAGTAGTAGAACACCAAGAGAATTTTATTTATTTGCAAAACTCACTAGAAAAATCGATTATTCTTAGTGATAATCGATTATCTTAATTAAAACTGATTTTTGAGAAAAGACTTTGTGATAATCGATTATCACTTGCTAATAATATATTATCACAGCGAGAAAAATGTTCTTGGAAAAGTTTCTGTGATAATCGATTATCACTTATGATAATCAATTATCTATGGCAATTGTGACTTAACTTTTCATATTCTTAACCTAATTTCTAAATAGGCTTATATAAATAGAGTGGTAGGCTTTCATTATCATATACAAAAGTTAGAGAAGTCTGAGTACTTGAGAATTCTCTTTGGGAAGGCTTTAAAAAACCTAGTGTGGGTAGAGCGATAACTTTCATCAAGTGGGATCTTGAGTGATTCAGTGTTGCTACTGTTGCTAGGAGAAGCCAGTCATCCTTTGCGTGATTCAAACACTACAAAAAAGTTGATGATTAGTGGAGGTTTTTATTTCAATTTGCGGAGGTTTTTACCCTCCACAAATTAATTTGCAGAGGTTTTCTAAACCTCCACAATTAGAGTTGCCACAACTTATTTACGGAGGTTTTTGTTAACCTCTGGTATCCTAGTTATACTGCAGAAGTTTTTTAATGGAGGGTTTTAACCTCTTCTATTGGTGATATTATTTTGTGGAGGTTTGAAACCTCCTTTATTTAATCACTCACTGCATTTATGATTTCTTAATTTAATAGAATCTGTTTTTCTAATAAGAAATAAATAAAATATATAAATTTATAAAATACATAAAAATTTAACCAACATTAATTTTATTGATGATTTAAGATAAAGTTTATTCATTGTCAATTACAATATAAATATAAAATAAATACACAATGTTGAAAAAAGAATTCCCTGGCTAGACTCTTGAATCTTGTTCACAAAAGGGATATTTTTCAACATGTAACCCAACTTTATGAGCAACCCATCCCAGTAAGATATCCTTGATGCATTGAGTAACTAAGATGGCTTAGCAAGTGAAGTTATCACCAGGAGCAACTCCAAGCTTTGAATAGTATTGTGTGTAGTAATCAACACGAGCGTGAACAATATCAAGGTTTCCTCCATCACATTCAACTTACCATTTACCAATGCTTTCCTCTGCTGCTCCATAATTGTAGTTCTATCTCAGTTGAATTGGTCCATGCCCACAGTACTCCAATGATTTAATAGGGAAAATTAAAAGATAAATCTTTCACATAAAGATATGCATTCCAAGATCTCTAACCTTTTTATCTTTATGTACTCTTCATAGCTACAAAAATAAGACATGCATAAAGATTAAAATAAGAAACTGCAAAAAGATTTAATATTTGTTAAGGAGTTGCCTTACTTCGTCATTGGTAACATTCTCATGAAGAACAACATCAAAACAGAACTCATGCTTCTCCACATAAGGTGTCAAATCCACCTTTTTCATGACAAGAACAAACAATTGGATCTTTACACAGTTAGTAAGAACAAGAATAGCAAACGAAAACACATCAACCTATAACGATAAATATGAGAAGCGAAACTGTTTATAGCATGACAAAATACGAAGGAAGCATAAAAATAAATCAATGTTTCTAACAAGTTAAAGCACAAAATAAACCTTCTCTGATACAAGACTATTGCTCCCATTCAGCAGTTATGGGGCCATCCAAGGTAGAGTTCCTCTAACTCCGCCAGATATTAAAGTCTGGCATTTTACTTTGGACAGACCCAAGTCACCAACCTGAAATGAAAGTCAGAAGGGTCGATTACTGGGATACAAAATGTATGAGCCCATTTGTATCGACATTTTTAAGAGGGAATCACCTTTACTTCTAAAATATCACTTCAATAATTTTATGGGTTTGTTTAAGCTTTCGAAGAAGAAAAAAATTATCTATAGGAAACCAATTTATGTTAATTTTGAGTAGTTATGTAAAATATATTTACACTGTCGTTGCATACCATTAAACTCCTCGTAAAAAAAAGCAAAAAACTACTTTTTCCTCACATAAAACTCTAAAAAATAAATCACTTTTTATGCAGTCTTAACAAACAGGCCATGTATTCAATTGCTCTATGCTATGAAGGTAATTATAAATCATTAATAAACTTGGATCCAAGGAAATTGGTCCGCAAATTATTCATTTCCTTATTTACAACATAGTGTATGCATCTTTAGTTTGAATAAATACAGAACAAGATTTCAAATATGACCACAAGAATAAAATATTTCAACCTTGCATATTGGACGGTGTGGATCTCGGAGATTCACGAGCAAGTTGTCACTTTTCAGGTCAAAGTGTACTATATTTTTTCCATGCAAGTACTCCATGCCAAAGGCCACATCCATCGCAATCAACAGCCACTTGCGCTTGTCAAGGTTCCTGATATTATCCACATAAATCAAACAATTATGATAGCTACCAGAGGAATAAAGTAGAAAAGAAACTAAACGTTGTTTTAAGATAGCTCACTACAACTTCACAGAACACCTATCACTAATGAAACAGTAGAAATGCTGAAAAATAAAGACAAAAATTGACACTCCAACTGAGAGAATAGGAACTCTGCTCAAACCCAAACCTCCCAATACCAAGACAATATGTAGCTAATATGAAGCAATTAATAATGAAAGATGCATTTTACTCATAAGTTTCTTTTCCAAAAGATGATTTTTAGTGAGTTGTTCAGATAGTTTGGAAAAAATGGTGATAACAAAGAGAAGTGGTAGTCATGTTACTAGGTGTGATACTAAAATATCAAAAGAACAAAAAATGTAATTCAAAAGTCATTGCTCACTTATGACAATGGCAACATAAGAAAACCATAACTTTACATGTTTTAAAGTGCAGGGAAGAAGCTACTGATAAATGCATTAGTGATCCCATGATGGTTTATGCTATTATATCTCAAAAGCTACAATGCATCACCCCTCTAAATCCATCATGCTGGTTGTGCAACAATGAAAAGTGGATTTAACCTATTTAGCCTACTTAACCACCATGTTTAATCTTTGTAATACATAAAAAAAAAGTGGCAGAGAAACAACATTACACCTTGTCACTCCTCTGTACTCCTCTCCTCTGTACTCCTTTGTAAATACTTAAGATCTACAAGATCATATGCTCTTACAACTTTCTCTTCCATATCATAACCATCTTCGGTTCACAAAGAAAATTCACCACTCATCAAATTAGCATTTAGAAAAAAAAAATACAAGAACATTGAAAAAAAAGAAGTAAACCAACATTGTGACACCTCTATACCAAGAAGTTCTCTGGCCTAATGTGTCAATAGATTTCCTATGCAATGGTTGCTTCATCGAGGGCAGTAATAGGACAATCATCTTCACCATAATTCAATTGATGCTTCATCTTGAACTGTAAGAATAAATAATACAATTGAATAAGGATCAAGCAAAGTAATACCCTAAGAAAAACCCTTGGAAGGCCCCATAGAAATTAAAATTTGACTTTCATTATTCTCGTAGGATTATCGATTACTCAAACCATTAATATGTTCGAGAAAACAATAATCATTTCACAAATGCTTTCTCAAATCGATTAGAAAAATCACATACAGGAGCTGACAAAACCAAAGAAAGAAAAAAATTCAAAAAAACTAACAATTAAGCAACCCTTCTTCCTTCAAGAAGCATCACTCGTTGCCTCTGTCGCAGCAGCAAGTCTACCAACCCTTATGCCTTTTGTCGGAACCCTTCCCATCACAATACGACTACCTCGACATCACCAGTTGCATCGAAATCCTCTCCAACTGCCTCGGTCTTTAGTACCACTACGCGCCCCTCATAACCAGTGATTTTTTACCGTTAGATAACACTCAGAATACGAAGTAAATTCAAGACCAAGAAAATTGTAGAAGCGAAAACCTAGAATTGAAAACCATTCGAAAACCCGCTATCACACTCCATTCGAAAACCTAGAATAAAAAAGGATCATACCTACTTCGTCTTCTCCAATCGTCAACAAGCAACACGCGATGCTTTTGTGAGCTACACCCTATCATCATAGAAAGTCATCCGATTCAAAAAGAAAACAAATGTGAGAGAATGTCGAATAAGGAGCTAGAGAGATGAAGAACAGGCGCGAGAGAACTCACCATAAACGAAACTCCATAAGCAAGTGAAAAAAAATGGAAGGAAGGAACAAGAAAAAATGAGAAGGAAGAAAATACAAAAAAGTTGAAAATGTATTTTAATTTGCGGAGGTTATTAACCTCTTTAAAAAATAATTAAAACTCCTATCATCATTGTCATTTTAGACAATTTTCAAAATCATCCTAAATCATTTTAATTTGTGGAGGTCTGAACAACCTCCTCAAAATAACCTCTACTGAAAAGTAATTTTTTTGTAGTGAAAGGAGGTGTTCATTCCTTGTGTGATTCAAGGAAGGTGCTTTCATCCCTTGTGGATTTCAAGGGAGGTGTCTTCATCTTTTGTGTGATTCAAGAGAGGTGTTTTCTAAACCTAATCTTTCTTATCATTGATTGTAAGTTTGGTTTATTTTAGTGATTGAGTTGATCTCGTTTTTGAGAGATTAACAACTGGATGTAGGGTCTTTTGATCCGAACCATTATAAATACTTTGTGCAATTTTCTCTTCTCTACTCTCTTTATTTTATTGTGTTTATTAAAATAAAGGAAAGAATTTTAATTGATCTTTGATATTAAAATGGAAAATTTTAAAAGCACAATTTTTATTAAGAACCCAATTCTCTTCTCTACTCTCTTTATTTTATTGTGTTTATTAAAATCTTCGATATAAATACTTTGTGCAATTTTCTTTGTCCAAACACTAATCATTCTGCCGCACGTCGTTTTCTACATTGCTAAAGAAAGGTTAAAATACCTTTTTGGTCCCAATTTTCATCAAATTTTGTCAAATTAGTCCTAATTTTGTTTTTGTGCTCAAATAGGTTCCAACTTTCGTCAATTTTGTTCAATTTGGTCCTTTTTTGCTAACACAATTTAAATCATTAACGACCATGAACAGTGACTACCAAGTGTCACTTCGTGTTTTTTTTTTAAATTTTTTGAAATTTTTTTAAATGTCCACATGTCAATCTAGTAGCGTGCCACTTGTCATAGTCAATGTTTTATATTCAATTTACTCTTTATATTTGTTATTTTTGTTCAATTGAGTCCTAATTTTGTTTAAAATTGAACAATTTTGTCCCTCTCAAAATTGGGACCAAATTTAATTTTTATATTAAAATTCACATTTTTATTAAATATATTAAATTCACATCATTATAACTTTTATATAAAAATTAAATTTGGTCCCAATTTCGATAGGGATAAAATTTTTCAATTTTAAACAAAATTGGGACTCAATTGAACAAAAATAACAAATATAGAGACTAAATTGTATATAAAACATTGACTATGACATGTGGCACGCTGTAGGGTTGACACATGGACATTTTCATTAAATTTTTTTAAAGAAATAAAAAACCACAAAATGACATGTGGCAGTCATGGTTTATGACCGTTAATGATTTAAACGGTGTTAGCAAAAAAGGACCAAATTGAACAAAATTGACGAAAATTAGGACCTTTTGAGCACAAAAATAAAATTAGGATTGATTTGACAAAATTTGACAAAATTGGGAAAAAGAAGGTATTTTAACCTTAAAAAAACAATAATAACATAAATGTGGTTGAATTATATAATAATACAACCAAAACAAGTTTAATTAATTCTTAATATTTTTTGAATCATTGAAAAAAATTCTTTTTTTATGTCTTTGTTCCACATTTTGCGAATTTTCTATCTCCAATTCTTGTTTGTGCAATTTGATAACAAAAGACATAATGATATAGAATTACATAAAACCACAACAAAATAAATGTGTAGTCTAAGAAAGTGACCTTACTTAGTAAACGACAAAACATCATCACAATTCTGGAGAACATAATTTCTCATTTGCTCTTGTTCAACTACATTTAACTCAACATATTTTTTTGCATGTAACAGTTTTCCAACTTTTAGAAAAAAATCTTAACTTTGACTTATTTAACTAATGTACATCATCTTCATAATTTCTTCCACATCTATTTTGTAAGGCCCACTTATATTTTTGCCCTAATGTTTAAGTACTGCCCCAATCAGTTGGGCTTAGGACTGGCCCATGGGGTGTCCAAAGCCCCTAAAGCAGCCTAACCCCCCTCATTTCTGCCACTTTGCAAAAACAGTACCTTGCTTACCCTCTTTTTTTCTCTCCTCAGAAACTCTGCTAGGGTTTGGAGCTCGCTCGTACTCAAGTTAGCTCAACCAGTTCCGACTCCACGTAAGTTGTTTCTTAGCTCAAACTAGTCCCCCTAGTCATATTTTCGTGTTTCCCCTGAGGCTCATCACAATGACCTCGTTTCTGTTCTGTTCTGCTATTTTTCCAGCTCCTTAATCTGTTCCTAGAGATGCTATGCTTCGCTATTTGGTGTCGAAGTCTTTTGCTAGCTCTTTCTAGATAAGGGAAGTTAGGGTTTCTTGTTCAAATGTATTTTTGCTTGCTTTTCCGCTCTGTCTTGTGTTTTTCGTGATTGTATGACGTTTAAATTGATATGAACATGTTCTATGCTCTGTCCTGGATAAATCTCTGTGTTGGCATGTGTGAACAATGGCGGAGATCTGATAATCTCACCCAAGCGAAGGGCTCTTGCCTAAGTGTAGGTCTCGCTTAAGCGAAAGAACGTGACAACACCATTATTCCCCCTTTTGAGCTCTCGCCTAGGCAAAAGGAGCTCGCCTGAGGGGAGAACCCTCTTGCTTGAGCGAGAACTGGTCGAGAATGTGTCCAAGTTCTGTTTTCTCCTCGGTTCTTGGATGTTTGCCACATGTTTTGTTGAATTACTTTGTTAAAGCATGAAATGAGTGATTTTGCATGTATTGGATGGTCTATGGGTGGGAATTGATGAGTTTGGCATGATCCTGGCATGTAACATGAATGAGATGATTGGTTATAAATGTTAACATAAAATTGGTATGTATAATGACTTTGTGTTGGTTGGAGAAACATGATTCTGGTGTGGTCATGATGTAATTCCACGATAGTTGCATGGTGGTTCCTTATTGGTTAGGACGTAATTCCATGAATCTCTAGGTGAGATCTCATGGTGGTGCCTCATTGGTCACGACGTAATTCCACGATGGTTGCGTGGTGGTGCCTCATTGGTCAAGACATAATTCCATGACCCCTATTAGTGGGAGCTCATGATGGTGCCTCATACTTAGGACGTAATTCACGAAGTTCGTGGTGGTGCCTCATTATATAATTTAGTAAGGATTCAAGTAAGGATTGCATCCTAACACGCTAAAGAGTTAATTAGTCTCACGTAGAGCGTACTAACTTAAGTGGTGAGAGTAGTAGGAGGCCTTACATATTTGAAGGCTAACCTTGTGAGTGGTAGGGTGAAACCCATTGGCAATTGGCTCTACAGAGCAGTAGAGGCCACCACAAGTGCAAGCATCTGGTGAGGATAAGTCGTGTCTTAAGTTTTAGTGTATTGTTTGTGAGTCATCACATGATTGGTTGATGTATGTATCTTTGACTATGAAAATATATGCAATTGTGATAAAATGTTTTTCTATTCTAGCTTACCATCTCTGCTTATTTGTATGTTCTTTGTGTGGTTTTCTTTTCTTGCGATGATCATCAATTTATTGGTATGAGCAGATGTGAAAACTCCTTGTGGTCGTCAATTATGATAAAACGTTTTTCTAGTCTAACTTACCACATGATTGGTTAATTTATATATTCAAAATGCCATTGAATAAAATTATCTCATAATATAATTAAATATAAGAATTTAGGTAGGATATAACATAAAATAAAAAATAATAATATTTTATCTTTTACTTAGATCAGTTTAGATTCACCTTCAAACACAATTATATTATCTATCACTACTCTTTAAATTTAAAAATAATTCCAAAAAGATAATTCCAAAAAGATAATTCCAAAAAGATAAGAAAAAAATTGATAATATTGATAAAGTTAGTTACCAATTATAATATAATTAAAATTAGATATTATATTGGTTTATATTATGACATTTATTAAAATTATCTCATAATAATAATAAATAATTTATTAACTAATTAAAACCAAAAAAATAGATAAATTTAAAACTGATTAAAGTTATATATAAATAGTATGTGTTTTAGAGATTATATGTGAAATCTATAAATATCTCAATAACCAAAATTTAAGAAAAAATTTATTAAAGATTAAAAGTAAAATACCTCAATTTCTTAGTAACTAAAAAGATAGTTTAACTAATTAATTATTAATCTAATATTTTAATATATTGTTAAATAAATGTTCTATCATTACAAGGTTTAGTTAGGAGCTAACTATTTAGTGAAAAATCTTGCATTATTTTTGAGCTAATCACATTGACATTACCACAAACTGTTGAATCTCACAAGAAACAAATTCTAATCAACTTAACAAACAATATTTAGGGGTTTTCAATTTCTTCAACTAAATCCATGCCTAAACTTGCCACAAGTTATGCCATTTAGAGGTTTTTACATGGAAATGGAAGAAAAAGAAAAATATAAACAAAGAGAATACGCAGAATAATGAGATTTCCACAATGTTTTTTCTATCCCCAATTATGCACCAAACATTCTTGAACCCACAAAGAAAAGTGAGAATACAAGAATTTGTATTAGGTTTTGCATAAGACAAATCATAAACAAAGAGTAATGGTTAAAGAAGATGGTCCCTTTTAAGAGCTCTTCAATTCAGCATCTTTGTTGGTTTGCTTCAAATTCCTCCATAGATACCTTCCACTAGCCATGTCAATGAAAACCCAAAATCCATTCTCAATCATCTGAAAAATTAATCAACTTTTTGGTCAATAATAAACCAAGATTAAACTCAAATATCATAAATATGAACTATAGAAATTATGTTAAAAAAAAAAAAAAACTTATCCACAACAAAAGGAATTTCAAATTTTCGGGAGTTTATTCCACCTCCTCATAAAAAAATCTCTAAATTTGTTCCAATTATAAACCTCAAACCAGAATCTTGTATCAATTAAAAATAGTGCAAAAATATAATATACAAGAAAAATGCAAACTTTCTCCAGCAAACTCGAACCCAAATTCCAGAAATCCATTAAAATAAAAAATTACACAAATTTGATATCAATGGTAGAAATTTTGAATTTGAAACAAACGAACTAATTTACATGTCCCTAAATTTCTCAGAAACCTGAATTTGGAAGCCTGTCCTTTTATCTTTTCCTTTTTTAAAGTCAAACTCTGTTAAATCCTTAAAACTCATAAACCGAAGAAATTTTGCATTAAAACAAAAATAAACTTACTACCAGCACTCAAACATGAATTTCGAATTTTTAATCTCTTAAAAAAAACCCATTAAGCTGTGTTGAAAAGTTATACAGCAACCTTAACACGTTCATCCTAGGAAACTAATCTACCGACCATAAAAATTCAAAAGGTGAATTGGGTTGTCCTATTTTCAAACAAGAATCATCGTAGAAACAAACATGTTTTGAAGGGTACCTTTCTGAAATCAAAATCTTCCTTCTTGGATGATCTATCTTCTTCAACAGAATCCTCAGAAAACACCTCGATCTTCGGGTCAGAACGAACCGTTCTCCAGGCAAAGTAACCGGCCAGAACGGCGGAGAAGAACACCAAGATAAACCTTAAAGGGCACATCTCTCACGACACGCCCCCACAAAAAAAAAAAAAGTTTTAATTTCAAGGTATGATTTTTCGGCAATGGAAAATGAGAGAGGGAAAATCGTTGACACCCCAGAAAGGATCAAGGGTACGAGAATGTTGGGTATGTGTTTTTTTTTTAAGGAGACGAGAAATAGTAAAAGGGTGTCTCTGAGAAAAACCAGAACGTGTTGAGTTGTTCCCTTTGTTTTTGTTTGAAAAAAGAAAAAAAGAAAAAAACTCTCAACAACCACTTCGTGACTTTGGGAGAGTTTGCTTGAGAATGAGATTTGTTTACAATGTCAAAAGGTAGGTTCTTCAACTGCTTCTCGCGTTTGCATATTGGGTCAGCTTTTTTGGCTGAATATAGCAAAAAGTCGACAATAGAATGATAATGTATACAGATTTTATTTCAAATTCATCTATTATTATCGCTATGTACACGTTAATTGATTTTTGTAATAATAATAATAATAATTATTGTTATCTTTTTTAAATATCGTTATAATTATCTTTTAGATATTGTAATGATGAATTATGCCAATCTATTATACTAAATGCATGGAATATATTGATAGAATAAGATAAAATACTTTTAAATGAGTGAATTCACTAATATCTAAAGAGTTAAATTACGCTACAAAATCTTTTACCGACAAAAAAGTAAATCGAGTTAAAGTGATATATTTTAAACCAATATGTAATAAATTAATCTATTTGACTTAGTTAATTTAATTTGGAAATAAACTTGAGTTAACATAATTCGACAAAAATAAATTAAAACTAGTAATTAAACTTTTTTAATAAAAAAACCTAGTTATTGATAAACCTTATAGGTTTAGTTTACATTGAAAAAAATAAAGATAATCTAATACACACAATTGTTCTAAATTAATTACAAAATTGAAATTTAACAATGTATAAAAAATTTCATTTATGTAAGTTGAATAAAATATTAATTTATCCATGGTATGCTGATAAAATATACGCGTATTTGTAATTTTGATGTGGAGTCAACTTTGGAGGTTGGAGTGCATCTAGAAGATAAGCATGCGATAGTGGGGCCAGCTCACACCATGACATCATATAATACATAAATAAACTTTACTTTAAATGTTTGGGCCTTAATGGCTTCTTTGTTGTCGTTAGAAGAAAAAGCAATACTAATTTGGTGTAGTCTCAAAACAACGTTTACTTTTTTCTTTTTTAATATATATTTTCTACTAATCCGTTGACATTGTCCCTGTACAAGAATTATAGAGAGGGTGAAAGGATAAAAAATTTAAAAAATTGAAACTTTATCCTTATGATCTTTGCAACCGGAATCAAAATAGAACCGTGAACAAAATAATTAAAATAAAAATAGAAGGAGTCATAATAGTATATTAAAAAAAAAAAACCTAAAAACATAAAAAGAAATGGTATGCTGGTCCAGGAGTCGATTATACGTGGAAGATGTTAGTACGCACATGATGTTCATTTGAAGTTAATTAGTGTGCAAAATAAATATTATTTTAAAATATTTGTTTTTCTCTAAAACTAAAATAAAAGAATAGGCTTGGCAAAATGGATAAGGCTTGACGGGTCGGTCCGCCAATCCGTTTCAAAAGAAGCAGGTCGAGACAGAAATTACAGTCTGTTAGCCCGCTCCAAGTTGGCCCGTGTAAGTCCCATTTCTTTTCATCTCGTACGAGTTTAGGCCTGGCCTTTTCGCAGGCTCAAGGCCAGTCCATGGAAAGGACTCCAACCCCTGCTTAGCTCTCACACTCTCACTTTTCACTTTTTCAGAAAAATCAGTTTCTCTTCCATCTCTCTCTGCTGAGACTTGAGAACTCTGCTAAGGCATAATGGACTTTCTCCTTGAGCTAGCTGGAATCCTTTCGTTTTCAAGTAAGTAACTCTTAGGGTCCCCTAGCATTTCCCTCTTATTCCTCACTGTTTGGATACATGGGTTGGCGTAGGGTTTAACTTTATGCCATGTGTTGTCCCAGTTTTCGTGCTGCAGCTCGCTACTGTAGTTCCTGAAGCTGTAGTCCTCCTTAGTTGTGGGCTTATTTCTTTTCACATCCAAAAAGGTAAGGGGAAGCTAAGGTTTCGTTTCTTTTTAGCATTTTTTGCTTATTTCTAGACTGTATTGTGCTGGTAAGGCTTGAATGTTGTTGTTGAGTGTATGGAAATGATTTGTGCGTGTTTATGTTTGGTTGAGCGAGATGTGCATGTGCCAACAGGTGAGAAACCTGCTAATCTCGCCCAAGCGAGAGTAGCAGGGTCTCGCCCTGGATTTCATCTCGAATTGCCGCGTAGGCGACCTGTGTTATTTTTTGAGCGAGACGTAGTCTCGCTTAGGCGAGACGCTGTCGCTTGAGCGAGAACTCGAATGAAATCCTGCAATGGCCACTGTTGAACTCTCGCCTAGGCGAGAAGGGGTCGCCTGAGCGAGAGTAACCCTTACGTCTAGGCGAGGACCTTCAGTTTGGGCGAGAATTTGTGACAGGAGCTGTTGTGTTGGTTGATCTGACTCCATACTGTGTTAATTATTTTCTTTGCTCATAGTATGTGGCCATGCTTAGTATGTATGCTTGAATGGGACTGGAATGAAAGTGTTGTTGTGTAATAAGCTATGATTTCATTTGATCGAATATTGGGATTCATGTGATAAGTATGTAATGTGAAACATGATATGCTTGCTGGTGGAATTTCATGAGAATTGGGTGATGGATAGGCATGTGAAATGTATTGGTGAGGGAGTTTCATGGGAAACCCCTAGTGATATATATGTGTATATATATATATATATATATATATATATATATGCATGCCTAGTGTATACCTTGATATAGGAGATGTCTAGATAAAGGAGGGTATCCTGAACTCTAATAAGCATTCACGCTCACGTAGAGCAGAATGGGTTATGTGGTGAGAGTGGTAGGAGGTCCTTGTCTTGGGACAGTTTGGGCCCGAGACAATAGAGGATTAACCCTGTGTGTGGTTGGGTGATAACCCCCTGCGTCTAGACTCTGTAGAGTTTAGAAACCAGCACAAGCGCATACTTCCTTTAGAATTCTATATCAAGTGTATGATCCGGATATCGAGTCATAGTAACTGCATTTTATGGTCCTCACATGATTTTGAGTGTTTCCTAGTTACATGTTAATAGTTTTCTTTGCTTTGCCTTGTATATGCTTTATAAATTGTTAAAGAATATTTTCACTCCAGCTTACCCTTTTATTTTGTTTATGTTCCTGTTTCTTTTTCTCTTTGCGATGATGACCCAAATCCGTGACGAAGATTCGGAGCTTCGTGGGTCTAGCTGGCTACTACAGGAGGTTTATAGAGGGGTTCTCCAAGATAGTAGCACCCCTAACTTAGCTAACCAGGAAGGACCACCCTTTTGCATGGACTGATATGTGTGAGGAGAGCTTCAGGGAGCTTAAACAGAGGCTGACGAGTGCTCCGATGTTGGTAATTCCAGATGTGAGTAAACCCTTTGAGGTTTACTGCGATGCCTCTCATCAGGGCCTTGGATGTGTCTTGATGCAAGAGAGGAAGGTGGTGGCTTATGCTTCAAGGCAGTTGAAGGTTCATGAGAAGAACTACCCTACTCATGATATAGAGCTAGCGACAGTAGTTTTTGCTTTGAAGATTTGGAGGCACTATCTTTACAGTGCGCAGTTCCAGGTGTTTAGCGACCATAAGAGCTTGAAGTACCTCTTTGATCAAAAAGAGTTGAATATGAGGCAGAGGCAGTGGATAGAGTTCCTAAAGGATTATGACTTTGAACTTCTTTACCACCCAGGGAAGGCGAATGTGGTGGCAGACGCACTGAGTAGGAAGACAGTGCATGTGGCACACTTGATGATAAAAGAAATGGAGTTGCTTGAGAGCTTCAGAGACATGAAGCTAAAGTTCGAGTTGGAGCCGAAATTCATTAGGTGTAGCACTTTGGTTATATCTAGTGACTTCCTAAGATTGATAAAGGAGAAGCAAGCAGAGGATGCTAGCTTACAGAGGGTGAAAGAGCTGCTGGGATCGGAACAGGCCAAGGAGTTTGCCTTGGGTAGTGACGGTGTGTTGAGGTTCAGAGGCAGAGTTTGTGTGCCAAATAATGCTGAGCTGAGGAGATTGGTTCTTGAGGAGGGACACAAGAGTCGTCTTAGTTTGCATCCTGACATGACTAAGATGTACCAAGACCTCAAGGAGAACTTTCGGTGGCAAGGCATGAAGAAGGAAGTTGCACAGTTTGTAACAGCCTGTTTGATTTGTCAAAAGGATAAGGTGGAGCATCAGAAACCTGGTGGAATGCTCCAGCCCTTGGATATTCCGGTGTGGAAATGGGATAGCATAGCTATGGATTTTGTTACCCACTTGCCTCGCACCGTGAGAGGATATGATGTTATATGGGTGGTGGTGGATCGTTTGACGAAAAGTGCTCACTTTTTGGCAGTGAATCTCAGAATGTCTATGGCCAAGTTGGCATAGCTCTACATCCGAGAGATAATGAGACTTCATGGAGTACCCAGTAGCATAGTGTCTGACAGAGACCCCCGGTTCACTTCAAGGTTCTGGCAGACGTTGCAAGAGGCTATGGGTAGTAGGCTGAGGATGAGTTCTGCTTATCATCCTCATACGGATGGCCAGTCAAAGAGAGTGATTCAGTCCTTGGAGGACTTGTTGAGGACGTGCATCCTGGATCATCTTGGCAGTTGGGATGAGGTGTTGTCGCTGGTGGAGTTCACCTATAACAACAGTTACCAGACGAGTATAGGGATGGCGCCTTATGAGGCTTTGTATGGAGGAGGTGTAAAACTCCCTTATGTTGGTACCAGGATGGGGAATCAGTTTTGGTAGGGCCAAAGTTGTTGCAACAAACCTCAGAGAAGGTGTTTATGGTGAGAGATAGACTGCAGACATCGCAAAGTCGCCAAAAAGCTTATGCAGATCGGAGGAGAAGGCCCTTGGAGTTTGAAGCTGGGGAGCATGTGTTCTTGAGGGTGACCCGAACCACCGGCGTGGGAAGGGCTATCTGCTCCAAGAAGCTGTCTCCCAAGTTTTTAGGTCCATATCAAATGTTGAGGAGGATATGACCTGTAGCTTACGAGATTGCTCTGCCACCCCAGTTGGCTAACCTCCACCCGGTTTTCCATGTCTCACAACTACAGAAGTATGTTTTTGACCAATCACACGTGTTGGAGGCGGAGGATGTGCAAGTCAGGTAGGATCTCCGAGTAGTGGTACAACCTGTGGCAATAGAGGATCGCCAAGTCAAGGAACGAAAAGGGAGAGCCACCAGTCTTGTTAAGGTCATCTAGGACCGGAGGACAAGTGACTCTACATGGGAGCTAGAGGAGAACATGTGGAGTTCATATCCACACCTTTTCTGGTAAGTTTCATTTTCGAGGACGAAAAATTCTTTTGTTGGGGAGATTGTAAGCCTCATTTCTTTTCAGCTCGTACGAGTTTGGGCCTGGCCTTTTCGCAGGCCCAAGGCCAGCCCATGGAAAGGACCCCAACCCCTGCCTAGCTTTCACACTCTCACTTTTCACCTTTTCAGAAAAATCAGTTCCTCTTCCATCTCTCTCAACTGAGACTTGAGACCTCTGCTAGGGCACAGTGGACTTTCTCCTTAAGCTAGTTGGAATTCTTTCGTTTTCAAGTAAGTAACTCTTAGGGTCTCCTAGCATTTCCCTCTTATTCCTCACTGTTTGGATACATGGGTTGGCATAGGGTTTAACTTTATGCCATGTATTGTCCCAGTTTTTGTGCTGCAGCTCGCTACTGTAGTTCCTGAAGCTGTAGTCCTCCTTAGTTGTGGGCTTGTTTCTTTTCACGTCCAAAAAGGTAAGGGGAAGCTAAGGTTTCGTTTCTTTTTAGTATTTTTTGCTTATGTATAGATGCATGCCTAGTGTATACCTTGATATAAGAGATGTCTAGATAAAGGAGGGTATTCTGAACTCTAATAAGCATTCACGCTCACGTAGAGCATAATGGGTTATGTGGTGAGAGTGGCAGGAGGTCCTTGTCTTGGGACAGTTTGGGCCCGAGACAATAGAGGATTAACCCTGTGTGTGGTTGGGTGATAACCCCCTGCGTCTAGACTCTGCAGAGTTTAGAAACCAGCACAGGCGCATACTTCCTTTAGAATTCTATGTAAAGTGTATGATCCGGATATCGAGTCATAGTAACTGCATTTGATGGTCCTCACATGATTCTTAGTGTTTCCTAGTTACATGTTAATAGTTTGCTTTGCTTTGCCTTGTATATGCTTTATAAATTGTTAAAGAATATTTTCACTCCAGCTTACCCTTTTATTTTGTTTATGTTCCTGTTTCTTTTTCTCTTTGCGATGATGACCCTGTTGGTGGGAGCAGATGGGAAGCACGTTGAAGGTGGACCTGATGGTAACAATTGTGCGGCGTAGAGGGTCCTGTCACCTCTGGCTCTTGGGGAGCATTTTTATGGCATCAGTGCCTTTTGTTTTTCCTAGCTCTAGAGGTTTTGTTTTGTGTACTGCTGAACCCATGTGGTGCATGTTTTGTTAGAGGCATGTGTAATAGATATGCCTCATTTTCTTTAAGTACTTCTTGGATGACTGTAATGGTAAATCCTTATGTGTACTGTTTCATCTGATAACTCGTTTGTTCCATAAATTATGCGATGTTTTATTTAGTAGATTACTCTATTTAAATGGGATGTCACAGCCCGCTCTGCCCGTTAGTTTGTTAGGCCAGTCCGTGAATCCAAGCGGGCCAACTCGAACCCATTATCAATTTAAAAATTTGAGTTGCATAACCCGTTCACAATTTTAAAAAAGTGGGTTGTATTTATTTTGTTTACCACTCAAAGCAACATCACTCTCGAACTCTCACAAAAACACTCTCAAACTCACACCAAACTCTCGTCTAACACCACCACCTAGAGATGGCAAATAAACCTGCCCCATGGGTATTGTCCGAACCCGTCCCCGTTTTGACAAGGAATCCCCACATTGACTGGGCATTGGTATGAGTATGGGAAATCCCCGACTTTTTCAATTGGGTTGGGGAATCCCCGACTTTTTCAATTGGGTATGGGGATATACATATCCCCGTCATAATACCCGTCCCCGCCATATCTTCGTCCTTGTTTAAATTATTAAAATATTCATAATTAATTAAGTAATCATATCTATATATATATATATATATATATATATATATACTTTCTATTTTTTATTTCTTCTAATTATTTGGTTTGTCATGAAACGCATTCGCATCTCCAATATATTTTTTATCTTATCATAACCTTTATGTAATTATGTTAAAATGATGTATGTCAATTAAAAATTGTTTATGCCTCACATTTGAATATTTCTATTATTTTTTAATATTTTTATTTATTATATATTTTCCTTTCACATGAGAATGTTTAATACTCTCAATTTAAGGTAATATAAAAAAAATCTTTACTTATTATTATTAATTTTTGTTTAATTTAAAGAACTCTTTTGTTTCATTAAAATAATTTTTGTTATTTTTCAAACATTGAGTATGTATGTTAATATTTGAAAACTTTTCTTAGATCTCTAAGGTATTTTTTTATCTTATTATACCCTTAATTATACATTTGATTTCCTTTGTGCGATCTCTTTCAATAGTCTCTCAAATTATTTCTAAGACACACATTTGTTAACTTATTAATATTTTTATTTATTGTTTATTTTCATCATTAGAATAATATTTCGATATATTCTATCTAATTATTTTTTATTTTCTAATTATTATCAATCGTACTATAATTTTTTCACTTTATAAATAACTTTTATTTACTACAATATAAAAGTTTAATGTAATTGTCATGAATATTTTTTGTCACTATTCAACATATATTGGAGTTTAAAAGATACAAAATTTATATCAAAATTTTATTATTATGTTTGTTATTTGTTCTTTGTGTCATTTTGATCAAGTGATTTATTATAACTTTTATTAGTGTATAAAAAAGAGATTCATTAGAATTTAAAAAAATTGAAGTAAACAAACATTTAAAATATTTTTTAATTTGAATTTTTTTTTTCTTTTATATTTTTTAAATATTTTTTAATTTTATCAACTAAGTTTCATTAATGTTTGTAGTTTGCAAATTTAATAAATGTTTTGGTTCTCATGAAATTTTATTTGGTATTTTAATTTAAAATGTAAACAATTATAATTTATTTCAAAGTATTTGATATGGAAGAAAAAATCATCCTTCTAATATTGAATATTTGATAATATTATGTTTTCTTTACCGTAATTTTTTTATCTTTTATAAAAATTAATATTGAAGTAGTTAGAAAACGAGCACGGGTATGAGTACGAGATTATACCCGTTATCCGGTGGGGATGGGGATGAGTATGGGTATGAGATAGCGAAACATGTCCCCGCCCCGCCCTGTTGCCATCCCTACCACCACCAGCGAAAAAGCGAACCTGCCTCCACATACAACAAACACCCACTACGAGCAGCGACCACCACTACGAGAAGCAACCACTGTTGTAAGCAACAACCACCGTTGTAAGCAACAACCACCATTGCGGCACCATGCAACACGATGGAGAGCAAGATCAGGAAAGGAAGGGCACATCGATAACAACCACCTCCTCAACGCAAGGGAGAACGAGATCGTGACAGGAGACGCGCGACAGCAATCACCGCACTTCCCTTCCATCACACTTCCTTCCTTCCCACTTAGAGAACCCTTGTTCCCTTTTTCCCACTACGAAAGGTTGTTGATTTCTGGGGGTTGAGTTCTAGTTGTGATGTATTGTAGGGTTTGAATTTCTACTAATTGGGGTTTTCTGCATTAGGGATTTTATAGATTGGAAATTTTGCAGATTGAGATTTTTTAGATTGCAGGTTTTTACATATTGATTTTTTACGTATTGATGTTTGTTTGGATTGAGATTTTGGAATTTCTTTGGTGTTCATTTTCTTCTCTTTTACAAGTTGTGTTGCTTCTCGTTCTCAACCTTTCTTTGTGAAAATCCTTGCACAATGCACTTACTCCATCTCCATTCTCTCTATGGTCAGAAACTAAAAAATAAATAAACAAGAAAAAATAAAAAATGGTGGGCCAGCCCATCAGCCCATCAACCCGCCCGATTATGGGATGGGTTCTATTATTCAACCCGTTTTCAGGTAACGGGCCAACCCGACCTGACTTGTTTTAGGCGGTCAATAACGGGTCGGGTCAAAACGAGACAGGTTGGCCCGTTTTACCATCCCTACAAAAGAACATATACGAAATAAAATAGAAAATATTTTTGAAATTTTTATTTGAACTTGACAAGAATCGACTTTAATCCTACGTATTTTCATTCTATATAGAAAATCAAAGTTTGCATAGTTTTAAAAAAAAATCGTTTTGTTAACATTTTTTAGTTTTAAAATTTTAATATTTGTTTAGATATTTTCTTAAATGAAAATTTTAATCATCAAATCAATTCGAGACTTGACATGATAATTAATAATTTTAATAATTATTACGAAAATTTTAATTATCAAATAAATCTGAAACTTAACATGATAATTAGTAGCTCATGAGACTCAACATCATAATTTTTTTTATTATCATGAAAACATAAATTTTAATTTATCAAGCTAGTTTGAGACTCAACATAATAATTAATAAACTTTTCAAAATTATTATGGTTATGAAAAATTAACTATTAAGTGAATCAAAATTTAACATAATAATTAAGATTTTTATTTATATAATACGATGAAAGGTTCACTTCACACACACAAAAAAGTTGAATAAATGTTTTGGTACATACCTGAAGTCAATAATTTTCAAAGTAGAAATGGTAAAAATATTCCTATTTATAGGTATTCGCGAATAAATTCTACTATGGATAGTTAATGGATACTTTAAACATGTATTTGTGGGTAATGGATAATGGGTAAATTTTATTCTCGCTTACTAACTCAGCGGGAAGAGTCTCATATTGATCGTCCTCACAAGTATCATTACATATTGATGATCCCATTGTTGCTTTGTGGTATCCTTTCTTCTTCCCATTGTTGATGTCATTACTCTTTGATGAATAATTCTTCCCTAGGTAATAAAACAACAAAAGGAAAGTTAATACTTTATTTCAATGACAATTCAGAATGCTCTCTTATTTCTTTCTATTTTTCTCTATTTTCTTCCTCCTCTCGTTTTCTAGTTTTCAATGAAAATTTAGAATGCTCTCTTATTTATTTATCTTTTTCTCTCCTTTCTTCCTCCTCTATTTTTCTAGTCTTTTATTCTTTTTCTATCTTTTCTTTCTCTTTTTTCTTTTTCTCTTTTTTCTTTCTCCTCTCTTTCTCGAGTTTCTTTTTCTCTCTTTTATTTCTCCTATCTTTCTCAAGTTTCTTTTTCTTCTTTTTCTCTTAGTGCTTGTTTCTTCTTTTGCTCTGGTCTTGATTCTTCTAGCTTCTCTAATCTTTTCAATGTCATTTCTTCCTTTCTTTTCAAATATAGGGTGTAGTTCTTAAGATCTTTATTTGTTAGAAAACTTGCATTCCAATTAGGACATTGATGATTTTCATGCCCATAACCTTTACATTTGGAACATCTTAGTGCCTTGTCCTTGGCAATGATTTTTTGTCAGATTTGAACTTCCTTTTAAGTCTACCAATCTTGCCATTCAACTTAATAATTTTGGACACCAAGGCATTGACATCCTCCTCCAAAGCCAAACCCAAATGAGGCAACTCTGATATCTTCAGTGAGACTTCCTAGAATCGCTATTGTTCCCTTTTATTTTTCAAAACTATAGTACTATGTGTCATTCTCCCACTTTCACATTCTTTAACAAATGGATCTCTATGAGGACTAAGATAGGTAAAATCATATGTAAAACCACCTTTAGAAGAATGTCTTTATTGGCTTATGAGGAATTGCTCCTTATTACTAGATCATACAAGAAAGGTTAGCAAAATAACAATAATATATTTAAAACCTTATCACTTTTCTAAGTGTTTTCATTCAAAAACTTCACTTGTGTTTCACACTTTGTAAGTTTTTTCTCGAGTGTACTCTCTTGCCTTTTACCATTCAATTTCCTTTAGCGCTTGGCATAAAACTCTGGTAGCTTAAGCAAAGAGTAAACAAATAATGTGAAAAATGTTACGAGATCTAAATGTTGACTCAAGAGGTCAAACAAAAACAAAAATCTAGACAAAACATCAAGGAATTTTAAAAGACATAAAACAATAAAATTAGAAAATAATAAGATTACCAAAGAGAGTTAAAGGAGACAACGCAAAGACTCTAACAAAAAGTCTTATTGCAATACAATATATCAATAAAGCACAAATAAAAATGTAGCAAATATTTGTGTTAAACTCTTTTCTTTCCATTGGATCATTACTTTCCCTTTTTTTCTTCTTCTTTTCTTTCAATATATATTTGTTTCCTATTGACTTTGATCCACTATTATTTCTTTTCTTTTCAATTTTGTAGTTCAACACATAAACATATAAAAATAAACAATTTGATAAATCAATGTAATTGCACTTGTAAGTAGTTAATTGGGACTACGATTGATAGAAAAACACAAAAACAAATAATTTCCACAAATTAAATGTAGAAAAACACAATTTAAATGAAGAACACGAAAAACAAGATAAATTAAAAACTCAATGGAATTGGATAAAACCTCAGGGGTTTTACTCCTTCCAAAATTCTAAGAATAATAAAATAAACAAAATTTCAAAACAAAGCATAAAACACATACATTAAAAAATTGTAGTTTTTTTATATTTCACATGACAAAAAAATAAGATGGGATGGGAAATTCAAACTAGAACTTTGCTCTAGATACTAAATGATACAATCTTATCCAGGAAAAAATTATGAATTTGAATCCTCAAGAGGCATAACAAAAATAAATCAGAGAAGAATGCGAAATAAGATAGGGATGAAGGACGCTACAATCTAACAAATTGATAAGTAAAGTGAAGATTCGCCACAAAGATGTTAATCTTTGATAAAATCAAAGCTCTAATCTAAGAACCAAGAGAATCCTCTCTCAAATAATGCAAATGCATATAATATGACTTAAAAGTGTTTACATTAGTTTTTGGTACCTCTATTTATAGGCACATATGTTTAAGAAAATCTAAAAGAAAGCCCAAGACCAAAAACATAAATTAATTTCTAAAAGAAAGCCCAAAACACAAAAACATTGAAACAAATTAATTTTTGTAATAACTATTCTTCAAATGTGTTCATGATCTTCATGTTCTTTAAGTTTCCTCCTTCGTGGAACATTATAAGCTTCAAGGAGACGTGTTTTTATCTTTGACCTTGTCATAGATATTTTGAATTGCAAATGTTCTACCTTAAGTTCTTCTTATATATGTATAGGAGATAGTCATTTATCATTCCCTCCTTCTTGAAGAGAATTTGTCCTCAAGTTCATACCACTTGAAGTTTAAGAGATAGTCCTTTATCACTTTGTAAACCACATTTGTAGTTGTAGTGTTAAATTTTTATCTTCATCCAAAATTAGTATTTTCAAACCTTGTTTGGTGTTCACTCTAGAAATTACTATGTATAGTTGTCCATGTGTGAATACAAGGTGAGAAAGATAAAGTCCAACTTTATATAGAGTTTTCCCTTGACTTCTTTTTGTTATCATTGCAAAACATAAACATATAGGAAATTATCTCCTTTGAAACTTAAAAAGGGATGCTTGGATCAGAAGGAGGCAAGTTCATTCTTGGCATGAATATTTATCACCAACTTTTTTGTTTGTTATTATTGTAGTATAAATAATATTCTTTCTCAAATCATTGACTTGCAACCTTGTACCATTGCAAAGACCATTTGTTTCATCAATGTTTCTTAAAAGCATGATAGGTACACCAAATTTCAATTTAATTTTATGATTGGAAAACTCTAAGCATTTAATATCACTACGAAACTCTATAGTAAACCACTCAACTTGAATTTATTGATCTTCATTAGATTAGTAAGGAGTGTATGAACTTAAATAAGTTTGTTCTTCACCAGGTATTGAAGATAAAATGAAATCTTTTACCTTTTCAACAGAGTCAATTTTTTGACAAAGCATTGCACCATAATCAAAGAAACTTGTATTCATGATTTTTTTTCCAATAGACCAGGATAAACAAAGTTGACTAAAGAAAGTAAAGGTGTTTCATATTCTTGAATTAAAAGATTTGGTGGTATACAAATTTTGCCTTCACCATCCTCATTAAAATCCATATCCATCTTCCCGGTTGATACATGTCAGTTTGAACCCAGGAGGGGTTACCTGCAGAAGAGTCTCCAAAGCTCAAGTAAGTCAAAGCTCTTAGAAGGTCAAATCAGTGATTAATGAATGCGTACCTTTAATTATTGGGGTCCACACGTATTTATAGAGCATTAATGATGTCTGATTACCTCATGGGCCGGGCCTTGACATGGGCTCTAGCTTGGGCCATGAGTGGGCCTGGGCCCTAACCCAGGCCCTTAAGACCTATTGAACGCGGGGGCTTCTATTTTCACTAAGTTTATTGGAGTTGTCGGCCTGGACTTTAATCTTATCGGGTTTGCTGGAGTAGCCGGCCTGGACCGACTACCTACCTTGATGGCTTATATTGGTTACATGAGGTGTATGTTATTCTTCTAGATGTATAGGTTAAAACCGGTACAAGTTAGGCCGAATACTTGGTTGCCTTGATATATGCATTGTTTACTTATTTGGTCGAGTTTGGCTAGGTGTGGTACACCAGTCCCCCAGCCTTGTCCGATATGAGTTGTCGGTCAAGGGTGATATGTGTTGGTATGCTAGCAGAACCGGCTAGGTGTGATACACCAGTCCCCCAGCCTTTAAGTGTGATGAACATTGTTAAGGCTAAAAAGTGGTAACCGTCTGAAGGTAGGTGAAGGGGTGTCAGGGGTCAAATCAAGAAGTTTTGGCGCCGTCGTTTTTAAAAGTTATATCTTTCGCAATGATGGTGTCGATTGGTCTAGGGTATTGTTTTGGCGGGAAGGGGTTTTCGTCGTTTGGGATCCTGGACTATAAATATAGGTTTCAAAACGGGTGAGGGGTTACTTGGTTCATTTGCGAGAGTTTTGAATTCAGAGTTCTTGTGCGCATCATATTGTCCAACTAGTTCCCAAATTCAGCCGACATCTCCCCGTAAACACGAAAACAGGTATGTCTAGTAGCGCTAGTATATCGTTATCTACGTCTAGTAGTAGTGAGAGTACGGAGTCGGAGAGAAGTAGGCGTAGACAATTTGACGAAGAGGGTACAAGTTCTGGGGGCATGACAAGTGGGATTCCAATGGAGACAGTGAAGGAGGTTCGAGAAGATTCCCCTGAAGAGTTGGTAGAAAGCAACTGGCCGGCAAAAGGCGGCTATGGGTGGCGGCTGCCGACGTCCGCAACCAATCATCTTTGTTTCGGTGGTCTCGTCTACTGAACTCCTGGTTAAAATGCACACCTGTCATCTCCAAGGGCGTCAGTGGGGACATCGTTTCCCTAGAGAGAGTTAGTGTTATCGACCGGGAATGTCATGGACAGGAGGGTGCTACCGAGAAGTTTTTCTACATGTATATGTGCCTTTTTTCTCAACTTCATATGCGGTTACCGTTAGACGGTTTCACTATGGGCGTATTGTGGGCACTAAATGTGGCACTTACGCAGCTGCATCCGAATAGTTGGGCCTACTTGCAGGCTTTCCGCATCTTGTGCCAATCCTTATATTTGGAGCCCACTCCTTACGCTTTTTTGTATATTTACGACACCAGACCCTGTCGGCCGGCTACTTGGCTATCTTTGATAAGTCGCCCCAGTATCAGCAGACTGGATGCATTTTCCCAGTCTTTCAAGCATTTCAAGAACGGGTACTTCAAGGTTGTCGTTAAAGAAGGAGGCAAAGCTCATTTTTTGAAAGCAAATGGGAGTACCAAATTCCCTTTTAGTTGGACACGCAATCCTTCTCGGTATAAGGATATGGGGATGGATGAGTTATCGGCTGGTGATAAGGAGGTGGTGGAGATCTTGTTGAAGTTTGTTGACAAGTTGCCCACTAAGGGCCTAGTTAGAGTTTATAATTCGGTGCATCGGATAATAGATATCGAAGGTATCTGTTTATTACTTAAACTGTGTTAATAATTCTAAGTTGTTTTGATCCGAGTTGTAATGTATTATTGTAGGGCATATGGCGCAATCTGGAAAGAAAAACTTGGCGCTTTTCCAATCGCTG
>Ga0214542_1002954_pt1 | contig 35043 bp, 25 predicted proteins | sample CNSS1metaG_FD_160096 | JGI IMG/M metagenome (GOLD analysis project Ga0214542, IMG submission 160096) | Root nodule microbial communities from cowpea collected in UCLA plant growth center, Los Angeles, California, USA - CNSS1 | ecosystem: Host-associated > Plants > Roots > Nodule | place: USA...
AGATTAGATTGAGTACACCTTTTCCAAATCTGAATTTTCTTCTTCTTGCCAAGCCAAATTTGATGTGTCTTGATGAAATTCTCAAGAAGATCTTCCAAGATAGCTCCAAGAACCTGTTCCACACTTTCCTTTCTTTCTTTTGATTGCACAACTTATTTTAACAGCAGGTGCAGAGTCCATTTTATAAAACCAGTTGCTGTCAGCACGAGCCTAGTCGACTACATTAGTTGGCTAGTCGATTATCGGGGCAACAGATTAACAGATTCAGGATTTTACACACATAGTCGACTACATTAGTTGGCTAGTCGACTATCGAGGCAGCAGATTAACAGATTCAGGATTTTATACACATGTCATGTTAACCATTGTCATGCTATGTCATGTTAACCATTGTCATGCTATTATGGACATCATCAAAAACATTTCAAATACATTTAATCAACAACACAATTTAGTCCTTCATCTTTCGAAATACGTGAATTTAGTCATTTAATCAAATTTTGTTAGGTTTATTTGATGTTTCGTATGCATTTCAAGATTGTATTTGAGTTGTTTATAATGTTTGACACACTTTTGCTTTAATGTTAAGTCAAATACTATTATGAAACGCGCTTAAAATGTCAAATAAACTTAACAAGATTTGATTAAAAGGACTAAATTCACGTATTTCAAAAGATGAATGACTAAATTGTTTCAAAGTTTCAAAATAGACTAATTCCAAAATTCACTACAAGTTAAAGGACAAAAAATATATTTAACCCATAAAAAAATATAGAGGGAGAAGCAATACGTTATAGGCAATAGTAGGGATGGGAGAAAACGATCCTCATTAACACAACGACAAGATGACATGAGCTTCGACATTGGAGTAGTTTCCACACCAAGATCGAAGGTTCGGTCCAACGACAATCTAGTAACGGAAGGCACGTGCGAGGAGTGCACACGGTGGTGCGCGGTGTAAAATCTCGATCGGATATTACGAGTTAAAAAAATAGAAATAATATAAATACCTCATTTATTATAACTGAAATTCCGAAAAACGTGGGAAATTAAAATATTTATTACATAGACAACTCCAAATTCAAATTTCTTAAAGCTCAATAAAATACTAAATCAGTCTCATAATAGTTTACAACTTTATTCAAAACCATAAATGATAAAACTCAAATAAAACTGTTTCCCATGACATTCCCCCGCTCCGCTGCTAAGCCTCACCATAACCACCTGCAACAACATCTGCTCTCGTGTACCGCATACACAATCATCGCTAACCACAAGCAAATAGGCTGAACTTACAATTACATAAACATATATAAGTATATAAATATAAATATAATATATATATATATATATACATCATATAAACCATACAAGTACACCAAAGGAATTCCTATCCTTTGATTTCACACCACATGGCCACCACCATGTTACCCGTGTTCTACGTCTTCCAATGAGTACCTCGAGATGTCTTGCTGCCACACCTACCAGCCACAACTAGTAGAGCACGTGCGGGAAACCATGCTACAGACCATTCTCTGTAACGCCAGGTGGAGTTCCCAATACGAATAACATTCGTAATGTCCCAAGACTACTAAATTCGTTAGTCTCATACCAAGGAAGGAAATCTATATGGACCCGTCGTACGAGCCATGACTCGCACACTCACACCGGTAACACTTCTCAACCCAAGCCACAACTCAAAAGTTCCTCGTGTTCATCTGCCATCTCGAGCCACAACTCAAGTGATGTCATTCTAAGCCAAAGGAATGCTACGTGCTTAACCCCTATCCCGAGCCACAACTCAAGGGATACGTTCTGAGATATCACTGAAGCCATGTAGACCACACACATCCAAAGCAAGCAAAACAAGTCTGGCTTCTACAATATCGCATGGCGTTGCTCTTGAGCCGCTAGGCGAACATCACTTCCAAACCACCTGGCCGTGGACACGTACCGCCAAACACCTCTATTTAGTTAATTTCTCCATTCTACATTCAATATTAATCTAATTTCCACAAATTACAGACCCATCATTTCTCCTCACTGCCACGCAAAATTTTCTTCTCTACATTGGCGCCTAGCGACTCGATCAATATCGCGAGGTGGTGCATAGCATTCTAGGAAATTCCCAGAATTTTCCAGCACCTGTAAGCCCTCCCAGTTTTCCCAATTTCTTTGTTTGGTCTATTTTTGCAATTATGCAATTCCCATGATCACAGCGTACATTTGCTTCACTTAAACTATATACAGTAACACTTTATAGTTAATTAAACAATAGTTAATCTTAGACCCTCAAACCCCCAATTTCCAACCCTAGAGCATTTTTCATACAACGAACTTTCAATTTTCAGCTTAATTCAACCAATTTTTAATGTCTAATCATTAACCCCTGGGTCATCTCCCTTTTGCCCGATTAGAAACACCCCAAGATTCCAAAAACACCAAAATTGAACCTCAATGGCTCGCGTCGCTTGGCGAGTGTTCATCACCGCCAGACCGTTCATAAGAAAACCCAGAAACTGGGTTGCGTAGCTTACGTCACTTGGCGACACATAGCTCATCGCTAGGCGATTCCTCGTAGGAACCTAGAATTGCACTGAAATTGGTATGAGTCACCTGACGACTACGAGTAGCACGCTAGGCGGTTTTTGGGAATTTTTCCAGAAACACGAAAGTTGCATAATGGACAGGATGTATACATCAAAGAATTCATACATTTTATACCATTAAGCAATACAAATTAAAATTAATAGTTCCAACTCCCCTAACCTAGTTTACTTGTAAAAACTTGAGAATTCCAAGTTCTTCTTGATCAACAATGGCCTCTCTTGCCTTCTCCCCGTTTAGATTCTTAGTTTCACTCAAGAGCCACAGTTTCTCTATGGAATTTTAGTCCTCAAAATGCTCTCCAATGGCAGACACCAAAGCTCTCTCTCTCACCATGAATTCTCACTAAAAATTGCCTTAATTAGCAATGATGAAAAGGAAAACGAAATTTGGCATTAAGATGACTTGATTGCCATTCAAGGTCCATTAGTGGTTATTTTTCCAACATCCCTTGGCTGCCCATTGTCAGCTAGGGTTTCTCCGCCCTTTCACATTCATGCCAAAACTAATTTTAGCAAAAAGAAAGCTTAATTTGGATATGTCAAGGTTTGAACCTATAACCATGTCAATGTTAAATCATTGTACAACTAATTCAACCAATTCATGTTTCATGAAAATTCCTATAATTCTAGGATTATCTTATCACTCATCATGATCAAGCATATTATTAAAATAATAATCAATTAAATAACATGTAATTGGCACACATAGGGCTTAAACCCAAGTTCTCTCAACACAATCAAGTACTTTCAACCACTTAAGCTAATACTTTTCCACATCATACATGTTAGTATTAAATATCGTAAAGGCTCCCACTACTCGTATTTATTAATTATTTATTTATTTAATTAATTAAATTTCGCGGGTCTTACACGCGACGCAGTGAAGTCGTTGATGTGATGATTTCTCTGAAAGACGATGAAGGCTCTGAACATAAGTAATGAAAGAGAAGAATGGATGAAAGTGCATGTGGGTGTGCTTGTTGTGAGGAAGAAGGATGAAACCCTAACCCCTCATTTTCACCCAATTCTAGCGTGCACCAAATGTCTAATGTTAGCAATTAAAAAATAAATCAAAATTACTTTTTAAAATTTCAGCTTCGCTAACATGTTGGTGGCTTAAAAGTGAGTAACTTTTACCGGGTCATTGTATCATAACTTTGAGTTGTTTTTCTAACGTAGGTATCTCGCAATCATATGATAATTCAATTAATGCAACATTTGTAATTGTGTATAGGTATGCACACTTTGTTAGAATTCTTCTCGAAAGGTTTCACATAATAGGGTAATTAGGAAATAAAGGTTTTCACAAACATTTTATTTAAACTTAATGGTAACTCTTTTCACGGCTGTTCTTGCGGAAAATTATTTAAACAAATTTAATTTATGTATTACTTAGTGTTTCGGGTGTAGGGACCAAGAACCTACCACGAACCTCTTCAATTTTACTCTTTCCTTCTCGAAATCTCCCTTCCTCACAATTGTTGTAACTTCTTCTCCAAGAAATCTATCTCCTTGCTCGATCGGTCGAACAGACGATCGAGGTACCTGTCTAAAAGGCTCTGATGCTTAAGTCAGTTGATGGGCCGATCGGTATATGAGTATAACTGCAGTAATAAATGCAAAATTAAGATCCTCACCAACCTACCTTTGGGCCCTATTTATAGTTTTCGGTGTGGGCCTGTGATTAGGGTTCCTTAATCACGACCCAATGATCCTCTAATCAAGATTACTGACTCGTTTAACGTTAATTAATCCAATTGACTGGTCTCATTTGGCCGTTGGACCGATGGCCGCTTGACTAGACTGTTTATCTTTTGATTTTAACAACTTTAAGTGAATAACTAATCCATACAGCCGATCGACCGATGGTCACATATAAGGCGCTACGCGAACCACCTAGGAGACTGATCGACCAATGGATGTCTATGGATTGATGCACGATCGACCTGGGGGTCGATCAAACGATTGTCCTTTACAAATTAAAGTGCTGTTCTTTTGGGACCGAGGGACCGATGGTCCTTTACAGCGATTCGTCATTCATACGTAAGGCCGATCGACCGATGGTCCCTTACGTAGTACCATGTACTTCATTTACAGGATCGGTCCACCGATGGTCCTATATAGTTCATCTGTGGGGCCATTCGACCGATGGACATCTTTTACATACGAGCCCTCCCAGCCTTTTTCGATGGACCGGAAGACTGCACATGGCCGATGGCCCGATGGGGCATACGGTACACAAGCCCCCCCAGCCTTGAGCGATGATGAAGGTGGAGCGAGAAGGTTTGCAAAGAATGTATTGCCGATAGGCCGAAGGGGTTCCCTGATAGTTATCTTGCTTCGTAGATCGTGCTTGTCAGTTGGGATGCGAAGCATTGCGAAGTACGAGCCGTTGATCTACGTGTGATCGTGTGGTCCTGGTGCTGCCACGTATCCCTAGACCTTCCTATAAATAAGTGTGTGTGGCTGTCGTTATTTTCACGCTTTCCTCTCTCTTTCTACTCGAGCCACCAATTGTCTTCTTCTTTCTACAAGTAATAATGTCTTCCAGCGCATCGAGTTCAGACGGGTCCTCGGGTGGGGCGGTCGAGGTGTCCGGGGGCGACGGGTAGATCTCCTCTTTGTTCAGCTCCTCAGACGTAGGGACCTCGCTCGGGGGGTTTCAACTTCAACGGGTTCTCCCGTCCTTCTCAGCGGTAGTCCAAAAGCCGAACAACCGGTCGTCGAAGCGGTGGAGCAAGTTGTCGCTCCTGAAGAGAGTGGAGATGTCATCAGCATCGACGTCCGCGATGAGGGCGAGTAGGCCAATTTGCTAGAAGGTGCAGGGATACGATTGGGCCCCCTATGAGGCGCGCACACACGCGACGAGGTTCCGATGGGGTAACGATCTCTGGGACCTGGTGGAGCGGACTAAGGTTTTTAGTGACGAGGTGGAGGACGGATTTCTCCGGGTATAGGTGTGTGCCAGTAACGAGAGGGTGTGTCATGGCAAGGGGGCGGCGAAGCTAGAGTTTTTCTATGTCTACGCTTGCTTATTCCACGATCTGGGTCTAATTGTGTCGTTCGCTGACTGGCAAATGGCGGTGCTACGAGAAATTCAGTGCGCGCCGACCCAGATACACCCGAACGTCTGACGTTAATGCAGGCCTTTGAGGTTCTCTGTCGAGCGACCGGTTTGACGGCCACCATGTCCTTGTTTTTGTATTTCTATAAAACCTGACCCACCACGTCGAAAGGCTGGGTTTCCTTTCTTGGGGCGAACAAGAGTTTGTTCACCCTTTACCTTACCTCGTATAAGGGTTTCAAGACTGGTTTTTTCAAGGTTGCAATTCCCGATCGGGGTAGAAAGTACATCTTCGACGAGAAGGGTCGGCCGAAGTTCCCCCTATATTGGACGGCATTTCCTCCGCCTACTAATCCCTGGGCAGAAGACCGTTTAACCCCCGCCGAGCGGGCTGACCTAGCCGTCCTCAAGACCCTGCCCGACAAGATCCCCCCGAGGCCGCTGATCCAATGCCTCCGCTCTCCGGACTTACCGAGGGCGGTTTATGGTTAGTTGTTCTGATTTACCTGATCGTTGTAGGAGTTGCTATTAACTTACGCATTTTTTCTTGTTTGCAGATATCATGGCCCGAACGACGCTCTCCAATGCTAAGTTCATGGCCCGCGCCAAGACTCGGCGAAGGGAGGATGATGCGGCTGAAGAGGTCGCGCCCCTCCAAAGTGTCCCCAATGGTCCTTCGACGACTCCTTCTACTGCCACCAATGCTCCGACCGGTGCCTCGGCTGTCGTCACCAGGCCCCGGTTTGTCGTCATTCCCCCTAGCTCTATTGTTCCCGCCACTGCGGCGGATAAGGAAAAAAAGACCAAGAAGGACGATTCCCCCGTCGGCCAATCGTCAAAGAGGAGCAAGAAGGCAGACGCTTCTGAGTCCTTGGCCACCGCCTTCCTCGGTAGCGAGGTTCGGCTTGATGAGGAAGTCTCCTTCCACCTGGGTCCTCGCGTCAAGGACATGCTGAAAGACGTATCCGAGGAGGAGGCTTTGCGGACGGCCGGGGAACTAACCCTCAGGTTGGCTGCGATTTATACTGAGTTTTCCCAGGCCGATCGGAGCAGGATTTAAAGCCTAGAGAAGGAGCTCGCGAAGGCGAAGGTGGAGCTGCAAGAGGTGGAGGCTTCTGCCTCGGACTTGAAGGCCCAGTTCGATCGGCTGAATGTTATGAAGGCCGAGCATGCTAACTGCACCGACCTACTTAAAGTTGTTGATGATCGGGCGAAGGAGGAGCAGCTGAAGGCCAAGGTGGCGGCCGACGAGCTGCGGAAACTTTAAAGGCCCTTTGATGACTTATCATTGGAGCATTTGGCCACCGTTGGATCAGATGCGGACTGGCAGAAAAAGGCTAAGGAATATCAAGCCGAGCTTCGCGTCGCTAATGAGCAAGTTTTCGCCCAATATGAGACGGGTTTTCAGAATTTCGTCGATCAAGCCATCTTCTTCTACCGCTGCTCCCCCGATCGGTTCGATGTTCACATGGGGTGGTTGAAGGGAAACTTGAAAGGGTTTTCGACCGACTCGACGAGGCAACCACTCCTCCTGCTAATGAATCTTAATGTAATTTGTTTTGTATATTTTGATATAACCGATCGAGTTCGATCGGCCTCATGGTCCATCGCGCTCGATCGGTTATTATGCCATTTTTTGACAAACATTCACATGTATATGGCATTTAACTTTTTCCTTTCTATCTGTTGGCTCAATCTTCTTTCGTCGTTGTTGCTGGCTATCGACCATTTAGTCTTTATTTATCGTTGTTGCTGGCGATCGACCATTCAATCGTTATTCATTGTTGTATGGTTGGGGCGGTCGACCTATCCTTTAATAGTTTGACGTTAACGCACGGGGCCATCGACCCATTTTGTAAACTTAGCGTTTGAACAAGCATGACGATTGGTCGTTATTTTATGTTTGACTTCAATCGGACGATCGGCCCATGATTTACGACTTATTTCTTCTATCGATTGTGTTGTTGACTCGGTTTGATTGTTACGCTTACGACCCGAACGGTCCGACTTTATTACGCGTTCATTTTTTAATTCCTTTAGATCGTTGGCGTCGTGCCTTGATCACGACAGACAGCTCGTGTCACTTATTTACCCGTAGGGTTAATTAGATCGCTCGGATCGGTGCTGACCGAGCGGGGCTTCCTCGTGGAAGCCTGCACCTTGACCGGTCAGGCTTTGCTCGGATCCCGTAGGGATCCCCATCGATCGGTTAGCTGGAGTGGCATAAAACACTTGTTTTATTGATAGTTATCAACTGTAATACATTTTCAAATGTGAAGCATTCCGCGTATTTGGTATTTCCTTGTCGCTCAAGTATTCAAGCCGATAGGCTCCGTTCAGCAGGCTTTCGGTTACGCAGAACGATCCTTCCCAGTTCGGTGCCAACTTCCCTTGTGCCGATTTCTTGCGCGCTTCGTTCGTCTTCCTCCATACCAGGTCTCCTCGGATGAAGCTCCTCGGTTTCACCTTTGCGTTGTACCTTCTTGCCACCATCCTCTTGCATGTTTCAGCTTGCACGACTGCTTTTTCTCTTCACTCGGTCATGCAGTCCAATTCCTCTCGCATTCGTCCGCAGTTCACATTGAGGTTCTACATCTCCCGTCAAAGTGTCGGCTCTCCTACTTCAACTGGTAGCATAACATATGTTCCGTACGTCAGATTGAAGGGGGATTCTCCGGTCGTCCCATGTGGAATGCATCGATAGGCCTAAAGGACCTGCAGCAGTTCGTCCACCCATGCTCCCTTGGCTTCTCCCAATCTGTTCTTCAGCTCTGCCACTATGACCTTGTTCATGGCTTCGGCTTGGCCATTAGTCTGGGGATGCTCGACCGAGCTGGTTAGGTGGCGTATCCCCACTTGCTTATAAAAATTCCTTAATTTCTTGTCGATAAACTGTCAGCCTTTGTCGGTGATGATGGTGTGGGGCAGGCCGAAGCGGCAGACAATGTTCCGCCACACAAACGAGTGGACCTGCCGAGCGATGATGTTGGCCAAGGCTTCTACTTCGACCCACTTGGTGAAATAATCTACGGCGACTAGTATGAACTTCTTTTGTGCTCTGCCGATAGGGAATGGTCCGACGATGTCCATACCCCACTGTGCGAACAGCCATGGGGCCATTAGGCTATGCAGTTCGGTCGAAGCTCTCTTGACTTTGTTTCCATGGGCTTGGCAACCTTCGCATCTTCGTATCATAGCCTCACAGTCTTGCTCCATGGTCGGCCAATAGTACCCTGCCTGGAGTATTCGTGCTTTCATCGTCCTTCGTCAGGTGTGCATCCCGCAAACGCCATTGTGGACCTCGTTCATGACGTATCCTACTTCTTCCTCCGATAGGCATTTGAGGAGCGGTGCGGTGAAGCCTCGTTTGTACAGATCCTCTCCGATAGTGACAAATCGAAGCGCCCGACGCCGCTCGATCTGCTTCATGTCTTCTCCGGCATCACATCTTCTCAGAAGTTCCCGCAGCTCACTCATCCAGTCTACTGGCCGATCGATCGCTGCGCATTCTCCTGCCGAGGGTCTCATCAGGGTTTGCCTGATGATGGTTTTCAACTGACCTTTCTCTTTCCCCTCTGCCAGCTTGGATAGCCTATCGGCTCTGGCATTCTCCGCTTGGGGGATATGGTGGATAGTTACTTCTTCGAACTCTTTCATGGCTTCAACCACCTTGTGATAATATTGCAATAGTAGATCATCTTTAACTTGATATTCCCCTTGCACTTGCCTGACCACGAGTCGCGAATCAGTGTTACACTTTAACCTTCTGGCGCCTAGATCCTTTGCTAGCCTCAGTCCGGCGATCAGTGCTTCAAACTTTGCTTGGTTGTTAGTTGCTCTGAACTTGAATTGCAGGGAGTGGTCGACCGTAAAGCTGCTCGGTCCTTCGATGACAATCCCTGCTCCAGCATTGCGTTTGTCCGACGAGCCATCGACGAAGAGGACCCATATTTGTTCCGACGGGGAGATCGACCCGTGGAGTTCTACAGCGAAATCTGCCAACTGTTGCCCCTTGACAGATCCTCTTGGCTTATACTTGAGGCCAAACTCAGATAGCTCAACCGACGAAGCAATCATTCTTCCGGCCAGGTCAGGCTTCCTGAGTATCTTGGCTATAGGATGATCGGTGCGGATGATCACCTGGTGGCTCTGGAAGTATCGACGTAATCGGCGTGCAGCTGTCATTAGCGCTAAAGCTATCTTTTCTATCAGCTGGTACCTCATTTCCGAGCTCTGCAATACCCGGTTGATAAAGTACACCAGTCGCTGCTCTGGATTTTCTTGCACTAAGGTCGTGTTGATCGTGTCGTCTGAGACCGATAGGTATACTGTAGAGGCAGCTCTTCTACCGGTCGACTCATTATCGTGGTGCTGCTGATCATCACCTTTATCTGTTGAAATGCCTCCTCGCATTGGTTGTCCCATTTATATGCGGTCTGCTTCTTCATGATCTTCAGGATCGGCTTGATTTTCTCTATCAGCTTGGGCAGGAAGTGCGCAAGCGATGTCAGACGCCCGACCAACGGTTGGATCTCCTTCAGATTTTTGGGACTTCTCATCTCGGCAATGGAGGCGCACTTGTCAGGATTGGCCTCGATGCCTTGGGCGGTCAACATGAACCCCAGGAATTTGCCGGCCGACACTCCGAACACGCATTTCTCAGGGTTGAGACGCATGTTGTACTTGCGCACTTGGTGAAAGACCTCTTTTAGGTCGCGAACGTGGTCCTCGGCCTTCTGTCAGCTTAGGCAGGAAGCGCGCAAGGGATGTCAGACGCCCGACCAACCGTTGGATCTCCTTCAGATTTTTGGGACTTCTCATCTCGGCAATGGCGGCGCACTTGTCAGGATTGACCTCGATACCTTGGGCGGTCAACATGAACCCCAGGAATTTGCCGGCCGACACTCTGAACACGCATTTCTCACGGTTGAGACGCATGTTGTACTTGCACACTTGGTGAAAGACCTCTTTTAGGTCGCGAACGTGGTCCTCGGCCTTCTGTAAGCTTAGGCAGTAAGCGCGCAAGGGATGTTAGACGCCCGACCAACCGTTGGATCTCCTTTAGATTTTTGGGACTTCTCATCTCGACAATGGTGGCGCACTTGTCAGGATTGGCCTCGATGCCTCGGGCGGTCAACATGAACCCCAGGAATTTCCCGACCGACACTACAAACACACATTTCTCACGATTGAGACGCATGTTGTACTTGCGCACTTGGTGAAAGACCTCTTTTAGGTCGCGAACGTGGTTCTCGGCCGTCTGTCAGCTTGGGCAGGAAGCGCGCAAGGGATGTCAGACGCTCGATCAACCGTTGGATCTCCTTCAGATTTTTGGGACTTCCCATCTCGACAATGGTGGCGCACTTGTCAGGATTGGCCTCGATGCCTCGGGCGGTCAACATGAACCCCAGGAATTTGCTGGTCGGCACTCCGAACACGCATTTCTCACGGTTGAGATGCATGTTTTACTTGCGCACTTGGTGAAAGACCTCTTTTAGGTCGCGAACGTGGTCCTCGGCCGTCTGTGACTTTATGACCATGTCGTCCACATATACCTCCATGGATCGACCGATCTGCCCTCTGAAGACCCGATCCATAAGCCTCTGGTAGGTAGCCCCCGCATTCTTCAGGCCGAACGGCATGACTTCGTAGCAGAAGTTGGCCCGATCGGTGATGAACGTCGTTTTAGATTTGTCTAGACCATACATAGAGATCTGATTGTACCCTGAGTATGCATCCAAAAAGCTCAGGAAATTGTGCCCCGAAGCTCCATCCACCAACCGATCGATGTTGGGCAGAGGATATGCGTCCTTCGGGCACGCCTTGTTGAGATCCGTGAAGTCCGTACACATACTCCACTTCCCGCTCACCTTCTTCACCATTACCACGTTTGCCAGCCACGTGGTATACTTGATTTCTTTTATAAAGCCTGCCCCCTCCAACTTCTTTACCTCTTCTTCGACCGCTCTTCTTCGCTCCTCCCCCATCTTCTTCTTCTTCTGGGCGACCGGTCGGACTTCTTTGAAGATTGCCAACTTATGGGACATCACGTCAGGATGAATGTCCGGCATGTCGATTGACGACCATGCAAAAAGGTCTCGGTTTTCCAGGATGACTGCGCTTAGTAGTTCCTCGTTGTCCGGCTTCAGAGCTCCCCTATCTTCGTGACCTGGTCTGGTCGCATCCCGATCAAGATCTCCTTGGTATCTCCACCAGGTTGAATCCGATCCTCCGTGTTCGTTCGGGGGTCCAGATCAGTCATGGGGACCTCCGATCGGTGTTGTTTTCTAAGGCGGTTGTAGGGAGCGATCTTTAACCCAGCGATATAACATTGTCTGGCGATCTGCTGGTCCGCATGCACGGTGCATATCGTCCCCTTATCCGACGGGAACTTCATGATCAGGTGCAAGATGGAGACGATCGCCCCGAAAGCGTTTAGGAAAGGTCTTCCTAGCAATACATTGTAGGAAGTGTTAGCTTCAACTAATAGGAATTTAACCCTTACCTCCCGGCCATCTCTCCGCGAGCCGATCCTAGTGCGAAGATCCAGGTAACCCCTGGTGTTTACTCCCTCGCCCGAGAATCCGACGATCTGTTCGTTGTAGGGGACGATCAGATCTTCGGATAAGTTCATCTTTCGGAAAGTTTTCCAGTACAAGATGTTGATGGAGCTCCCCTGATCCACCAGAACTTTCCCGATTCCATACTCTGCTACCTCGATGGAAATGACCATAGGATCGTCATGATCGGGATCGGGAGCCTTGAAGTCCTCATCGGTGAAAGTGATAGGGGGCATCAACCACACCTTCTTCTCTACCAAATGGACCAACTTGAGCGCCCGAACGTGTCTCTTTCGAGCAGATGAGCTCGATCCTCTTCCAGCGAATCCTCCCGAAATGGTATTGATATAACCCCTTAAGGTTTTATCCTTGCTCCGACTGCGACTCCTCCTCGGGCTTCGGTGAACTCTGGACGACTCCCCCCTCCGCCTATCAGGCTCCCTCTCTCTCTGTTTCTCCCACTTGGTTGACACCTACCTTCGTGCTGGGCTTCTATTCCTGACCGGGCTTCGCTGGGGGCGATCCTGCTGAATGTACTTCTTCAAATGCCCTTGGCGGATCAGCTCTTCAATCTTATCGCGGAGCATATGACATTCCTCCGTGGTATGGTCGATCGTCCGATGATATTGACAGTGCTTGCTACCATCGGCGTCGGGAGGTGGAGGCTTCTTTCTGGATGCTGGAAGTGAGTCGGCGCTGAAGGCCTCCTTTAAGATCTTCGCTCGGGGGACGGCCAAGGGGGTATATGTTGTGAACTTGGGCGTTTTCTTATCGTTGGGCCGAGCAAGGGGTTTGCTCGGTCGGGGGGCGCTTTTATGTGAAGCAGCATCTTCCTTCTCCCTCTTCTTCACCCTAAACTCCTGCATGTCTTCCATCTGGATGAACTTGGCTGCTCGTTCCCTCATCTCCTCCATCGTCTTCGGCTTCTTGCGGCTTATCTTGTCTGCAAACACACCCGGCTGCAGTCCGTACAAGAAGTGATGCCGAGTGATTTCATCGCTGATGTCCTTTATCTTGACCGACATACGGTTGTATCGATCAAGATAACTCCTCAATGACTCCCCATCTTTCTGTCGGATGTTTACCAAGTTATCTACCGTCAGGATAGCTGGCCTCAGGGGGGCAAACTGCGTGTTGAACCTGGCTTTCAGAGTGGCGAAGGAGTCGATGCTTTTGGTCGGCAGCTTAGAGAACCACTCCAACGCCTCTCCCGTCATGGAGGTCGAGAAAACGTGACACCAAATCGGGTCGCTTACTGCATGGAACATCATCTGGTGGGTGAACACCCGCATATGGTTGTTAGGGTTCGTCGTCCCGTCATACTTGTCGAACGTCGGCATCTTCCATCTCTCCGACAACGGGGTCTCCAATATGAATTGGGTGAAGGGGAAATTCCCCGACGCGTGGATCGGTTGTCGGGAAGGGTGACCTCCCTCGTTGGCCCCGAAGCTCTCGGCCATCATGTGAGAGATGTTTCCCCTCGATGCCTGCGTCTTTTTCACCCGCGGGGTCTGTGATTGCTCTTGTCCTGTGGGAGGCAGACGACTTTCCACCCGCTCGGCTTCCCGGTGTTGTTGTGCCTGGCTCAGTTTGAGCGGATCGGGCACGGTAGGGGTCGAAGGGATGCCCTCCTCTTTTCGTCGAAGGGCGGCGTTCTCCTCTCGCAAGACTTGCATCTGCACCTCATAGTTCCTCTGCATTTCATCCATCCTTTGTTGCATCGCCCTGATCATCTCCCTCGTATCTGCTTGATCATCTACCATTCTTCCTCCGTCCACGTTGCTAGTTCGATTTCTTGTGGTCACCATAAGGGTGTATGGTCTAATAGAAGACTGCTCGGCCCCACGGTGGGTGTCAAAATGTTTTGGGTGTAGGGACCAAGAGCCTACCACGAACCTCTTCAATTTTACTCTTTCCTTCTCGAAATCTCCCTTCCTCACAACTGCTGTAACTTCTTCTCCAAGAAATCTATCTCCTTGCTCGATTAGTCGAACAGACGATTGGGGTACCTGTCTAAAAGGCTCTGATGCTTAAGTCAGTTGATGGGCCGATCGGTATATGAGTATAACTGCAGTAATAAATGCAAAATTAAGATCCTCACCAACCTACCTTTGGGCCCTATTTATAGTTTCCAGTGTGGGCCTGTGATTAGGGTTCCTTAATCACGGCCCAATGATCCTCTAATCAAGATTACTGACTCGTTTAACGTTAACTAATCCAGTTGACTGGTCTCATTTGGCCGTTAGACCGATGGCCGCTTGACTAGACTGTTTATCTTTTGATTTTAACAACTTTAAGTGAATAACTAATCCATACAGCCGATCGACCGATGGTCACATGTAAGGCGCTACGCGAACCACCTAGGAGACTGATCGACCGATGGATGTCTATGGGTTGATGCGCGATCAACCTGGGGGCCGATCAAACGATTGTCCTTTACAAATTAAAGTGCTGTTCTTTTGGGACCGAGGGACCGATGGTCCTTTACAGCGATTTGTCATTCATACGTAGGGTCGATCGACCGATGGTCCCTTACGTAGTACCATGTAATTCATTTACAGGACCGATCGACTGATGGTCCTATATAGTTCATCTGTGGGGCCGTTCGACCGATGAACATGTTTTACATACGAGCCCTCCCAACCTTGTTCGATGGACCAGAGGACTACATATGGCTGATGGCCCGATAGGATATACGGTACACTTAGAATTCATTTCAATTTAATCAGAGGATGATGACCTTGTTAGTTTCCGGTTAAATTAGCATTTATTTAAAGTAGTTTTTTGCGAATTTTGTTGTGAATGATTTTTTAAGTTGTAGTGTATTTATTATGAGTTTATATGTTCGTTCAGAATATAAGTTTGATTGTATTCTTAGAATTGTCTCAGAATATGATAATGTAATTATTGCATTAATTAGTGAATCTAGAGTGAAACCACATTGGCGAAAAAAGTGGTCATGTTGAAAATGAATTTAAGAATGATAACTTTGAGTGTTTTTTATATAGGCTAGTCATTATTTGTATATAAATATAGTCAAAGCAGTATTTGTAGTTGTGTGTTAGTAGTTAGATTTTGTCAATTTTTTTTCCTAATAGGTTGATATGTTAGGAGTAATTAGAAAACGAAGGATCTTGTAAACCTTTTCAATATATTTGATGGTGGTTTTTTATTTTGGTAGTGGTGCTTGCTAAAAATTATTAGAACAAATTTGACTTGTGTATTGTTTGGAATTTGTTTGTATTTAGGTCAGTAAAGGATGATAACCTTGTTAATTTTTGTTGGGGGTTAGAATTTGCTTAAGAGTAATCAAGTGCTTAATTTATAGTGAAGTATTTTTGTTGAATTTAGTTTGAGTCCTGAACTTAGGTTTGTATTATTGAAAACATTTTTGTGTAGATTAATAAGGTATAATTATTGTATTTGGTACTCCAACTTTTTGGTTAAGTTCAATTTGGTACCCATACTTTTGGTTTGTTCAATTTAGTACCCTAATTATCTAAAGAGATTCAATTTGGTCCTCTCTGTTAAGTTGGAGTTAACACCGTGTCCGTACATAACACGTGTCAAGCCATAAAATTTTTAATTTTTTTAATTTTTTTTTCAATTTTTTTTTCAAAATATTTTAAAACTGTCACGTGTCAGTTTATCACCGTGTCATGTGGCAGCTTACAATCATGACACGTGGCAGTGGTAATAGTTATTTTCAATTTAGTATCCTAATTTAAATTTTTGGTTCAATTTAGTACCCCAATATTTTAAAATGATTCAATTTCGTCCTTTGGGACCAAATTAGTAACTAAGTTTAATTATAACTTATATATACATGTTAAAATAATTGTTTTGAATTTATGCATCAAATCACTACACCTAAATATCCAAATTATTTTATTTTTTACTAGTGTAAAAAATTTCATGTGTAAACAATTATAAAGGTTAAAATGTAAAAAATAAAATAATTTAAGTATTTAGGTGAAATGATTTGATGTATATATTAGAAAAAGTTATTGTAACATGTATATATAAGTTGTAATTAAGCTTATTTACTAATTTGGTCTCAAATTGGAGAGGACGAAATTGGATCATTTTAAAAAATTGGGGTACTAAATTGAACAAAAAATTTAAATTGGGGTACTAAATTGAAAACAACTATTACCATTGCCACGTGTCATGATTATAAGCTGCCACGTGACACGATGATAAACTGACACGTGACTGTTTTAAAATTTTTTGAAATTTTGTTTTTTTTTTAAATAATTTTTTAAAAAAAAAATTAAAAATTTCATGGTTTGATATGTGTCCTGTACAGACACGGTGTTAACTCCAACTTAACGGAAATGACCAAATTGAATCTCTTTAGATAATTTGGGTACTAAATTGAACAAACACAAAAGTATGGGTACCAAATTGAACTTTACCAAAACATTGGGGTACCAAATTAGTAATTATACTGATTAATAATGATTTTTTTCTTACTACTGTTTGTGGAAAATTGTTAGAAGAAAATTTTGACTTATGTATCGTTTGGAATTTGTTGGTATTTAGTCTAATAGAGTTATTATTTTAGTTAGGAATTTAAGTGTGATTGTATGATTAGAATTTTGTTAGAGTATGGTGATACAATTAGTGTCTTCCTTAATCTTAGAGTGAAACCATATCGCTTAAGCAAAAATGTATTTGTGTTTGTTGAGAATAAAGAAACTAGGGTTTGAGATTAATCTCCCTTGTGTATAAACCACTCATAGGGTAATCTATTTGTAATAGAGAGAGGTACAATTAAAAAGAGTAACTGAAAATAAATAGAGTAAATAGAAGATATTGTTTGATATTGTGATTAACAATATCTAACAGTATCTTAATAATATCAAACAATATCTAACAGTGTTGATCATGATCTCATAGGTTTGAATGTTGTTTTTAAATATCAATTTCGTCAATGTAGTAACGATCTTTATGTAATTAGAGTGGGTCAATATTTGTCGCAAACCATTTGACATGTTAAGGTAATTAAGAAATACATGTACTTGTATAGATGTAATGATGATTCTTTTTATAGTTGTGTTTGCAAAAATATGTTAGTAGATAAATTTAATTTATGTGTCATTTAACTTTTTTTTTCTATTTAGTCTAATAGAGAACGATGGTCTTGTTAATTTTTGAGTTGATTAGATTTATTTAGATTAATTTTCAGCTAATTTTGTAGTGATTGATGTTTTAAGATTGAAATATGAATTCTTGAACTTAGGATTGTTTTTTTGATATATCTATTATATATGATGAGTTTTTATGTTGGTTAAGGTTGTAAGTGTGATTGTAGGATTATAATTATCTTAAAATATGATGTTGTATTTATAATTTTACTATATAAAATTATCTTTCTCTATTTTGTTATTTTGTTATATTGTACAGTTGTTATTAATTTATGGATAATATATATTTGGTTTTTTATGAACAGTCTGTGATGGGTTAGATTGTTAAGTGAACGGTCTATGATGAACTTGAATTTAGTAACCTGTTGAGATGTCCTTGGTGTTTGTTGGTAAGCATATAAAATTGATACCCCATTAATCAGTTTTATGATGATGTGAAATTATAGTTATGTTTTGAAATAACCTACTGGAAAGAGAGCAATATCATCTCACACACTTCTAGAAAGATGGATCCTTCATTGATTCTGGTGGTTTTATAGTTGAATGATCAGGTACGCTTCCACATTCTACTCTTTGGGGTATTGGGGAACTGCTCAATTAATTTAGGGTTTATTAATCTTTTATGTGATTGATCTTTATGATGAATAATCTAACATATGATTATATAGTTATTGCATTAGTTAGTGAATCTTAGAGTAAAACGACCACATCGATTGTACGAGAAATTGTTCATGTTGAAATTGAATTTAAGCTTTAAAATTTTGTTGTTGTTATATAGGCTAGTTGTTATTAGTATGTAAGTTCCTCTTGTTTCTATAATTGTGCTTTAGTAGTTAGACTAGGTCAATATTTTTATCTAAAGATTTTACATGTTAAAAGTAATTAGAAAAAAAGGTTTCTTGTAAACCTTTGTAGTAGATTTGATGGTGCTTTCTTTCTTTGTGGTGTTTGGGAAAAATATTATGTGCCAAAAATGATTCATGTATGTTTAAAATTTGTTTATATTTAGTCTAATAGATGATGATAGTTGTGTTAATTATTATTGTAGTGAATAATCTCATAGCTCTAAATGTTGTTTTTATATGTCAATTTCGTCAATGCAATATTTGTAATTGTCCGTAAGTAATTAAAGTTGGTCAGTATTTTTTGCCAACCATTTGACTTGTTAAGGTAATTAAGAAATATATGTTTTTGTATAGATGTATTGATGGTTTTTTTTTCATAGTTATGCTTGTGAAAAATTGTTAGTAGACAAATTTGACTTATGTATGATTAATTTTTTTTTTCACAATAACATGGTTTTGATTACTTTAGGTTAGTCATTAATAGTGTGTCAATTTTGTAACATCCCAGTAAGATATTACTTAAAATAAAATAAACAGGGAGAAATAAATACAACATTTATTAAATAAAGCATTTTCCAAAAACTCGGGAAAATTCAAATCCTTTAAATTTAATTTCCAACATAAATAAATAAAGTATTAATAAAATACTCAAATCCTCTTATTACAAATTTATTGTTCAAAACCATAATGAAATTACAGAAAATTATTTAAAAATGCTTTATAAACAATCCCAAGATCTCTGTTCCCACTCTCCGCTTCTATGCAGCTTCTGGCTCACCTGAAACATCATCTGCTCCCGGATAATAAATTACCCGATCATCGACACACACGCACACAGATAGGGTGAGCTATGCACAAATATACATATAAACATAAAATAAATATGCCCTTCATCCCAATGAAAATAACACCACTAAAATATTTCATTATTTTCAAATTACCCATCCCTGATCTCATAGTCCTTCATGTGTCATATGCATGAACTAGGTCTTGGACTTCACTGTGCTCCCACGAAACTAACCCATTCGTGGTCCAACTCTATGAGCCTATCCTGCTCATAGTCTTGCCCTACAGACTCCTCGTTTGTAGTAAAATATCCAAGCCTCCCTCACTCAGACCATGGCACACACACAATCACCATACTATGGACTCCTCGCCCAATAGTAGTTGATGGGAACATAACAGTTTCTTGCCCATCGTGCGTCCAACGCATGTAATCACCATACTAAGGACTACTCGCCACTTAGCAGTCGACGGGAACTACACAGTTCCATGCCCATCATGCGTCCCACCATTAAGCACATCCCAGACCCCTATTGGACTTAGTCCTACAAGCCCAACACGACAAACACATGCAAATAATTTCCTTAGCCTTGGAAACACCAAGCCATTTAGTACAACAATACATAAGAACCTAGCTCCTTGCCATTCTTGCTTAAGCCACGTTTGTTCGCCCAAGCGAGTGCATTTGTCTCGCCCAAGCTGAATCACCTCGCCTGAGCGAGTGTGAAACAGTGGCCTCACCATGATATCTCGCTTGGGCGAGGTTTGTTTGTCTAGGCGAGGTCATCTCTCGCCCAAACCCACAATCCAAGCAACACACCAATATTTATCACGATTTCTCACTTAGGCGAGATCTTCTCGCTTGAGCGAGACCCTAGTTCGCTCAAACCCTCAGCTCCTCGCCTGGACGAGGATTTAACTCAAAATCCAAGCTTGATTCGTCGCAACCTCGCTTGGGCGATCCATCCTCGCCTGAGTGAGAAGACACGTTGCTCAACACCAAGCGAGTCGCCTGGGCGAGATGTTCGACCCCTAAACCAGTGGCGAATTTCTGTAACTCTCGCTTAGGCGAGAGTGTCTCGCTTAGGCGAGTATTGTAGTATTTCTCCACTGTTCTTGCGCAAAAACAACCAAACCCATACCAAAAACTCAAGACAATCATTACCAAGCCTTCCATTTCATCAAACAGCCACAAGAACATATTTGCATACACATTTGAATCAATAAAACCAAAGGTTTGGCCATAACAACCAATACAGTACCACAACCCCACTCCAATTCATATCAAACACCCATAAACCAAACTTTGTGCACATCATCAACCAACCAATTCTCAATCATACTGGAAGTACTACGAAATTTCATATATACAGAAACCAATTGAGAATGTAAAACCCAGAATCACAACGCAGAAATCACACACATAATTTCAGCACCCCTAACCTGAATTCTTGATTGAAATTGGGAATAAAGTAGGGGTTTCTTGGTTCACTAATTCTTTGCTTCACTCTCTCTACCAATTCAGCCCTTGCACACCCAAAGACTCACCTCTCACTCTCAATTTCGTGCTCCTTTCAAGACTCGTTCCAAATACTGCCAAAACCCTTTCTTTTCCCTTAAAGTAGCCTTTTATATGTGTCTTAATTATGGGCTTAAGCACTAAAACGAAAAATGAGACTAATGGTGTTTTTAATTTCCAATTAAAGGTAATTACTTAGTGTTTTAATATTGTTTTGCCAGCCTCCTCATTCTAGTTTTACCTTTGCCCTTTCACCTCCACTCCAAGCTAAAATTAGCAAAAATAATGCCTACTTTATGTCCATCAAGGTTTGAACCCATGACCCTCCACCCATGAGGCCAAAGCACAACAACTATGCTAATACACATTTAATGATAACTATTATAATCCTATGATTATAATATCACTCATCGGTCACACTATATTATCAAAATAATAATAAATAAATTAATACACAAAGCATACATAGGACTCAAACCACAATCCTCTCACATAACCAAGTACTCTCAACCATTTGAGCTAATACTTTTCCATGTCATACCAATTAACCTTTAATGACTTCAAAGTTTCCCACCACGCGCATTTATTACTTAATTAATTAATTTCCATGGTTCTTACAAATTTCGTTAATGCAATATGTCTGACTGTATGTGGGAAATTGGACTTGGTGAGTATATTTCCCTATAAGTTGGACATGCTAGGAGTAATTAGAAAATAGAGTTTCTCATAAAGATTTTTTTACAAATTTAATGATGATTTTCTTTTTGCCAATGTTTGTAGAAATTTGTCAAGAGACAATTTTGACTTATGTATCATTTGGAATTTGTTGATATTTATTCTAATAGAGGACAATAGTCGTAACAATTTTCATTGTAATTAAAGTTTATATATTGTAATGTGGTATTGAATTGTTTTTGATGAATTAGGTATGAGTTCTTGAACTTAGGATTGTACTTTTGAGAGATTTTTTATATCTTGTAGCTTTGTTGTAATGAGTTATTATGTTGGCTAGGAATTTAAGTGTGACTGTATGATTAGAATTGTGTAAGGCTATAATGATGTAGTTTGCAGTTTAGCGAATCTTAAAATGAATCCATATAACTTAAGCGAAAATGTGACAGTGTTGACCATGAGTTCGAGGATCACGTAACTTTGAGTTTTTTTTTTTAAGTATGGGTTAGTCATTAAAAGTATGATCATTTCATCAATGTAGTATTTGTATTTGTTCGTGAGTAATTAGAGTTGGTTAGAGTTTTCCCAAAAAAATTGATGTGCTACGGTAATTAGACAATAGAGGTTTTTGTAAACTACTTTTGTAGATTTTATGGTGATTTTTTTCATAGTTGTGCTTGTTGATAATTGTTGAGATAAATTTGACATATGTATCATTTGAAATTTGTTTTTATATAGTCTAGAAGAGGATGATAACATTGTTAATTTGGTTGAGATTATAATTTTTTAAAGTAATTGAGTGTTGAATTTATAGTGAATGGTTTTTGATGAATTGGGTTTGAATTCTTGAACTGAGGAATGTTTTATTCAAATATTTGTTATACATTGTTGTGTAATTGAGATAAGTTTGTGTCGGTTAGGATTTTAAGTGTGATTGTATGATTAGAATTACCTTAGAGTATGATGATATAGTTAATGGATTAGTTACTGAATCTTTAAGTGAAACCACATTGCTTGAGAAAAAAAATTGGTCGTGTTGAACATGAATTTAAGAATCATGTAGCTTTGTAAAGATTTTTTAATATAGACTAGTTATTAGTAGTATGTAAGTTCCTTCAAAGTTGTATTTGTAATTGTATATGAGTAATTTGACCATTTTAATATTTTTCTCTAAAAGTTAGATATGTTATGAGCTTTTATAAAATATTTATTCTCATAAATATTTCCACTAGATTTAATGTTAATTTTTTTCTTGGTGGTGGCTGCGGAATATTATTTTGAGACAAATTTTACTAATCTATTGTTTGAAATTTCCTAATATTTGGTGCAATAATGGTTGATAGCCTTATTCATTATCGTTGGGGTTAGAATTTATTTGGTGCAATAGTAGTTGATAGCCTTGTTTCCAATGAGAATGTATTAAATCTTGTAGTTTAGTAGTGATACATTATGTTGATTAGGAATGTAATTGGAATGCTATGATAAGAAATGTGTAAGAGAGTGATGATATAATTGATGAATTAGTTACCCCTATAGACCTTCTATGGACCTTATGCTTTTGTAGTTTTTGCACATTATTATGGTTTCTTCTTCCCCAATGTCAAAAAATAAACATGTACCTGAATCTTGGATTTTACACTTGTATTGGAAAGGAGCATAGATCTTCCAAGGTGGAGGGACATAGTCTATAATGGAGTCCAGTTTCAATCATGAGGATTAATGGCTGAGTTGTAACTGAAGACCCCGAGTTCCATAATGAACGCCAATTTGCTATGGTAAAAAGTTGAAAGCCTTAATAACAAAACAAAAGATATAACAAACTCTTCTGACTCAAAGTAAATAACCCTAAACCAAAATACTACATTGCCTTGACCATAAGAGTTCACATTTTATTAAAAAAAGAAGTTACAAATAATTTATTCTCCGTGATATTAAAGAATATTTTAAGTACAAAAGATAACAAAAATATAAATATTACAAAAATAATAACCACATATCAAATCTTTTTACAACAATATTTTTTAATAAAATTTAATTAGTTTTTGAACATTTACCTAAGGTTATATATATATATATATATATATATATATATATATATATATATTTTTTTTTTATATATTCATATGTTTATACCAAATACAACTTACACGTATATATTTTATTATATTAAATTCAATTTTAAGTTAGGCCTATTCTAGTAATGTAAAAAATAAATGACTTTTTGAAGTTATTTGGTAGAAATTCCCCTGGAAAAATATTAGAATATGTCTTTTAAGAAATTAAATTTTCTCACCTGCTTCTTCTTCACTCTCACGCGCTCCCTTTCTCTCACATCAACCAAACCCTCTGATTCTCCCCAATTCTGATTCCAATTCCCCGGCGATGTCAAGCGCGGCGGCAGGAGGCGACGTGGAGGCGGGGTTCGCAAAGCTCCAGGGCGAGGACTTCGAGTACTACATGCAGACTTACTCCATCGTCCTCGGCCGCAATTCCAAGAAATCCACCGTCGACGTCGACCTGTCCAGCCTCGGCGGCGGCATGAACATCTCCCGCCACCACGCCCGCATCTTCTACGACTTCGCGCGTCGCCGCTTCGCTCTCGAGGTCCTCGGCAAGAACGGCTGTCTCGTCGAGGGCGTCCTCCACCTCCCGGGCAACCCCCCGGTCAAGCTCGATTCCCAAGATCTGCTCCAAATCGGTGATAAAGAGTTTTACTTTCTCTTGCCTGTTCGTAGCATTTTGGGGGGGCCCGTGGGCCCGCGCCATTACCCTAACCACCCTGCACCTCCCGGGCCCGTCGTGCCGCACTATAACTACCATTTGAGTTCGGGCCCGGGCCCGGGCCCGGTGAAGAAAGCGCCTCGGAGGGAGTATTACGAGGAGGAGTTCGACGACGAGGATGATGTGGGTGCGAGGAAGATGCGGAGAGAGGGGTATGATGGATATGGCTACGCTGGCGGCAAGTCTTCTCTTTCGGCACCAATGGGTTAGTGCTTCTTGAATTATGATTGCGATTATTGATTATTGAGTTGTTGCATGTAGGGCTAATTGGAATTCCAATTGCTCACCTAGTTTTTGTTTTTCTTGTTCACGGGGCATTTAATGTTTTAATCTTCGGGGAAGGGCATCATGTCTGCTTTTGAGCTAATTCTTTGGCTTCAGTCCATGAAATTTAGTTAGGGGTGAAGTTGTAGTCTTACATTTTCAACTTGCAGTTATAAGGTGTAGTCTGTTAAATTCTTAATATTTGGAATCTTGGGTGGTATGCTGGAGGGAGGATAGTGTGAGATGTATCGTTGTTATGGTGTTTGAAATTGTGTTTAATTAGGGTCGTTGGTTTTGCAAGGTTAGATTGTTATCTCTTGTAATGGTCACTTGCCATTATATTTGGTTGTGCCTGTGGTTGGTGTTATTTGCAGTGACTAAAAAGAATGTGGCCTAGATTTATTTAGATAATTTGCTATTTTCCAGAACATCAATCCCCCAGGGAGATGAGTGGCAATGAGGAATAACTGTGGTCTTACAATTAAGTTGGTGGGTGCTAAAGAGAGCATGCTGGTCATGGGAGTCTTCAGAACTTCAATTTCTAGGATATTGCAAACTGTAATCATTATCCTTTCTAACATTTAAGTGTGCAAGGATTTGTCTTCAAGGAACTTTCTAGTTTCCATGTTTGTATTGTAATAGGACCTCGGTCTTCACATTTTATAAATTAATACCAATCCCAAATCCTGAATTTCCTGCAATGTTCACTGATCAAACACTTTTTGGTTTTCTTAATTGTATCACCAACTGGATTAACAAAGGTAATATGTTATTGGTTCAAATCATGAATGACACTGCTAAAAGATTATTCATGAACAATGTTGAAACCACACAATCTTTCACTTGATAGTAATTCTTCTAAGATGCGTGGACTACCCACCAATTCATACAGTCTCAAACATAAAAATTAGCACATACTTATGGTGTAGACTCAGAATTTTACATCATATTCAGTGTTCTAGCTTTGTGCTATGATGATAACATATCTTCACCCCTTCTATTTGAAGCCATGATTGAGCTTCACTGTTATGATGACTTTTAACAAGGGTTGATGCCTAGGGTTTTTCAATATTCTATGCTCTACATTGTGGATGCTAGTGATTAGACAATAATACAATAATATAACTTTTGATAGCCTAATTGCTGGAAGAGTCTTAAATATTGCTATAGAAGAGAAGTTTAATGTAGCGACCATAGTAGTCCAAATAGCAGGTGGGATTGTAGCTAAAGTTGTTTTGATAGTGGCAGCGCGTGTTGATTCTGAAAAAGCTCAGTAAACTGAGAGGTTAGATTTTTCTTTTTCTGAAAGTGGAATCTGCAGCTGTAATAGTAGTGAAAATAGTACAGATTACTTTGACTCAGAAGATAATGATTTCTATCTAGGAAATTTGTTTATGACTTTTGTTTGTTTTTCACTTGTGTATGTCTTGTTTAAGGCACCTATGAATTTTTATTGTTGGATACAAATTTAACAAATGTTGAGTAATTTATGTCATTTTTGAGAATCTATATTTATGTAGTACATATTATATAAAATATGTAAATAATTCATAATAGAGGCCATTCCCTATCTGTTATTCTGCTATAGTGGTTTTGGGGCTGGCTGCCTCCTGCAGCTATCCCAGTTTTAAAACATTATTGCAAGAAGACTTGAGCTAGCCATTTTAAGGGATTGAGGATATGTTAAGCCTTGGGATATTACTAATTGAGGGATATGCTGTACCCAACCACAGAGCTTAAACTGTCTAATCCCAAGCTGTCTTGTGCTTGGATATCTGACATTTAAGCATGACATATTTATACTATGACTTTTTGCATTTGATTTTCCTTCTTGCTTGTTCATGTAAGGGTCAATTCATGCTAATTTTCTAGTGGTACTAGGATGTTTATTTATTTAAAATAATGTTAAAATAGTTCATGTATATATTATATATATAATTAGTTCCATACTTCAAATAGATGTGCTACACTTCCCATTATTTGCTATAAAATGTGTGTTCACTCTTACAAATATTCTGCAGCTTTTAAGAAATTTAATAGATATATAATGCTCAACATGAAGATCATAGTTGACAAAAGTGCAAGTAGTTTATTTAAAACTGCATGTTGGTTAAATTAAAATATTTTGGAAAATGGATATTTGAAGTCCACTTGGTTATTGGGAAGGAAAAATGATAATAAATAAGAGCTTATTATGTGGTTTTTTAGCTTCTTTGAAGTTTATATTAATAATTTACCATGAAGTTGAACTCAAGTGGTGTACGAAATGTAGTTACCCTCTTTACATACCATAGTAATGTACTTTGTAACTTTAAAGAGTATATCATACAAAGTAATTGGTCTATAATCCTAATTGATATGGGATCTAAACACTAACTAATTGTGCTTAATAATTGAATTATAATTGTCTCTTTATTTTGGACTCAAATTATTTGTTGCATAGCCTAAACCAATCTTCACTTATTATTTTGTCAATAACAGATTTTTTACCGTGTAGGTGAAATTTAATTTTCAAATGTGTTTTTCTTGCTACTATTAGGTTAGTGTCTCTATGTCCAATTGTTTGACATGGTATCTAGAGCCTCTTGGAAATTTTGTTGGCCTGGTGGATCTATTGTGTTCGGTGGAGTTTTTTTTTTTTTTTTTTTTTTAACACTTTTTCTAGGTTCCCAATTGTTCCAATGACGTCTTTGGCACTTTTTTGGATGACCTTCTTTTTCTCCAATGACAAGAGGGTCAGACTTGCCTTGCACCAATCTACATAATTGTCCAAATGCCGATTGAAGATCATGTATGATGCATCCTCACATATCTTTCCCATTCACAAATCTGTCACCCTTGCCATTGTGTGGTGGCACATGCAACAATGCCTGCTTTCCAACCACCCGATGATGTGCTCTCTTTCTTTCAAGTGCAATCTCAATGGTTACGACCCCATTAGACTTCGTTTGGTGGTTCTATTTGAGTTTTTCTCTCCTGTGATTATTTATTATTAATTTTCCTCTAGATTTAAAAAGAGTCTCCCAACAACTAACTAGCCTTGTATAACTTCGACATGGTGGCAATTCTTTTTGTTGTCTCTCTCAATCTCTTTCCTTGGGTCCTTGAGTCGCTAACTTTCATATATTGGGTAATTGTTCTCTTTTCTCTTCCCTTGCCACTACTATTGACAATTTGCCTCTCATTACCGCTACTTTTGGTTCACAAAAAATAAACCCATGGCATTAGTACTACAAAATTCCTTTCGGTGTTATCAATAATGGATATTGGAAAATAGTGGTAACTCAATAATCCTTTATGAAAATATATTGGATGCCATAAGGGGTTATGGTAGAAGCATCAAAGACCAAAAAAAAGAATATATTTATACAAATAAATAAGTAAATTTCATAAATATAATTGAAATGCAAAAGATAATGAAAGACATCCATATAATTAATGATATTAACAAGTCTAGATTTTGGAATTTCAAGTTCCAAGAATTAAAATAAGAATAAAACATATGACTAATATCCTAAATTTCTAATCATCTTGCTCTTCCTCTATCCCAACATAATTATGTTCAATGTTATCCAAGGGACATATCCCTCCTTTTCCCCTTCAAAGAAAGCTTGGTTAATAATTCTTCAATATTTTCTGACTCAGAGTTAGAGCTATGGTTATCAAACTTGCGAGTTAACTCGTTAACTCAGACAAGTTTACATTCCTAGTCATGGCTTCTGAGTCAACTCGAAAGCAAGCTCGTTTTTCAACTAGAATCAGATGTGAAATCGGTGGAATCATTCGAACTTGCGAGTTTATAGTGATTTGGCGAGTTCGAAAGAGGAAAAATTTGAAGCCAAACAAAGTCGTTTGGAAGGGAAAAATCACCTGATTAGGGCTCCAATCTTTTGTTATTAAGCCCCTTCTTCTTTGTTCTCATGAGTTGCATCACCCACTCGCCATCACGTCACTCTCTCGTCATTGTGCTCGTTGTCGACCATCATCTCGTAGTCGTCCTTGGTCGCATTGTCCTCGCTTCACTCTGTGCGAAGCTCCCAAACAGAGCCATCCCCAGTGTAGGCGCTGATAGATCGTGTGAGCTTCTTCTCCTTTCCAGAAAGGTCGTCGCACACCGTGAAGCTGCATTTTCCTCCCAACAGAAGAGGTGTGGGGTGACACAGGAAATGAGGATAAAAATTAGGGTATTTTTTTACTTTGGGGAATGGGTATTAAAAACATTAGGGTTATCTTTTTATTTTGGGGTAGAATGGGTATCAAAAAAAATTAAGGAGGTGCAGAAGAAATAAATGGGAGGAGGAAGTGGCAGCCCCTCTCAATGGACACTCTCCACACTGCAAGTCATGATTATTATGTGTTTATTTTTTAATTTTGTAGTGAAAAACTAAAATTAGAGCATTATGTCCGGAAATGGATCGAATTCAATGAATACTAATCCAATGCATCCTCGTCTTATTTTGTTTAAACTACTTTTAAGTTATATAATTTTAAGGACTTATTTGAACTAGGATGTTATTTATATAATTTTTTTTCTCATGTCAAAGTAAACTCTTACGAGTTTACTATTCAAGTTTATGATTCTAATTTACGATTCTAGTTTATTGGGCTCTCACGAGTTTATGTAAACTCTCGAGGTTAGAGCTATCAAATTCCAATTCATTATCAACCCCAACTTGAATTGTCTCTTTGCCCTTCCTTTAGGTTGAGGCCAAAGTTGCACTTCCTCCTTTTTTGATGCTTGTGAAGATTCAATAATAATACTACTACTTGATGGTTGCTTTCTTTTATTGTTTGCTTTTCTCCTTCGATAAATTGTTGGCTCACCAACACTTGAAGCTTCGTAAACAATTGTCCAACTAAGTTGAATCATCATAAAAAACTAACTCATTCCCTCATCTTTTTATGATTGTCATCCACTTGCCCCACCAACCACTCATTGCACTCATCAATGTCATTAAGTACAATAAGATCAATTTCATCTCTAGTATTGTATCTTTGAGCAAGTTGTTGGTTATACTTAATGCAAACCAAATCATGCAGTTTTTTGTGGTCATGCCTATTTCTCTTTCTTCAATGAATCTGCATTATAAATAAATAAAATAATGATTACTTTTTTCCTACTTCGTAAAATTATAACAATGAAATGAGGCTTAAACAACAATTATTACTTCTTCAAATACACTTCAATTGCATTCACATCTTGATAAGCTACATGTCAAGCTCAAAATTTTGATTGCTAGTCTTTGTAGGTTTGGAGTTGCGTGATGATAATTCTTCCACATTGAGCTATAAAAGAAAACAAAGTAACTTAAAATTTATGAATTATAACTTCAAGTAATTTAGAACACTTGGAATTGTTTAAGTACTCACCAATAGTTCTGGTCTTCCTTGGTTCTTTGGTGAAGTCAACACCAAATACTGCAATTCCAATTTATAAAGAGACAACTGAAGTTAAACTTTTTTGTTGTATATCTTTACTTGGCACCAACCTCTTGATACAAGCATATGACCCATTTATTACTGTTGAATATAGAAAAATTAGGGTTTGAGATTAATCTCCCTTGTGTATAAACCACAAATAGGGTAATCTATTTATAATAGAGAGAGGTACAACTAAAAAGAGTAACTAAAAATAAATAGAGTATTGTTTGATATTGTGATTAAGAATATCTAACAATATTAACCAATATCTAAACAATATCTAGCACTCTCTCTCAAGCTGGAGCATACAAATCATATGTGTCAAGCTTGTTACAAATATAATCAATTTTAGGTCCTCGTAAAGACTTAGTAAAAATATCTGCTAACTGATCATTTGAGTTAACAAATTCAGTCTTGATGTCTCCCGACATTATCTTTTCTCGAATGAAATCACAGTCAATCTCAATGTGTTTGGTCCTTTCATGAAAGACAGATTTAGAGCTAATATGAAGAGCAGCCTGATTGTCACACACAAGTGTCATTTGAGTGACATTTCCAAATTGTAACTCTCTAAGAAACAATGTTAACAAATTTCGGCCATGGCGGTGCTATGGCGGAAATCGGTTGCGGTTTCCTAATCTACCGCCACAACATGACGGAGGCGAAGCGGGTTTTCCGTGGCGGCCACTTTACGCATGGCGGCTGGCGGTGGTGAAACGGTAATGACGAAAAAAGAGAATTGAAGAAAGAGATAAGCAATAGCAAAGTGGAAGAGATAGTGCAGTTACTGTGTCTGAGAATAGATGAGTAGCGTGGGAGATGAGATAGGCAGCGACTGGCACACATAAACCCTAATTTCATCCTTCTATGTGTTTTACTCTACATCAGTTTTACGGAGGTTTAATTTGGGTCAGGCCCACTAACATTATTTGACCTAACCTAAGCCCAGAAACCCTCCTCTCTTATTCTTTTATATTTTACTGTGGCCCTTCTATTATTCTTTTACCAGTTACTGATGCAGTAAAATATTACTGATGTAGTTAAATATAGATTAAAACATCTCTTCTCTTATTCTTTCAACTTTGGCCTTAGTTATTGCAACCAACAGCCACAACTGCCACCACCAGTTGCTGTTGCCCGCCATTGTCAGCCACTGCCGCCTGCCGCCACAATCAGCCACCGCCGCCTGCCTCCTGCCTCCTGCCGCCACAGTCAGCCATCGCCGCCTACCACCACTGTCAACTCTTTTTTTTTTTTCAATTTTTTTTCTACTTCTCTTCTTTCTCTATAATTATTTTTTCAAAAATTATACTTTCCTCTATAACCCGATATGTTTTCCGTTATAACTTTATAACGGATTTTTGGGTTGCCGATATTTTTCGTTATCCGATATTGATAACACTGCTAAGCAATTGCTTGAGCCAAACAAGTTCACAGGCAGCTGAGGCCATAACTCTATTCTGCTTCTGCACTGGATCTTGTCACAACACTCTGTTTCTTACTTTTCTACGAGATCAAGTTATCACCAATGGAGACATAATACCCAGATGTAGATCTTCTATCAGAAGGAGATCCTGCCCAATCATCATTTGAATAACAAATAACTTTTGTATGGTTATTAGAACCATATAACAATCCTTTGCCAGGAGATCCTTTAATATACTTCAAGATACGAATGACTGCATTCCAATGACTGCAAAGGAAATGTCAGGACGAGTAATTGTAAGATAATTCAATTTTCCAACAAATCTTCTATACTGCTCAGGATCTGATATATGCTTTCACTGATTTGGTAGAAGTTTAGTATTGGGATCCGTGGGTGTATCAACAAACTTTGAACTCACCAACCCATTTCCTCCAAAATATCCATGACATACTTTCTCTGAGATATAACAATACCATTATTGGACTGTGCCACCTCAATACCCAAGGAATATCTGAGTTTGCTAAGATCTTTGGACTGAAAATGGTGATAGAGATGTTGTTTCAACTGAGAAATGTGATGGTTGGCACTACCTATAAGAACGATGTCATCGACGTATACTATCAAGTAAACACATCCAGTACTCGAGTGTTGATAAAAGACAAAATGATCTGCTTCACACCGACTCATACCAAATTGTTGAACAAAATTGCTAAACTTTCCAAACCAGGCCCTTGGAGACTGTTTTAGGCTGTATAGGGATTTACGAAGATGACATACCATCCTAGAAGACTCCCCTGAACAACAAACCCATGAAGTTGCTCCATTTAGATTTCTTCTTGCAAATCACCATTGAAGAAAGCATTTTAACATCCAGTTGATAGAGAGGCCGTTGTTGAAGAACAACCATGGTGGTAAATAAATGAACAAAAGTCATCTTTGCCACATGGGAAAAGGTATCTCTATAATCCAATCCAAAAATTTGAGTCTAACCTTTGGCCACAAGACGAGGTTTCGGGCGATCAATAATACCATCAAGTCCAACTTTGATAACAAACACCCACCTGCAACCAACAACAGATTTCCCTAATGATAACGGGACCAGTTCCCAAGTTCCATATTTATGAAGAGCACACAGTTCATTTGTCATGGCTTGACGCCAACCAGGATGAGCTAATGCTTCATGGACAGTTTTTGGAATGGTCACAGAAGAAATATGGGAAAGACATGTATAAAAAGATAATGACAGTCGACGATAACTCAAAGCAATATAATGGGGGGAGGGATTACATGTAGAACGCATACCTTTTCGGAGGGCAATAAGAAGGTCAGACTCAGGTGTCAGAGTAGTTGGCACTTGATTGGAGTCACATGGTGGTGGTTGTGATCGGTTTCGGTGACTATAAACCTAAACCTAAAGGGGCAGTGGAGAAGAAGCTAACTGTGGAGCAGGTACTGATGGTGAAGAAGACACAGTAAGAGGATCATAAACAACAGGAACATTATATGTACTAGGAGTGTTGACAGGATTGGATGGAGATAAAGGTGAAGATTGACTCTTAAAATAAAAGGGAGAACAGGTTAAAAGGAGACCCAGGGACATAAAGAACATTATTAATGGTTAAAGAATGGAAAAGTTTAACAGTGCCAACACCATGAGATGATACTCTAGAGCCATCAGCCAGTGTAACAGAAGGTAAAGGATTAGGAAATGATAAAGAAGATAACAAAGATTTGTTACCATTAATATGATCAATGGCTCCTGAAATCAAAAACCCAAGGACCAGGAGAAGAAGATTGGCTCAGACTAGCAAAAGATGTACCTGTGTGTGCGACAAACGCAGTGGAACTAGAAGACAGTTGATCCTTATACCATTTGAGAAATTTGTTGAACATAGTAGGTGTATCGGATGAAACAAAAGAAGGAGGATCCCTAGCCGACGAAGGTCGAAAAAAATCGATTTGAACAACTGTAGTAGATCGAGGAGGACGACCATGTAATGCATAACACTTGTCAATCTTGTGACTTAGCTTGTCACAATGTTCACACTTAGGATGCCCTTTTCCGTGTTTGTAAGGACAAGTCAGGTCATCACAGTGAGATGCCATAATAAATTGAATACAAAACAAAAATACAAATCACACAGCGGAAGCAACAAACTAAACAGATCCTAATATTAGATAATTGCAAATTCCTTATAATGGCATAAAGAATATGGGGTAGAACATCTAGAAACGCCTCAAAGCAGAAAACAAATGTAAAATTGCAATCACGTGAAATTTGAAAAATTGCGAAAGAGGCTTAGGGCTTGGGACTTAGGGCTTAGGAAAGAGGAACTACTGCGAGAATGTCTTAATCATAAAATTTGCAAAAGAGACTTAGGGCTTAAGATTAAGAGCTAAGGGCTAAGGGCTTATGAAAGAGGAACTACTGTAATGATCCTTTCTCAATCATGGATCGTTTAAGGCTTTTTATACCATATTGAATATAGAGAAAATAGGGTTTGAGACTAATCTCCTTTGTGTATAAACCACACATAGGGTAATCTATTTATAATTGAGATGTACAACTAAAAAGAGTAACTAAAAATAAATAGAGTAAATAGAAGATATTGTTTGATATTGTGATTGACAATATCTAACATCTTAACAATATCAACCAATATCTAAACAATATCTAACAATTACCTCCAAATCATATTCCATTTCGGGGTTACAATAACAAAATTCTGGATCTAAAAAATGACCAGTTGCATGTGATGGACAATGAAGTTTGCAAGTCCATATATTATCAATGATTGTTAATACATCATTGAATTTACTTTCGATGATTTTGAAAGACATTAGTATGGTTTCTTTGATCTTCTCCATTGCTTCATAGATATATCCCATTGTTGCCTTTCTTTCCCCATCTACAAGGTGAATACACGAATAAGAGGAGGCATGCCTTTCAAAGTTAAAACCACATGGTTCCAAAGTGAAGGCATAAGAACAACTTTTAAAGCTTCCCCTCCCCTTAGCTTCCTTAGACAACTTGTCTTAACAAATTTTGAGCCATCAATGGACTTCACAAACATTGTTCTCACCGAAGAGTTCACCAGAAAAATTAATCAAAAATATTTGCTTCTAATCAATTCATGCATCTAACATGATAGAACAACCATATTTGGTCCATTGTACTTTATGATCTTTCAACATCCCTTTGATGCAGTCCATCTCCTTGCTAAGAAGTGGAATTCTAATTTCATGATAAGTAGGAGCTGATTAATGTGGACCATAAGCTCCAATAGCATTAGTGATGTCCTGAAAGCTTTTCAATCTAACGAGATTGAATGACAAGTTTTGTTGGTACCAAAAATGAGCCATATATTGATGAAGTGATGCCTTCAAATTTTTCACATGCCTTTTTGATATTTATAACTTGTCTTTGTTCTTCCTTTTTTCTCTTCTCTAAAACAAGAACAAGGTTCCTTTGAAACATATCCATTGGTCCTTTTTTCCATTTATTCTTTCTTCCTTTAGGATTACTAGCCGTTGAAAATTCAATTTCATCTTCATTCCCATTAGTATCATTAGAGCTCTCTACATTATCAACAAAATTGATTGTCTTCTCCCTAAATAATTTCCAAAGCTCTTCTATAACATTTCTTGGAGCCTTGGACAAGGTTCACCATTGCCCTCCCATTAGATGTTTTTTTTGGCTCATGTGGTTCCTCCTTTCTTAAATTTTTCCACATTAATTACAAGCTATAGTATTTAGGTTTGATTCATCCAAAGGACAACAATATTTCCAATTTGGATCATTTGTATAGGATGATCTTGAATTGCTTGTTGCCATTGGGTGCGGTTGCACTAAAAGGAAAAAGAAAAAACAGCGGCTGATTACTACAAAAAAAGAAAAAAAAAAAAAAAAAAAAAAAAAAAAAGAAAAAAAAAAAAAAAAAAAAAAAAA